>Ga0247832_1004538_pt1 | contig 17250 bp, 12 predicted proteins | sample LaCruzMarch2015__10_FD_192407 | JGI IMG/M metagenome (GOLD analysis project Ga0247832, IMG submission 192407) | Freshwater microbial communities from meromictic Lake La Cruz, Castile-La Mancha, Spain - LaCruzMarch2015_4m | ecosystem: Environmental > Aquatic > Freshwater > Lake | place: Spain... | reverse complement strand
GTTCTTTCGCGATTCGATACTGACCTTTGCCGAGAGCTCGATCGAGCGTACCGGGCAAGATCCGTTCTAAAGACGATTCATCGCGATTGAGGTTCACGCTAAATCCACGCACCACAGGTCCTTGAGGACGCAGCCCTCGCAAGCGATATTGGCCGGGATACCGTGTAAAGCTATACACCAAAGTCTCTTCCGAAGATTCGGTTCGAATCTCTTCTTGGATAGGATTGAACAACTTGTAGACTTGAGGAAACTGAGTCACGTTGTTATCCAAGATCGCGGGCTCGTCGACATAGTAGTTCAATTGCTGCTTGTTCCACGCTGCCAAGTATCGAACGCACCCTTGGAACAACGCAAACCCAGGCCAATCCTGATACAGCTCGCTCCACACTTGGTCGCTCGCATGGCTTGCTGGTTCGGGATACGGTACGGTCATCGTCAGAATACGGCCCTGTTTCCTCGGTTGCTCGATCAAGGCTGGCTGTTCACTGCCAGTAAATCGCATTAAGACTCCGGCCTCCGGCGGTAGATCCTCGATATCCCAATGTCGAAAAACGGCATAGTTAACCCAAGGTATTTCTTCGATGGAGCCGCCGAAGATATCCCGCAAGTCCCATATCGGATGGCTTTTGATTGCCGGAGCAAGACTCATGGAACGATCCGACAATGCGCGGCGAGAAATCCGCTTCACAACTCCAGGTAGCAGCTTGGCGATCGGACTGTTCATCATCGCTTCGGCGGAATCCATGCCCGACCCCATTATGATCAACAATCCCCCACCCTGAGCGACCCAATTGTCAACTCGATCCACCGCATCGGCGCTGATCAAGACGGGATTGTAAATCACCATGCTGGAGAATCGTGCCAGATCCAGCGTTTCCAGCTGCGATGGAGTTTCTAGCTTGAACATCGATTCGCGAAACTTAGCCGCGACAGCCGGGTCGCTGTTGGTGATCTCGGTGGTTGAAGCATTCTGTTCTGCTTGAGCTTCAGGATCGATCGCACCGCATACACTTTGTCCATCGCGTCGATCTTCTGCGATGACGAGCGTTTGCCCTTGAGTTCTCGCATCCACCGAAAGATACACGACATTGTCTATATCGAGTGGATCCGGACGAGTGATCCGAAGCATTGCGTGGTTGGTTCCCTCAGCAAGGTCTTTCCAAGTCAATTTAAATGGAACCGACCCACCATCGGTAACTTCGATCAATTGCCTTTCAGCGACCGTAGTGGTTGGCAGAACCAACTTTCCGTCACGTTCCACCAACGCGCGATCCATCGCTTCGGAAACAAGTTCCACGGTCATTTGTTCCGTACCGCTTCCTGGAGTCGATTGGATTTCGCCTGCTAAAGTCACCTGACCTCCGGGCGTTGCCGTCTGCTGGCTCAATTTGAATTGGTTCAACGACCAGTTACGAATTTCCGTGACAGGAACACTGACATCGATAAGCTGAACCAGTACGTTCTCGCCAACGATCCCTTTTCCTGAATCATCGCGAGCCAACTTGGCAGCGATGTCAGACGAATCGGCATCTCGCCAAGCGCCCGCAGACAAGTCCGTCAGGACATAAATTTCGCGTCGTTCTAAGTCACTTTTGCGGAGCACGTCGATGGAAGCGCTAATGCGTTGAACCAAGTTGGTCGCTCGGCCTTCGACGATGGTTCGGTCTAACAGTCGATTGGCTGAGATTCGGTCTTGGTTGAGCCGTACCCCGGTGTCGCTGTTGACGATCGCAATTTGGCTCCCGATCGGCAATCGATCCATTAGCCAGGTTGCCATTTCCTTGGCGGCCGCAAGCCTGGTTTCGTTGTGGTATTGGTATCCCATGGATGGGGACGTATCCAAAACAACCGCTGCACAGATCGGTCCCGAGGCACTGGGTAGGGGAACGCTTTGCCCGGTCATGGCAGCCATTCCCAACCAACCTCCCCCAATCAACCATAGCACGATTGCCAGAAGGGAACTGATCCCAATCGTCAATGAGGATTTTCGTGAGCCAATCGCAGAAAAAGCGACTGCAGTCGCGAGCAGAGCCAGAAGTCCTACCACCCCAATCATCAGGTAGGTCGCAAACATGCTGCTTTGGACGCGTGGGGAGGCGATCGCAAAAGCCAGTAAGCCGAGCAACATCACTCGTAAGGCCAACAACAACCATCGTTTGATAGACCAACCGCGTTGAGCTTGTATCGCAGTTTGCCGGACAAAGCGGATCGCCGGGAATACGATCGCTTTGGGTTGTCGTTGACCTAGCATATGAATGACGACAGGTACTAACCCGAGGAGTCCGCCAAGCAGCAAAGAGGCATGCAAAAAGGTCATGGTTGCGACTGCTCCGTGGTTAAAACCGATTGCGTCGACTTAGTAGATACTCCGTCATTGCCTTGTCGTAGGGCATGCTGGTATCCAATGGAACATAGTCGATGCGGCTTTCGTTGAAACCTCGTTTCAATTCTTCGCGAAATTTACGGATATTTTCGCGGTACTCTTGGCCAATATCGTCCGCGTTGACACTTAGAGATTGCCCCGATTCTGGATCGCTAAGCTGCACCAAACCATCGAATGGAAACGTCACTTCCGCTTCATCCAGAATATGAAACACGATCACATCGTGGCCTGCATGCCGAAGCATGCGAATTGCGTCCAAGGTGGGTTGAACGTCGGCCAGCAGATCGCTCATGATCATGACCAAAGACCGATGGCGGAGCATGGCAGCTAATTGCAGGATGGGGGCTCGAAGCTCCGTTTCGCCTGCCGTTTTCAGTTTCGTCAGTTGACTCAAGATCGCTCCAAACTGGCTTCGACGCGATCGCGGAGGGATGCTGCCTCGGATTTTTTTGTCGAAAGTAACCAATCCGATGGGATCTTGCTGCATCAGCATCAGATACGTCAACGCGGCTGCAAGGCAAATGCAGTAATCGAACTTGGTCAATTGTTGGCGATACGTGTATCCCATGGACTGACTCAGGTCCATCATCATGTAGCCGGTGACATTCGTTTCTGATTCGAATTTCTTGACGTAGTACTTATCGGTTTTGGCGTAAGCAAGCCAGTCGATATCTTTGGGATCGTCTCCGTGCGAGTACCGGCGGTGTTCCGAAAACTCTACCGAGAAGCCATGGTAAGGGCTGGCGTGCATTCCCTGCAAAAAGCCACGAACGATCATCTGGGCTCGCAGATCTAAACGCTTGATCTGCGAAGCTAATTCAGGTTTGAGGTATTGTTCGACAGCGACCATGCAATCAATCGGATTTTCATAAAAGTGGCGACTTTCCAACAATTCCGAATATAGCACACAACCAAGATTTTGTCGTTCCTGGAATCAGACGACGGGATCCAGATCTGTGAACCGATATCCTTCTGTCCAATAACCCTGGTTCGAGGACTAAGATGCGGGGGCAGCGATGGGTGTGGATGTGTTAGATTCCATTCCCCAGATGATGGACTTAGGTTGAACAGGAGCTTTTTTCCCAATCCACTTTTGGCATGCTGCCAGTAAGTCGGCCCTGTTGATGGGTTTGGTTTCATATTCATTGCATCCGGCGCTGATGCACCGTTCGCGGTCTTCTGCCATTGCATGGGCGGTCAATGCAATAATCGCGATCGTGTTCTCCCGTTCTCTGAGCGTGCTTGCCAAGGTATAGCCGTCCATGATTGGCATTTGCATGTCGGAAATGAGCAAGTCATATTCCATGTTTAACTCTGCAGCCTTTTCAATCATCGATAAGGCGACGAGTCCGTTCTCCGCGATGTCTACATGGGCACCAGCTTTCTTTAGCAGAAAACAGATGAGTTTTTGATTGTCAAGACCGTCTTCAGCAAGGAGAATACGACCTTCAACCTTCGTCGGCATGGCAGCATTGACGGTTCGGTCGGTGCTAGAGCTAGTAACTGGTAATGCATGGACCATCTGCTCAAGATTGATGTTGTTGACTGGAAGAATCAATCGAAAGCAAGAACCCAAACCAATTTCCGAACTCTTAAGAAATACGTCGCCACCCATTAAGCAAGCGAGTCTCTTGCATATTGCCAAGCCAAGGCCCGTACCACCGTGTTGACGCGTAACCGTATTGTCGGCTTGACGAAAGGATTGGAAAAGCGAGTTCGCTTGTTCTGGGCTAATCCCTATTCCCGTGTCGACGAAATCCATGAAAAGAACGAGGTTTCCGTCTTGGGACTCCATACCACAGCGAATGGTTACCGATCCTTCTTTCGTAAACTTGATTGCATTTCCCGCAAGATTCAGCATCGTTTGTCGCAAACGCGTGGGGTCACTTTTCAAGAATGGAGGGATGGGCGAAACCAATTCAAATTCCAATTCAATATTCTTTTCTTGGGCTCTCGGTAGCATCAGCTCTCTCACTTCGATGAGTACATTTCCCAAGCAGAATGGAATCGCCTCTAGTGTCATTTTTTCCGCTTCGATCTTGGAAAAATCAAGGATGTCGTTGATGACAGTAAGCAGATGTTGGCCAGCTGCCTGGATGGTGTTCAATGTTTCGAGTCTTCGTTCATGTGTCAAAACCCCTCCCTTGTCTTCGCGAAGGATATCCGTGAAGCCAAGAATTGCAGTTAGCGGAGTTCGAATCTCGTGACTCATATTGGCCAAAAACGCGCTTTTGGAATGGTTTGCAGTATCCGCTGCCCTTTTCGCTTCTAAGAGTTCTTGGTTGCGTTCATTTAGTTCAACTTGCGAAATCAATATCGAATCAAAAAGCGAATTGAATTGCCTAGCGAGATCCCCAATCTCGTCGCCGCCTTGGTCGCTGACCCGAGATACATTCGGAAGAATCTTTGGGGAATTGATCTCGGCCGTCATTTTGCAAACACGCGTTATGACAATTCTGCCCATCAAAAGGTATACAAGCAGGCTTAGAACCCCCCCCATAGTCAGAACGTTCGTTCGCGTGTCCGATAGTGCCTGAACGCCTTCCGCCATGATCTGGCGATCAAGAGTGCAGATGCAATCTACAGACCTATTTCCTATCAACTCTTCCAGCTTGAAATGGGTTAACATCGTGTTTTCATTTCGGATTTCGTTGTAGTACGGTTCTTTCGAGAACTCGGAGCGATTAGAAATGCTAAGTGGAAATCTAAGCGATTTCGATAAACTATTCAGTTCTCGATGATCAAGTTTCCGAAGCTCGATAATCGTACCTCGAACTGGACCCGTTCCCTCGCTCGTTAGAATTTGCGAGGCTCCCAACAAATAGGGAATGTTATCAACCAAAACCATGCCTGAAAGTTTCTCATTCAAACTGGTCGTTGCCAGCGAAAATCGAGACCAGTTTTTTGCTAGTATTGGTTGTGGCGTTGGGACAATTCTTTGCGTTTCGAAATCGAAACCAATCGATGTTTTTGTCAACCCTTCCGTATCGAGATAAAGAAGGCAATGGATGTTTAGCCTGGAGATACCATCGGAAGTTAAATTCGCCGCGACGTATTGATCGTTAAGATCGACGACGTATTCATAGGTTTCGTCCCAAGCCCCCCAGTCGCTTGCCTGGGCAGCAAGTTGACTCGCTCGTTCGGCTATTAGGTTTTTGGCGCGAATTGCATTTTCAAACGCATGATGATTCTCTAAGTTTGCGAATCTTGCACGAATACTGTGACTCATGACTTCCCATGCCCCCCAACCCAGGGTTGATGCTGTTACCATCAGCGTTAGCATCAATTGCAAACGAAGCCCCAACCGAAACGGATAAGGTAGGCGGAATTTTCTTACACCCTTAAGCATGGCCGGAAGTTGCCCCGCCAAGCGAAAGTATATGGTTTGGAACCGTCGATAAGGCCGAAGTCTTCGCCACTTTTTCACTCGATCGTTTCATCCATTTCTGGCACAATTCAATCAACTTCTCTTTGTTGATTGGTTTGGTCGCATAGTCATCGCACCCGGCATCAAGACATCGAGCACGGTCATCGGCCATAGCGTGTGCCGTTAATGCGATGATACCGATGGAAAAGCCTCGACGGCGCAACGTGGAAGCGAGCGTGTAGCCATCCATCTCCGGCATTTGAATGTCGGTTAACAGCAAGTCGTAGGGCGTACCTGTTGAAATCGATTCGGAAATTTTCTGGAGCGCGATAAGCCCGTTTTCGGCGATTTCAACCTCAGCACCGGCTTTCCTGAGATGGAAGGCGATCAACTTCTGATTGTCGATTCCATCTTCAGCAAAAAGTATACGGCCGTTCAGTTTGGTAACATCTACCAATATGGATTCGGATGCTGAAGGTGTTAAATCCAATCGGTCGATCCAAGGCACCCCTTGTGGTACTTCCACAGGTAACTCTAGGCGGAAACAAGATCCATTTCCCAGCTCGGTCCGATGCAGCAGAACATCACCACCCATGATCCTAGCTAGGCGACGGCTGATGGTTAGACCAAGTCCTGTCCCGCCAAATTTGCGAGAGACAGTTTCGTCGGCTTGACTGAACGGAACAAAAAGCGCCTTGATTTGCTGTTCATCTAAGCCTACCCCGGTGTCTTGTACGTCGAAAACGATACGCGGTTTTTCCGAACTCGTTACATGAACTTCTAAGCAAACTTGCCCGCGTTCTGTAAACTTGATAGCGTTTCCTAATAGGTTCATTAGGATTTGCCGAAATCGAGTTGGGTCGCTTACCATACTTTGAGGAATCGGAGTGCGGAGTCTCGTTTCGAAAGAAACCCCCTTTTCCTTAGAGGCTGTTTGAAAGAGGCCTTCCACTTCGCGCAGGATAACATCGATCGGTGTTACGACTCGTTCCAAAAGGACTTTATCCGCTTCGATTTTCGAGATGTCGAGAATGTCGTTGATGATGGCAAGTAAATGCTCACCAGATCGCCGAATGGTGCTGATAACTTCAGTGCGTTCTTCCTGCTGAATTTGGCGGCCTTCATCCTGGAGTAAGTTCGCATATCCGAGGATCGCAGTTAACGGAGTTCGAATCTCATGGCTCATGTTTGCCAGGAAAGCGCTTTTAGATCGATTAGCACTTTCCGCTCGAAACTGAGCGTCTCGAAGTTCTGTCAAATCAAATGAAGCACCTACAAAGCCTTCGAAGTTTCCTGTGGCGTCAAATCGTGGACTTCCTCGAAACATCATCAGGCGGTATTCGCCATCGTGACGTCGCATTCGGCTTTCAATTTCCAAGCCGTTTCGGTCCTTGTAAAACTGATGAAATGATTCAAGGAAAGCGGATCTGTCATCCGGGTGTAGGTTGTCCTGCCAACCATCAAAAACTTCCTTCAAGAAGTCGCGTCCCGTAAATCTCAGCCATGGTTCGTTAAAGTAAGCGGCTTTGCCGTCTGCCCGGCAAGTCCAGATCAACAGCGGTGCTCCGTCCGCGATCGCCCTAAACTTCTCTTCGCTCGCCTCGATCTCTTGTTGAGCAGCCTTGCGCATTGTGATGTCATGGCCAATAGAAACGTATTTCTCGATTTTTCCGTCTGAGTCAAAGAATGGGCAGATGATGCTGTCAACCCAGTAAATGCTTCTATCTTTCGCTCGATTGCAGACCTCGCCACGCCAAGTCTTTCCGGATGAGATTTTCTTCCATGCGGAAACCCAAAACTTGGGTGGGTGGTACCCTGAATTAAGTAAGCTGTGATTTTGTCCTGTCAGCTCGGAATGGCTGTAACCACTCACCCGACAAAACTCGGTATTCGCATCGATGATTCGACCTTGTCGATCGGTAATGGATACGATGGAGTGCTGATCGATTACCGTTCGAAGCGCTGCGAATTCACGCAACGCCACTTCCGCTTCCTGTTTGGACAGCGCGAGAGCTTTGGCCATTTCAACCGCAATCGCAACGGATCGCGATTTCTCGCTCAGCAACGTAATCAGGACTGCGGCGAAAATCAAGCTAACAATACTTCCCCAAAAAGCATCCTGATAACAAAGGAATGTAAGCAAAAGTCCACAACATAACAGCAGAGACGCAGGTGCCCAGCGCTGCAGTTGGTCGAAATGCTTCTTGCTTGGAGATGGCTTGTTCATGAAGTGATACGATCACAGATGATTCGATTGTTCTGGAGGTCAACGAGAAAACAACGAGGTTACTCTAGGACCGTATCGCGGATAGATTGTCGATTAGATCTTCCGCTATTTTGAGCCTTTGATCGAGATCCGTTTCTTTAGCGAGTGCTGCTTCCAGTAGACCTGCAATGGCGGTAATTTGTTCGAACCCGTAGCTAGCTGCAGAGCCCTTGATCTGATGAGCGAATCGTTTCAGCTCTGGCCAGTTTTGTGTTTTGACAAATTCGACGCAGGAATGCACCCTGTCTGGAATCTCGCTAACGTACTCCGTTACCAGTTCTGCAAAATCTGGGTCCGTAGCAAGCGTTGAATAGATGGGTGCAATGTCTCGGTTGGTCATGTTGGATCGCTCTTGGGTTATGAAAAGTCGATAGGAAAGTAAGTAAAGGGAAGTTATGGGTTTTGGACGGACTGAAGTAGAATGCGTTCCGCCATACGCTTTTTTGCCCATGTTTCACGTAGGGCTTGCTTCCACCGCGACAAACGCTGCAAGGCTTCGCTGACCAATTGTTCCAACATCTGTAGATCCACCGGCTTGACAAGATAGTCGTTCGCGCCCAATTCAAGGGCGTTTAGCAGTGAATCGGAATTGGTGGAACCGGTTAACAAAATGACTTGAGTGCAAGGTTTTTGCTTTTTGGCACGTTGAAGTAAATCGAGTCCCGAGATGCCTGGCATATCTAGATCCGTGATTAGAAGTTCGACGTCACCTTGATCGATACGTGCGATTGCATCGCTTGGGGCGATCACCGACTCCATCGTTAACTCTGTACCAAGAGATTTCTTGAGCACTTTCTCAATAAGTTGCAGGATGCTGATGTCGTCATCGACAATAAGTAAATGCGGAAAGCTTGTGCTAGTCATTACTGGCTCAATCCGTTTTCGTAATAGATGTTTCATGGAAATCCATGTTTACCAACATGGATTTTTCGTCGGTTTGATTCTGTTCAAGTTGCACAACAGATTCGTTCAATCCATCCTGCAAGTCGATCGCGATAGGACATTGGATTTCGTTAAGCCGAATCGTATTTCCCTTCGCAATTTGCGGTTCATCGTCTAAGACATTCGCAAGATTTGGATAGCGTTCGGCAAAGACAGATGTGTTGTGCGATACTGCGGCGCAATACTTTTGATAAACCGAGATTTCGCCATGAAACACTTGCTTAGCCCAGCCCTGCCCTCGGCAATCAACCTGGATTCCAGCAAGGCAATCGACAATAACATTTTTCTCAAGCAGATTGTCGCGACCGCCGCCGATCACGATTCCACGAACCGTTCGCTCCAGAATATTGCCTTCGACCCGGGTACCGCTCGCAAAGTCGTCCAGATAAATCCCAACGATGTCTTTGTGACCGAACCCGCCAATATCATGAATGTGGTTGCGCACAATATGATTGCCGCGAAAGGTTGGGTCGTGAGCCAGCGTGATGGCTCCAGCATCGTCGGCTACCTGACAAACGTGATGTATCTCGTTGGATTCAACCGAGTGCTCATTGCCGTGCAAAGCGATAGCCGCATCGGGTTGATTGTAAATTCGATTGGAATGAACTTGGATGCCTACCCCAAACACTGCAATTCCAGGTCGTTGTGCACAGAAGCTATAGCAGCAGTCGTGGATGTCGTTGTCGATACATGTATGGTCTGCTGATTGCAGTGTGGCTCGTTCCCCTCCCTCGATTCGAATACCGCTCGAACCCGTACCGTGTACTTCGCAGTGCACAATCGAATGATTGTGACCGTGGTATAGGTTAATGCCGACGTTTCCAGAATAACGAACCGTGCAGCTGTCTAGCCGGACGTTGCGCCCGCCGACCACTTCGATTCCCATCGCTCGTGTTCCTTCGATCGTCAAGCCTTCCAAGGTGACATACTGCGTTTCATAAATCGAAATCGCCGTTTCTAAGGCGGAGGCGACCAAACGGCTATCTTCCTTTGTCGATGGCCATAGCACAACGCGATTGGTGGAACTATCGATGTACCATTCTCCAGGTGCATCGAGCTCCGTCAGAAGATTTTCTAAACGGAATCGGGCTCCATTACGAATGGTCCCGTCGGTGGAATCTAGATGAATCGCGATTTCTGTCTTATTGGTGCCTATTTGGGAATAGGAAGCTTTGTCGAACGAATCCGCCCAGTCATGGGACCAGAAACCGTGAACCCAGCAATGGGATAGATCACGCGGATCGAGCCTTCTGTCCAGGGATAGAGTATTGTTTTTGGACGGATGAAGCTTTGCAGTTGCCCATTCGGCATTAGGCCATCCCGCTCTGGGAAGGACCGAAGGCCCACAAAAAAGCTCCATGGGAGCAGGTGACATGGTCTTGCCCAGTGCTCGTGTATGAGGTTCGGCGGTAGCATCATCGAGAAGTTGCTCAATGGTATAGAACTGAACATGTTCACGGGCTGCTTTTGGAAGCATGTCGAACAGATCGCGATTGTCTTTCTTCTTTCCTGCCGTAAGAACGGCTCCTCCGGTGAAAACGGGGGATTCGCTACCTAGGCTTCGGTAGTGGATGGGCGATTCTGCTGTGCCAGAGTCTTGTTCGGTGAACAAGATCGGTTGTTTCAACGCGTAGACACCAGGATGAATCCAAACAGTGACTGGCCCCAAAGTGTTGCCTTGCGACATTCGCATAGCTCGAATTTCATCGCGGGCACGCTCCAGTGTGGCAAACGGTGATGTCTCTGTACCGTCATTCGCATTGTTCCCATTGGGGGATACGTACAAGTCGGTAGCCCCTAAGCTAGGAACGACCATGCTTGCGACGAGCAACAAGGTGGAAGGCAATTGAAATGCGGTGCGCATAGTCTGCTACTTTGATACATGAAGTAAAACAAGTGCGATGTGTCAACTTGAGTCTTTTCTGCACCGTGTGTGACTTGTTTCCAACAGGCTGTTGATAAAACGCAACAGCCGAGGATCTCAACGCGAAGCAGCAAATTCCATGGCAAAGCTAGGTCGCCCTTGATTGCACTGCAAAGAGAGAGCTTCACTTTTGTTGGAAATTCGTGCAAAATTTGCACATGCCCGAAGTGGAAGATGCAACAACCTAAGGCGTTTCCGCCAACTTGGTACACCAGTTGCCTTCTTGGTTTAGCCCTTCCGAGCGATTTCGAATCCGGTACACCATTCGATTTCAATTACAATCCAAGGTAGCCTTTAGACCATTGCATTCGCTACAACCAGGAGAACTTGTATGACCCGAATTCGCACCACTATGAACTGCGTGCTGCTAACCCTAGTCCTTTGCGGCGCCTTTGCACTGACTCACTCACCCAAGATTGGCCTTGCCTTCAAGGAAAACAACGTAAGGCAGCTTGCCGCGAGATACCCGCTTCGTTCCAGAACCTCCGGATTTTTTGAACGGTCGAAAGCAAGCTACAGCCGACCTTCACGAAGCTTCACTTACTCCAACAACACCTTCAAGTAACACGGAGGTTAAGTCGGCGAATTTGAATCTCGCTTTTGCTTCCGATAAGTCTCGCGGTCTTGCGAGTAGGCTTGCTTGTTAGGCGATCTGTCCTTCAGCCACTGCTCGATGCTATCGGAATCCGGAGCAACCTCGTTCACTTGCTGCGTCAACTTCTCTAGTTGACGACGGCACCACCCACACCCCGTGCCAGCACCACCACATTCGTTCAACCTACTTGGGGTGCGAATGCGATGGATACGAATGTAGTTGATGACTTTGCGCCATGTGATGTGAAAGCAAAGACACAGTTCGTCGTCGGGTTCCATAAAGATCTACTTCGGGAAAATCAATCTTGCCGATATTTGTCGAGCTTGCGATAGAGCGTTCTCGCACCAATGTCCAAGATCTTAGCGGCCTCTTCGCGATTTCCCGCTGTTAATTTGAGCGTTTCTTCAATCGCCCATCGCTCAATATCGTCCATCGTCTTGCCAATCAATTCGGACGGTGGAGACAATTCGCTGCCCATGGTCGCTAACCCATTATGGATTAATGTGCCCGCGAGCATCTCGTTCGAAACGTCCACTCCGGGTTCGATGAGCTCAGGTGGCAAGTCATCCAAATCCAGCCGACCATCTGTATCGAGCACGACCATGGTCTCAACAAAGTTTCTCAATTGCCGAATATTTCCCGGCCAATCGTAGGCATGGAATTTTCGAGTCACCATGGGAGAGAAATTGCAGGGGCCGTGATTGTGTCGTCGAATAAATGTCTTTCGGAAATGGTCCATCAAAGGAATGATATCGTCCCGTCTTTCCCGCAACGGAGGCAAGTGAACAGTGACTACTTTTAACCGGTAATAAAGATCATTTCGGAAATGGCCTTCGTCGATCATGGCATCTAAAGGTCGGTTGGTGGCCGAGATCAATCGCACATTGACTTTGATCGGCTTGTTGTCCCCAACTCGGGTGATTTGATGCTCTTCCAAAACGCGTAGCAGCTTGATCTGCGTGCTCATGGGCATGTCACCTACCTCGTCCAAGAACAACGATCCGCCGTCCGCATATTGGAAAGCACCTTCGCGATCGGTGACGGCATCCGTGAACGATCCACGCACGTGGCCGAACATTTCGCTTTCCACAAGGTTCTCGGAAACAGCTCGGACATTCAAAGCCACAAGTCGCTTGTTTTTTCGAGGACTATTCTGGTGAATCGCACGCGCGATCAGTTCTTTACCTGTACCACTTTCGCCCGTGATAAGAACGGTTGCATCGGTCGGAGCGATCCGCTTGAGCCTGTCGATCAGGTTTTGCATTTGAGGGCCCGCATAGACGATGCCATCAAATCCAAAACGGTCGTCTAATCTTCTTCGCAATTCCAGGTTGGTCTGTTTCAGTTGGACCGACTCCACCGCCTTGGCCGTAATGGCTCGCAACCGATTGGGGGTAATCGGCTTCTCCAAGAAATTGAAAGCTCCAAGCTGCATGGCTTCGACCGCTTTCGTCACCGTCGCATGGCCAGTGACCATAATCACTTGACAGTCCGGAATCAGCTGTCGGGCAAGTGCCAGCATTTGCATCCCGTCCACTTCGTTCATCACCAAGTCGGTAATCACGACATCGTAGGTATTTTGCTCCAGCATCCGCTTGCCTTCAGGACCGCTGGTTGCAACCGTGCAGCGGTAACCTGTTTTCTCCAAGCTCTCGGTCATAGCCCTGGCATGTGCAGGATCGTTATCCACTACCAAAACTGAAAAATGTTTCGGATCGAGTTCCGCGTTGGTATCGGAATCAGGCAAAGGATTGGTTGGAATGATGGAATCTTCGGTAAGCATGGTATCGTGGCTTTGCAGCCGTTAAAAAACTGGGTACTGTAGCAATACGGATTTTCGTTAATTGTGCAGATTTGAAAAGGACTAATGCATGTCGGACAGAACGGTATGTCGCGGTGTTCGCGGCGCCACGACGGTTGAGCAGAATACGCGGGATGCCATCCTAAATGCAACTCGTCAGCTTCTGGCCCTAATCATTCGGCGAAACGAAATCGATCCCACGGACGTGGCAAGTGCCGTATTCACGGTCACTCGGGATGTAAATGCGGAGTTTCCTGCGTTGGCTGCTCGGCAAATGGGGTGGTTGGACGTTCCTTTGCTGTGCGGTTACGAGGTGGAAGTCCCCGGTTCCCTCGGGCTTTGCATCCGTATTCTACTCCACTGGAACACGACCAAGTCTCAGAAAGATATCCATCACGTTTATATTCATAAGGCGATTTCGCTTCGTCCTGATTTGAGCAAACTGCCACCCGTGGACTGGAAAGAGCTGGAGCAATGGATTAGCGAGCAGATGCTGATCCGCGAAACCAACAAGACCCCGGAATAATGAGATTAAATTGGAATCCCAGTGCCTCGGCAAGTGCCCTACATGCCGCCGAAGCCATTCATTTGCATCATTGGAAACTGATCGATTCACGGCTCGCGGACGCAATTGCTCCGTACGCTGCGAATTTGGGTGCCTGGATTGAAAATGTGGCTCAGTTTCAATCACCAAGATTCTGGTATCTTTTGGTCGGAAACGCAGCAAATATTGAATCCAATCATGATTTGGCACTCGCCGTCCTCCGAAAGTTTGGGCTGAATACCTCGGACGAAAGAATGAGCGTGCAGCTGTCTGGCCTGATTTCGGATCTGGAAGCAGCCTTCAATCCAATCTACCCCAAGCTACTGGAACAACTGCCTTTGCGTGCTCGGCCGCTTCAGGAGCATTGGCTAGGATACGGCCCAGGGCTTCTCGCTCATTTAGGCCGATTGACCCACAAGAGTCTTCTCGTTGACGAAGCCCGGGTTGTACTGCTGCAACCTGCCATGGGTGGTTCCGGTGTAGCCCATATGGAACTGAATCTCGTGCGCACCGAAGCCGTTCTGGTAAACCCAATGGTTGAACTGCCGGAGGTGGTGCGATTGGCTTGGATGCTGTCGCAACTGAACCTGGAACTGCCCGCAAATAGCGAGCACATCGGAGTTCATTGGATTGCAAGGCTTGGACCCTTGGCGATGTTGCCAGCAACGCTAGCCGCCGCTGAAGTGCTCGAACTGAGCCGATGCAACGAATCGATGATGGAATTGGCCATCGAGCAATGGCATATTCCAGTTCCCAAAGACCAAGACATCCATTCTCAGCTAGTCCCAGCCCTGATGGAATGGTGGGAAACCTACCTGCAAACCAGGCCTGCCATGGCAACCGCCATGCAAGCGTTGGCGAAGATGCTTGCGTTGCAATAAACAATTCTATTTTGGCTTGGCAAAAACCGTACGATCCTTCCCTTGACCTGAATAGGGTGATCGCGGTAACCTGAAAAGGCTAAGCCTCAATACTCGTCCATGGAAGGACTCACCAACAAGCATGTCGAACTCAAAACCGACCTCGTCGCCTGTTCCTTTGCTCGATGTCAATCGCGGAAATCGGCCTCTGCGGGACCAGATCATGGCCTCTATCGCAGAAGTCGTTGACAGTGGGCGCTTCCTTCATGGTCCGCAAGTAGGCGAACTCGAGTGCACCGTCGCCGGGCTCTGCGAGACCAGCCAAGCCATTGCTTGTGCCTCCGGAAGCGACGCACTTTTGCTAGCTTTGATGGCGCTAGACATTCAAGCTGGGGACGAAGTGATCTGTCCAAGCTTCACCTTCTTCGCAACCGCCTCCGCCGTCAGTCGGCTCGGTGCGATTCCAGTCTTTGTCGACATCGATCCAAAGACATACAACCTATGCCCTGATGAAGTGGCTGCTAACGTGACCTCCCGCACGAAAGCGATCATCCCCGTGCATTTATTTGGACAATGCGCATCGATGGACAAGATTTGCGCGATTGGTGCTCGGCATCGCATTCCGATTATCGAGGATGCAGCTCAGGCGATCGGGGCCAAGTACCAAGACAAGCCAGCCGGTTCTTGGGGTGATATCGGATGCTTGAGCTTCTATCCAACCAAAAATTTAGGTGGGATGGGTGACGGCGGCATGTTGGTTTGCAACAACCAAATCACTTCCGCAAAATTGCGATTGCTTGCCTCGCATGGCATGCAGCCTCGGTACTACCATAAACTGGTTGGCATCAATAGCCGTTTGGACACGATCCAAGCCGCGATCCTGAATGTCAAGATTGCTCACTTGCAAGAGTATGCAGAGAAGCGGGCAAGTCATGCACAGAGGTATGCGGAACTCTTCGCGGGCGAAGGCCTGAACGAATACTTCGAGCTTCCCTACCAAACACCGGAAGCGGTCCATGTTTGGAACCAGTACAGTATCCGTGTCCCAGATGGTCTACGCGATCCGCTGCGAAAGCACTTGACCGACATGGGAATCGGAAGCGAAGTCTATTACCCGGTGCCGCTGCATTTGCAAGAATGCTTCCACGATCTGGGCTACTTCGTCGGCACGCTTCCGAAGACCGAGCGTGCTTCGAAAGAGATTTTGAACTTGCCGATCTATCCTGAACTCACCGAGCAAGAACAAGATATGGTCGTTGCTGGCATCAAGCGTTTCTATGCCGCTGCTTCAAGTAGCAAAGCGGCATAGTCCAAGTCGCATGAGCGATAAAACCTAAAGCGATAGGACCTAAAGCGATTACGGGCCAAATGGATCTTCTTCAGCGGCTGCGGCTGGTTCCGCAGCTGGGTCATCCATAGCGGGAGCGTCACCGTTGAGTTCCGCTTCGAAGTCATCGACCGGTGGCGTGTTCTTCGGCTTTCCTTCCATTGCCTTGGCGTCCCCCTTGGTCATGCCTGCGTTAAAAGGATCGTTGGGAGCTAAGTTGCTTGGAGCTGGAGCTGGGTCGTTCTTTGGGGGAACCACAAGCCCTTCCACGCCACCACCAAGCCTGCCCATTTCTTGCGATCGGGCTCTTGCAGCCAATCGAGCGTTCAAACGAGCCTTTTCAATCTCGGCCCGAACGGGACCTTGAATTCGTTGCAACGCTAGTCCAACGTTGACGACCTTTCTCGCCCCGTTGATTTCAAGATCAGCCGCTTTTTCAAAATCAGCTGTTCCTGCCTCAATCCCATTCATGGACAGACAAAGTCCTCGGAAAATGTAAGCCCTGGGGTCCACGCTGCCCGCTGCAATCGCATCGTTCAGCAGCAATTCCGCATGATCGACATCCCCACGGAAGAACGCGTGAACCGCTTTTCCATACATTTCATCCCGTGGATCCTGTGCCGAAGCAGCCCCCGAAAAGGTTGCGGTCACAAGTGCAAAAAGACTAAAAACTGTTGGTATTCGCATGTCGATCGACCCAGTTACGGAACAAAATGAGGAAGGGAAAACATACCTTGCTTCCGTCCGAGTTTACCCCGGCCCGAAAACGAAGAACCATCGTGAGTTTGGCATTAGAATGGTTCCATGGTACTTTGCTAGCCATCTCTTGCAATCAAAAGTACCTTACTTTACCCAATTTCCCAATTTTCAATTTCGTTTATCCAGCCATAAATCATCCAGAAATGCACACAAAAGGTCCCCTTTTTGGCACAGTTGCCATTTTTGCCGCGTTGGTCCTTTTGCTTTGGCCTGCTCGGCTCCACGCGGAAACTCCCCAGGAAGCCATTGAGTCGCAGGTCCCGGCCGCTCTGCGGATTCTAGATGCATACCACCGCGAGTCCCCTGTTTCTTGCCAGCGAACGCTTCACATCGTTTATTGGACTCCTTCGGACCGTGAGCCAGCTGCCGAGTATCGCGATCGACTGACTCGGGTTTTGCTGGACATTCAAGACTTCTACCGAAAGGAAATGTCGCGGTTAGGCTTCGGGGATCGAACGGTATCCTTGGATCTAGAGCAGGAT
>Ga0247832_1004535_pt1 | contig 17256 bp, 12 predicted proteins | sample LaCruzMarch2015__10_FD_192407 | JGI IMG/M metagenome (GOLD analysis project Ga0247832, IMG submission 192407) | Freshwater microbial communities from meromictic Lake La Cruz, Castile-La Mancha, Spain - LaCruzMarch2015_4m | ecosystem: Environmental > Aquatic > Freshwater > Lake | place: Spain... | reverse complement strand
TTTCTCTGCGTGTGGCGAAGCTGCTGGTGGACTGCGGTTTGCAAGGACATCCGATGGAGCTTGGCCATGACTTCCAGCATCAGCATTTGCTGCCCGCGCTCGAATCGGAGAACGCTGCGAGCACCGGAGCACCCATGCCTTACCTCGGAGCGCTCGTGGCCTTCAGTGCCTTTGATATCGCCGTGCACGATGCCTTTGGCGTGCTGCACAACCGCGATGTGTATGCGACTTACAACGCCGACTTCATGAACCGCGACCTTAGCGCGTTTGTTGAGGCCGAAGCGGGCAGTGACTTGTCGTTTAGCGGACGTTACCCGCAAGACTACTTTGTCACGGACGTGCCGAAGCAACTGCCGGTGTGGCACTTGGTAGGTGGTGTCGATGCGCTGGAAAAATCGGACCTCACCGGCAGCGAACCGAACGACGGCTATCCTGTGTTGCTGGATGAATGGGTGAAGCGCGATGGCTTGACCTGCCTCAAGATCAAGCTGCGGGGTACTGATGCCCCATGGGACTTCGAGCGCATGGTGCGCGTGGGTCGCATCGGCTTTGCCAAAGGTGTTCGCTGGCTCAGCGCGGACTTCAACTGCACGGTCAAAGACCCAGCCTACGTAAACGAGATCATGGACAAGCTGCTGCGCGACGAGCCGGAGATCTATGCGCGCACGTTGTATGTTGAGCAACCTTTCCCCTATGACTTGGAGGCGAATCAGATCGACGTGCGCAGCGTGTCGGCGCGCAAGCCACTGTTCCTCGACGAGAGCGCGCACGACTGGGAGTTTGTGCGTCTGGGTCGCCGTCTTGGATGGAGCGGTGTGGCGCTGAAGACCTGCAAGACGCAGACTGGAGCGCTGCTCAGCCTCTGCTGGGCCAAGGCGCACGGGATGCCGCTGATGGTGCAGGACTTAACCAACCCGATGCTGGCGATGATTCCGCATGTGAAGCTGGCCGCTCATGCTGGCACGATCCAGGGCGTGGAGTGCAACGCCATGCAGTTCTACCCCGCTGCCTCGAAACCTGAAGAGGCCGTGCACCGCGGCCTTTATCAGCGCCGTGGGGGCATCGTGGACTTCAGCACCCTGAGCGGTCCCGGCTTTGGTTATCGCGTGGATGAGATTCAGCGGGAGCTGCCTGCTGATTCTCGAGCATAGGCTCGGAGTTCTGGCGGTAGGGCGCTTGGTCCCCAATCGCCGCACGGGGTCGCAGCCCTTGGCATTAACCAATGCATGAACGAAGCCCATCGGCTTGCCACGACGGCATGTTGGGGACAACGTGCTCTACCTTTAGCCGGTGCCTAATCAGCGACGAGATTCACCTCGCCGACATCATCCTTTTCCTCCGGCAGCATCAATGCCACCAAGGCGGCCGGGATGAACAGCCAGCCTGCGTAGAGCAAGGCCTGGCGATAGTCGCCGACGGGAACGAAGAGCTTGAAGAACACCGTGCCGAAGGCGGCGAAGATGCGGCCGATGTTGTAGCAGAAGCCGGCACCTGTAGTGCGGATCAGCGTTGGAAAGAGCGGCGGCAGGCACATGGTGAACAAGCCGAACACTCCTTGGCACAGGCCGATCAGCGCATACCACCAGAGCATGGTGTCGTGATCCCACTCGCGGCTGAAAGCGCCGAACATAGCCAGTCCATAGGCGGCTAGCATGGTCACGATCGCCCAGCGATAGCCCCAGACCTTGGCTAGTGCACCGGCGACGAAGTTGCCAATGATCGACCCTACCATGATCCACATCAGTGCCACGACCACGGCATAGGTTTGGTCGGGACCGCTCAGCGACTTCACCTCGGGCATCGCGCGAATCAGCGACTGCTGCCAGAACATGAAGGCCCAGTGTGCGGTCAGCGACACCGCGCAAATGATCATCACACGCCAAGTCGTTCCTGAAACACCTTGGGCGAACAATGCGCTGATGCCTGGCGGCTTCACTTTGCTGCGTGCTGCTTCCCATTCCTCGGTCTCGGGCACGGCCTTGCGAATCCACAGCGTCAGCAGCGCAGGCAGAATGCCGACCAGGAAGATGAGGCGATGGCTCTCATCATGGCGCAGCATCCAGCCCGCTAGACAGGCCAGCAGCACGCCCAGGTTGACGGCGGTTTGCAGCGTGGCCGCGATCCAGGGCCGCCATTTCTTCGGCCAGGTCTCGGAGAGCAACGAAGCGCCCACGGCCCATTCGCCACCGATGCCGAGGGCCGACAAGAAGCGGCAGATGAGCAAGTGCCACCAGTCGGTGCAGAGCGCAGACAAGCCCGTGAAGCCTGCATAGAAAATGATCGTCAGCACCAGCGCGCGGCTGCGGCCCATCTTGTCACCAATGCGCCCGAACACCGCGCCGCCCAGAGCCCAGCCAATGAGGAAGGCGGCCTGGATGATGGAGGCCTTGGTGTCCACATCCTTGGGGTCAGCTGCGACGCCGTTGGCTTGCAGCAGCAGCGCGGCGACGAAGGGCGTAGCCACCAGCGTGTAGATGTGCATGTCCAGCCCGTCGAACAGCCAGCCCAGCCACGCGGCGAGGCCTGATTTCTTCTGGTGCGACGACAGGTCGCTGAGGCGCTGGATTTCCTTTGGAGCAGTCATGAGCACCCAGATTGCAGGAATCTGGGGCAAAGTGCAAGACCAGGCGCAAAGTTATGTAGTGCTGTTTGAACTGCTGCGCGGGCAGAGCATCCAACGCAGTCTTCATGAATGCATCGTTTCTCCCGGGTGTGCTGAGTTGTGTGCTGCTTATCACGTGTGCCATTGCACAGCAGGAAGGCTTGGCGGCCAAACTGGTTCAAGCCGCGCTCGACCGCACGAAACGTGTGCTGCTTATCACGTGTGCCATTGCACAGCAGGAAGGCTTGGCGGCCAAACTGGTTCAAGCCGCGCTCGACCGCACGAAACAAGCGGTGCGCTATGACGGAGCCTATGTGAAAATCGCGTATCCAAATGGCGACGTGCCTGCGGACACGGGCGTGTGCACCGATGAAGTGATTCGCAGCTATCGAGTCCTGGGCTTCGATTTGCAAAAGCTGGTGCACGAGGACATGAAGCGGAACTTTGACGCGTATCCTCAGTGTTGGGGGCTGAGCCGGCCCGATACGAATATCGACCATCGGCGCGTCCCCAATTTGCAGACCTTTTTCAAGCACCAGCGTGCGTCGCAGCCCGTCACTAACAAAGCCGAGGACTATCAGCCCGGCGATCTGGTGACCTGCACCGTCGCGGGGGAACTGCCGCATATCATGCTCGTGGTGCCGAGTCCGAAGGGCGAAGGGAGGCCCTGGGTCGTGCACAACATTGGCAGCGGACCGCAGTTGGAGGATCGCCTGTTCGAGTTCCCGCTGACCGGGCATTATCGCTGGCGTCCCACAACTCCGCGCTAAGAGATGGCTCCATGGTTCGTTCTTTGGATCGCCATCATGACATCCCAATTGACCCTCACCGTCGCGGCCCTTGTTGCCTGCCTTTCCTTTGCCACAGCGGCAGAAACCACTGTCACCCTCAGCGGCGTGCACAACTGCTGCAATGGCTGCGCCAAGGGCATCACCGAAGCGGCTAGCAAAATCAAAGACGTCACCGTCAAACCTGGTGGCCGCAATGTAATGATCACGACCAAGAGCAAGTCTGCGATCAAGAAGGCGGTCGAAGCCATCCTGAGCGCGGGCTACTTCGGCACCATGAGCGGCGAAGATGCTGAAAAGCCGCCTGGTGGCAGTGCCTCTACGGCCCTGGCCGCGAAGCCCAAAATGACCAAGTCCGCCACCGTCTCCGGCCTGCACCTCTGCTGCCAGAAATGCGCCAACGCTGTTAATGAAGCTGCCAAGAGCGTGACTGGTGTGACGGAAACCGATGCTGCCTCCAAGGCTGAAAAGATCACCGTGAAGGGTGACTTCGATCAGAACGCGTTGGAACTCGCACTGCAAGGCGCGGGCTTCAACGGCAAGATTCGCTGAGCGATCTGGGGCTTCGAGCTAGAACCATTGCAACCTCTGCCTGCGCTGCGAGCAGATGTTTTTTGTGTTAGGCGAAGAACTTTTTCGCCTTGGCAAAGAAACTCTCGTGCAGCGGTGAGTTGTTCTCGCCTAGTGCCTTGGCGAACTCGACGAGCTTCTCGCGTTGCTCGGTGGTGAGCTTGTTCGGGACGGCGATCTGCACCTGCACGTAGAGGTCGCCGAACTGGTCGCGACCCAGCACTTTCATGCCCTTGCCGCGCAGGCGGAACTGCGTGCCGTTCTGCGTTCCTTGGGGCACCTTGACGGTCGCCTTGCCAGCGAGTGTAGGCACTTCCAATTCGCCACCCAGGGCGGCCGTGGCGTAGGACAGCGGCATTTCGCAGTGCAGGTCATGCCCCTCGCGCTCAAACACGTCGTGCTGGCGCAGATGGATCAATACGTAGAGGTCACCCGCAGGCCCGCCTTTGGTGCCCAGGTCGCCGTTGCCGGTGCTGCGCAGTTGGGTGCCTTCCTCAATTCCGGCTGGGATTTTCAGGCGGATACGTGCACGGTCCTTTTGGCGACCGGCACCGCGGCAGGTCTTGCACGGGTCGCTGATCGTCTCGCCTGCGCCATCGCAGTCGGGGCAGGTCTGCTGGATCTGGAAAAAGCCACGTGAGCTGATGACCTGACCGACGCCGCCACAGGTGCGGCAGGTCTTCTTGCTTGAGCCGCTGTTGGAGCCGCTGCCGTTGCAAGGCTTGCACGGGATGAGGCGCTCGATCTCGACTTCTTTTTCGGTGCCGACGGCTGCTTCTTCCAATGTGATCTCCAAGGGCACGCGCAGGTCGCTGCCGCGCTGGGGACCGCTGGAGGAGCGACGACGGCCACCACCGCCACCAGCGCCACCAGCGCCACCAAAAAATTGCTCAAAGATGCCGCCACCAGCGCCGCCGCCGCCTTGGCCACCGAAGACCTCGCGGAAGATGTCGAACGGATCGTGGAAGCCCCCACCGCCACCCCCGCCGCCACTGGGCATGCCACCAGCGAATGCTGCGTGACCGTAGCGATCATAGGCTGCGCGCTTCTCCTCGTCGCTCAGGATGTCATAGGCCTCGCCCACTTCCTTGAATTTGTCCTCGGCGGTCTTGTCGCCGGGATTCTTGTCGGGATGGAACTGCACCGCCAGCTTGCGGTAGGCCTTTTTCATCTCGTCGGCGGTGGCAGTCTTGCTGACGCCGAGGACTTCGTAGTAGTCGCGTTTGGCCATGGGGGAAGGGGGAAAGTTGAGAGTGGAAAGTTGAGTGTTGGGAGTCTGAAATGGAGGAAGGGAAAGGTGGATTGAGAGGAGTAGCTGCGTGCGTGCCTCTCTGGCTCTCAACCCTTAACTCTCAACCACCTTTTCCGGCCCGCTGGAGACAACGACGCTGGCGGCACGCAGGAGGCGGTCCTTCAGCTTGTAGCCGCGGCGCAGCACGCGCACGACGGTGCCTTCAGCGGTGTCAGCACTGGGCTCTTGGGACATGGCTTCATGCTGATTCGGGTCGAAGGCGTTGCCCAGGGACTCGATCTCCTGCACACCCATGTCGCGGAGGAAATCCTCGATCTGCTTGTGTACCATGCTCATGCCCATGAAGACGATGGACTTCTCTGACTCGGCGCGTGCGGCATCCAGGCCCATGGCGAAGTTGTCCATGATGGGGATCAGGCTGCGCAGCAGGTCCGCATTGGCAAAGGAGCGCGTCTCCTGCTGCTCGCGGGCCACGCGCTTGCGGAAGTTGTCCAGCTCCGCCTGGCTTCGGTAGGCCAGATCGCGCCAGCGCTCCATCTCAGCCTGAAGTTCGGCCATAGGGTCAGCGGGGGCTTTAGGTTCGGTGGTGGTCTCGGCAGCTGGGGCTGCGTCGTCGTTCACAAGTTCGTCTGTGGCGTTGGGTTCCATGAGTTTGAAGGGGTTTTGAAAAGGAAGGAAAGGGGTGTGCACTATGCACACGGTCGCAAGGGATTCAAATGCTGGGTCGATTTCTCCCCGTTCCCCGCTCACACCTTCTGCAGTGCGATCAGCGTCACGTCGTCATTGGAGGCCTTGCCTCCGACGAAGGCATTGAGCGCTTCCATCAACTGATCGACCACCGCCTTGGCCCCTTGGGGCGCGACTTCGGCGAGTAGGGTCTGGATACGCTCGACGCCGAACTCCGCTCCCTCGGCATCCAATGCTTCATCCACGCCGTCAGTGTAAAGCAGCATTAGGTCGCCCGAGTTCAGGGTGGCGGTGGTGTCTTTGGTCACGCGCTCAAAGGTGTCGCCATCGTCGATGCCCACGCCCATGCCGCCACTTTCGACCTTCTCCACTCCGCCCGTGGCTCGGCGCCAAATCAGCGGATTCGGATGACCAGCGCGAGCGAGGGTGATGTGCGGGCTGCCCTGCTCGAAGATCAGGTAGATCATGCTAATGAACGTGTCGCCACGGATGTCCTCGCTCACCTGCCGGTTCACGGCGCTCAGCACGCTCGCGGGGGAGAGCTTGCCCAGCGCGTGGGCTTGCAGCGCCGCGCGCGTGGTGGCGGCAATCAGGGCGGCAGGGAAGCCCTTGCCAGACACGTCGGCGATCACTGCCCCGAAGTGCGCGGCATCCACGCGCACGTAGTCGTAGAAGTCACCGCTGAGGATGCGCGCGGGGCGGTTGCGCCCGGCAATCGTGTAGCCATCCAGCGTGGGTTCGCTTGTCGGCAGGAGAATGCGCTGAACTTCGCCCGCCGTGTGCAGCTCGGCCTCTAACTGTCGTTTGGTCTGCACTTCCTGATGCGCGCGCGCATTGGCCAGGGCGAAGGCGGATTGCTCAACCAGCGAGTTGAAGACCTCGAAGTCATTCTCTGAAAATTCCTGGGCCTGGCTGTCGGCGGTCACCGCCAGCACCCCCAGGCGACGGTCGCCAGAGCTGAGCGGCCCAGCCATGACCGTGATGTGTTGCTGGTGCGCATTGTCTGGGCTCTTCATGCGCCCATGCTCGGCGAGGTCTTGCACGCACTCGGACTGCTGGCTGGTGAAAATGCCCCCAAGCATCCCGTTTTCCAAGCCAATCGCCTGCCAGCGCAGGGTGCTTAGCAGAGAGGACGGATTTGTCTCGGCCTGCGCCAGCACCTTGTCAGTCAGGTGAATCAAGGGCGCGCACTGATCCGAGCAAAACCGGGGCACCAGCATCTTGCGCGCCTCGTCATAGGCGTAGAAGGCTCCACCTTTGCTGCCAGTCACGCGCATCGCCCCCTCAACGATCAAGCGGTGCAGCGTGCTTTCGCGATTGTCCTTGGAAATGGCCACGCCCAGGGCCTGCAAGAAGCTAAACAGCCGCCGCTCCTCGGACACGATGGCTTCCTGTTCCTGCTTCAGCTCTTCGATGTTGTGCCGACGGAAGGTCGCCAGCCGACCGGCTCTGTAGAAGCCGTAGCAGGCACCCAGGGCCACCAGCAGAAGTATCACGATCGCAGCCGTCATTCGCTGGGGACTTCGTTATGGCGTGAAGCACTGCTTTGTCAAACCATCACAATGACTTGTCTGAACGTGGTGCAACTTCGTTGCGGATCGCGGGTTATAGGGCGCTTCATGAAGACCGCTCTCACCCTTGTCGCCATCCTTGGTTGTTCTTTTCAAGCCAATGCTGACTGGCCTCGCCTGCGTGGAGCCAAAGGGGACGGCATCGGTGAGGGCAAAGTGCCCGTGACGTGGAGCGCGGGCGAGCACATCGCATGGAAGGCGAACCTGCCCGGCCCCGGCTCGTCCAGCCCCATCATCGTAGGTGATCGGGTCTTCATCACCTGCTGGTCCGGCTATGGCGATGGGAGCAACGGCACCATGGACAAACTGAAGCGCCATTTGCTTTGCCTCAACAACGCCGACGGCAAAATCTTGTGGGACAAGACCATGCCCGCCTTGCAGCCCGAGGATGAATACGCAGGTTTCATCACCGAGCATGGCTATGCGAGCAATACGCCGACGAGCGATGGCATAAGCGTGTTTGTGTTCTTCGGCAAGAGTGGCGCGCTCGCTTTTGATTTCGATGGCAAGCAACTCTGGCAGACCTCGCTCGGCATGAACTCGAACAGCCGCCGATGGGGTAGTGCCGCCAGTCCGATCCTTTACAAGGACACGGTGATCGTGACCGCCATGGATGAGGGCGGGGCGGTCGTGGCGCTGGACAAAAAGACCGGTAAACAGGTCTGGCGCGCCCCGGCCGAGGGCCTGGAGTTGGTTTATAGCACGCCTGTGCTGGCGGGTGAAGATTTGCTGCTGCCGGTGGCGAATGAGCTGTGGGGCTTCAACCCCGACAACGGCAAGCTCCGCTGGTATGCCACGCATGAATTGCCGGGCAATGTCTCCCCCGGCGTCGCCGTAGGGTCCGATGCGGTCTATGTCACCGGCGGGTTCCCCAAGCGCGGCACGGTCGCCATCAAGCTCGGTGGCAGTGGTGACATCACCAAGAACGTCCTCTGGAGCGCCACCAACGCCAGCTATGTGCCCAGCCCGATCCTGCACGAAGGCCATTTGTATGTCATCGACGACCAGGGCTTTGCCCTGTGCATCAACGCCAAAACTGGCGACGGGGTGTATCGCGAGCGCGTGATGGAAAGCGGTGCTGGTGGTGGCAATCGTCGAGGCGGCGGCAAGCCCTTCTACGCCTCGCCCGTGTTGGTCGATGGCAAGCTCTACTGCCCGAGCCGCAAGAACGGCACCTTCGTTTTGGCCGCCAAACCCACGTATGAAAAGCTGGCCGTGAACATCCTGTCCGACGACGACAGCCAGTTCAACGCGACGCCCGCTGTGGATGGCAACAAGCTCTACCTGCGCAGCGACAAGGTGCTGTATTGCATTGGGGAGTAGTCGAGGCTCTGGTCCCCACCCCTTCCCCTCTCCCGCAAGCGGGCGAGGGCGAACATTCTTGGGTATGACGTAGTTCTGTGGCGGAACGCAGCCTTCGACAGATGACTGTGACTTTGTTTCGCCTATTCGCTTTGTATGGTCCCAGGATATTCGCCCTCGCCCATGAAATGGGACAGGGGAAGGGGTGAGGGCAAAGGCTGCAAAAGTAGAGAAGCGTGTCCGCCCCGCTGTCTCAATGCTCGCCTTCCTTCGGCTCGGGCAGCATCCAGGCGAGCACGGCACCGACCAAGGCATAGACTCCGGCCACCGCTGCACCGACCATGGCAATCTTGGCCGGGTTTGGCGGCACCGATTCTGACAGCGTGATGGTGATCCAGGCGGCGGCGGTGCCGATGATGCGACCACCGATGTTGGCGGCGAAGCTTTCTCCGGTGCCGCGCAGATGCACGGGGAAGACCAGCGGAATGTAGTTCCCCCAGAAGCTGAACTGCGCCACGGTTAAGAGGCCAGCGAGGAAGATGCCCCACTTCACCAGGTCGAGAGACTCCGTGTTCAAGTTCCCTCCGACCCAGTTGAAATAGAACGGCACAAAAATCAGCGCTGGCATGATGAACAGGCTGAACTGCAAGCGGCGACTCATGAAGACCAGCACGACTACGGCGAGCAGGCAGCGACCGACCAGGCCCCCGGTTTCCTGCATCTTGGTGATGTTCGCGATTACGGCATCCGAGGCATTGGCAGAGGCGACTTTCAACTGGCGTTCGGTTGGAGCAGGTTTGCCTGCGGCGGCCAGGGTGGTCTTCAGCTTCTCCTGCGCCTGTGCGCCTGCGGCTAGCACTTCTTTGTGGCCGCCTTTCGGTGCACCAAGAATCTGCGGCAGTTGTTGAATGGCTCCAAAGGCGATGCCGTAGCTGGCGGCGAAGCCGAGGGTCGTCAGGATCGTGGTGCGGCGAAGTTCGGGGCTAAATAGCGCGGCGATGCTCGGGCGCTGGAGCTTGCCGGAGTCCTTCTTCTTCTGCCACTCAGGCGACTCTGGCAGGAAGGGACGAATCATGATCAAGGGCAGCGCGGGCAGCACGCCAGAGATCAAGGTGTAGCGCCACGCTTCATGCCCGCCGTGGATCATGGGGAAAATGCTGGCGTGCTCGGCAGCGTAGCCATTCACCCAGGCGACCATGAAACCGCCGATGGACGAGAATGCCTGCGTGTAGCCCAGCACCTTTTCGCGTTGCTTCGGGTTCGGGAACAGCTCAGCCAGCCAAGCGACCGCCGCCACGAACTCCACACAGACGCCGATGAAGACGAGGCAGCGCAGGAACAGCAGTTGATAGAGGTCCGTCGCATACCCAGCAGCAAAGGCCGACACCGCATACAGCAGGATGCTGAAGGTCAGCACGCGGCGGCGACCGAGCAGGTCCGTCAGGTAGCCGCCGAGCAGACCAAAGACCCCGCCCGCGATGGCCGGCACGAAGAACAACATGCGCGCCCATTCCACATAACCCGGCGAACCGGGGGTCAGCAGCGGCACGCCATCCGGCCCCACACCGCCCAGGGCTGCGAGCGCGGGCTTCACGATCAGCGGCAGCATCAGCAGCTCATAGATGTCGAAGGCAAAGCCGATGCTGGCAATGATGCAGATGAGCCAGTGAGTGCGGGTGAATTTGATGGGGGCGGACATGGGAGGAGCAGATGGAGTGCTGAATTGGCGGGTGGAATGAACGCGGGCAGCGCTGGGATTCAATCAAACGGTTCGACTTACACCATCGGTAGCAGCTTGCTGAAGATCAGCACCACGATGATACCGATGACCGAGTCCGCGCCCGTTTGCAGCGTCCAGGTGCGCAGCGTTTCCTTTTCATTCATGCCGCTGAGACGGGACACGACCCAGAAGCCGCTGTCATTCATCCAGGAGCAGAACATGGCTCCGAAGCCGATGGCGCAGAACAGATAGACCGGATGGCAGCCTAAGCCGCCCGCAGCCAGCATTGGGGCCATGATGGATGAGGCCGTGAGCATCGCCACGGTGGCGGAGCCCTGGGCCACGCGGATGACCACCGCGACCAGCCAGCCGAGGATGAGCAGGTTGATATTGTAGCCCTGGGCCAGCGCCTTCACCGCATCCCCCACGCCCGCGCTGCGCAGTGCCAAGCCGAAGGCTCCGCCCGCGCTCGTGATCAGGATGATCATGCCGGCGGTTTCCAAGGGCGGGCCAACCAAGTCCTCCAGCTTCTTCAGGCCAAAGCCACGTTGCTTGGCCAGCACGACCAACGCAATCGCCGCACCGATGAGAAGGGCGATGTTTTTGTGCCCGATGAAGTCCACCCAGTGTCGCACAGCGGTGAAACTTTGTTCGCCACCAAACAGTGCGATCATGGAGGTGCCCCACCCTGCGCCCTTCGCAGCCCCAGCATGAGCGAGTTCAAAGATCGTCGTCAGACTGATCAGGAGGATCGGCAGCAGCACGGGGGTGATGCTCCAGAAAAAGGACGGCAACTCGCTTTCTGGCTTGCTGCTGATGCCGTGCAGGTTCTCCAGCGAGACGGCACCCGACCCACGCACCGGCACCACCGTGCGCTTGTTGAGCCAGTGGCTGAAAAGGAAGCCCAGAGTTGAGACGATGCCGCCAATGACCATGCCCCAGACTAGGGACTCACCCACGCTGATCCTCAAATCTTCCACCACCGCCACCGGGCCAGGGTGCGGCACGGTCATGCTGTGGGTGATCGTTCCCGCGCAGCACACGGCCAAAATGTAGAGCACGTAGTCCTTGCCCGTGCGCAGTGCCAGCGTCATGGCCAGCGGAGCCATCAGCATGAACATTGTGTCGAAGAAGATCGGCGCACTCAGGATGAAGGTGCTCCATAGAAGCGCCCAGCCCGCTCGTTTTTCACCGAAGAAGGCCAGGAAGCGTCGCACCACCTTGTCCGCCCCACCGCTCTCCATCAGGCACATGCCGATCACGGCCGCGAGTGCGATGCTGATGGCGATGTCGCGTGCGGTGTCGCCCAGCCCCTTGCTGACCATTTCCACCACACCGACGAGATGCGGCAGCGCCTTCACCTTGCCGTCCTTCTGCACGATGTCCCACGACTCCTTGTTCGTCAGTAATCCCGCGAGCAAGGCCGCCAGCACCAGGGCCAGGAAAGCATGAAGCCGCAGCTTGCTGATGCCGACAATGATGAAGGCAACGCTGATGGCGAGGACGAAGAAGGGCCAATAAGTGGAAGACATAGCGGCGCGGATGCTGGCGGGTGAGGGGCGGCGAGTCGAGTGGAAAGTGCGCAGTCATGGACTCGCGCATCACCTCAACGCTGCGAACGCTTCAGTCCTACTCGTCCTCTTACTCCTACTCTTCCTCGGAAGGCATGGCGCTCACACGAAACTATTGAGGAGGAGTCGGAGGACGAGTAAGAGGAAGATCACCTGCGGTGGGCTTGTCCCAAGTCGTTCAAAGCTAAACTATTCTCATGCGCTTCCCTGCTCCCATTGCTTCTGCCCTGCGCGAGCGCGCGGTTTGCATTGGCATGGTCGCCACCGGCCTTGTGCTGGTCATGGGGAATGCCTTCGGCAAGAGCCTCTGGGTTTGTGTGTTTCATGAGGCCACGGGCCTGCCTTGCCCCGGCTGTGGTCTGACACGCGGGCTGACCGCCTTCGCTCGCGGCGATTTGCCACAAGCCCTGCACTGGCATCCCTTCACGCCCGTTTTTGCCTTCGGTGCGGTGCTCACGCTGGTCGTCACCGTGCTGCCTGCGCCGCAACGTGCCAAGGTGCTCGATCTGATCGCCCGCATCGAAGCCCGCACCGGCATCACCTTTGTGCTGCTGATCGCGCTGTTTGCCTTTGGCCTCTGGCGCATGATGCAAGGGCCGGGGGATTTCTGAAGCTGCTCGGTGCCACGAGGCACAGGCTTGCCACAGGAGCGGCGGTTTGCCATCCTTGGCGGATTCCGCCCAAAACATGTCTGGCAAATTCCAGCATGGCCCTCGTTCCTTTGCCCCCTTCTCATGAAAACGTCTCTGCTCCTATTGCTCGCCCTCGCCGGAATCGCCCACGGGGCGGCTAAGGAAATCGAAGGCGAACGCGCCCCGGCCAACACGCCCTGCCCGACGCCCGAAGAGGCCCGCGCCAAAATGACCGTGCCCGAGGGCTACGAGGTCCGCTGCTTCGCGCATGAGCCGATGGTGCAGAACCCGGTCGCCATGACCTGGGACACACGGGGCCGCCTCTGGGTCGTTGAGCTTTACGAGTATCCCGAAGGCACACCGCTCCCCGTGGAGAAGCGCCCCTTTGGCCAGGCTGCGAAGGACGACCAATACCACCCCGTGCCTGCGATTTGCCTCCCCCAATCAGGAATCAGGAATCAAGAATCCGAAATCCCCAAGGACCGCGTCATCATCCTGGAAGATACCGACAACGACGGTGTCGCCGATAAGCGCACCGTCTTCATCGAGGGCCTGGACTTGGCCAGTGCCATCCTGTGTGGCGACGACGGCATTTACGTGGGCCAGCAGCCACACCTCCTGCACTTCAGGGACAGCAACCACGACGACAAGCCCGACGAATGGCGCGTGGTCTTGACCGGCTTTGGTCGCGAGGACACTCACGAGCTGGTCAACAGCTTCACCTGGGGCCCCGACGGCTGGCTTTACATGACGCACGGCGTCTTCACCAACAGCAAGGTCCGCCGCCCCGGTCAGCCCGAGAGCGAGGGCTTCAAGTTCGACGCCGGCATCGGCCGCTGCCGCCCCATGAACCGCGATAAGGCCGCGCCCTGGGAATTCGAAGTCTTCGCCGACGGCACCAGCAATCCCTGGGGCTGCGACTACGACGCGGCGGGGAACTTCTTCGTCAGCGCCTGCGTCATCGACCACTTCTTCCACATGGCTCCCGGCGGCATCTACGTGCGTCAGGGCGGCGCGCCGGAGAACCCGTATTCCTATGAGCTGCTGCCCAGCATCGTGAAGCACAAGCACTTCCGCGCCGCGTATGCGGGCATCCAGATCTACCAGGGCGGCGTCTATCCGCAGGACACTTGGGGCCATGCCTTCATCGGCAACATCCACGACAACGCCATCCACGAGGAAGTGCTCACCCCCGTCGGGGCCACGTTCAAATGCGAGCCGCGTCGCGACTTCCTGCGCGCCAACGACGGCTGGTTCCGCCCCGTCAGCACCCAGACCGGCCCCGATGGCAATCTGTGGGTCATGGACTGGTGCGATAAGTATCCCTGCTACCAGAACGCCAAGGCGAACCCCGAAGGCGTGGACCGCGCACGCGGACGGATTTGGCGGGTGGTTTACACAGGAGCGACGACCGTGCAGGCCCCCGCCCCCCGCCCAAACGGTGAAAAAGAAGCCCTAACCCCGATGGACACAGTTGCTTCCGTGACGGACACAGTTGCGTCAGGCACCCCAAACAGCCGATTCCTGGCAGCTAGCAAGGCCCCAGCCCCCCAACAAGGCAACTCGCGTCCAGACAAAGACATGGACCTCACCAAGCTGGACACGCCCGCGCTGGTGAAGCTGCTGGAGCACCCGAATAGCTGGATGCGGCGGAAAGCGCGGCGGGTGCTCGTGGAGAAAAAAGACGCAGCCTCGGAAGCTTTGATTTGGGACCTCGTGGCCAAGGACCCAGCCAACCTGGACCCGCTGTGGACGCTGCTGGATGCAAGAATGCTGGATGAAAAGAAGCGGAAAGTGCTCTCGGACAAAACAAGCCCCGTCGCTCATCGGCTCTGGGCTGCGCGTGCTGTCGGCGAGCTGGGACGGAACTACGAAGCAGGGTTGGACGAAAAGATTCAGGAGCTGTTGAAGAGGGCCGACGCCTCCAAGAATGAAGCGGTCGCCGAAAGGATGCGCAAGTCAGTGCTCATGCAAAAGCAGATCGGGCATCGTGGCCTGATGCTGAGTTTGTATGTCGCCGCACTGGACAGCGAAGCCAGTGTCAGGGCGGCGAGTGCCCTGGCTATGCGGCAGCTTTTAGTGCGTCAGCTGACCGTCAGTGAGACGCTCGCCACCACCGTTGTCACAGACGCCATAGTAACTCCGATGCTGGCCGGGTTGGCAGAGAGTCCCGATTCTTCGGGCGCTTTTGTTGTCTGGATGGCGCTCGAGCCTTTGCTCGTGGCGCAGCCCTCAGGCGTGCTTGCCCAAATGGCTCCCTTTGCCAAAAAGGCCAACGCCCCCATCCGAACCGTCACCCACAAATCCATGCGTCGCCTGTGTGACACACGCGATGCGAAGAACCTGGACCTCGCGCTCGACTTCCTGACGAAGATCAAGGCGCATGACGTGTTGCTGGCTCATGCGCTGGACGGCATCGAGAAAGGCCAGGAGGGTGGCATTATCAAGCCGACGAAGGATTTCTCGGCCTTGTTCGCGGAGTTCATGGCCAGCACGAATGCGGACGTGCAGAAGCACGCGCAGAACCTCGCGACGTTGTGGGGTGATGAGGCGGCGATTGGTCGCATCGTGGCCAGATTGGTCGAGCCGAAGACGCTGGTGGCCCAGCGCATCACCGCAGTGCAGACGCTGCGCAAGGTGAAGAGCGGGGCGGTGACGGCGGCCTTTGTGAAAGTGCTCAGCACAGCCGATCAGCAGCCTAGCGCGTTGGTCGTCGAAGTTATCCGGGCCTCCGCCGATGCTGGGGGCGATGCCTTCATCGCACTGCTGACACAGCTTGCCGCATCGAAGGACTACGGCACGCAACTGGCCGCGTTCGGTGCCTTGTCGAATCGCGAGTCCTGGACCCATGCGATGCTGGACGCCATCGCGGCGAAGAAGATCAGCGCCGTGGGCTTCCCCGCCTCGGTGCGGCGGCAGCTCGCCACCAGCAAGGACAAGGGCATCCGCGACCATGCCTTCAAAGTCCTCGGCGCGTGGAAGGACAGCAGCGACGACATGAAGGCGCTGATCGCCGCGAAGAAAGCCGCCTGTCTCACGGGCGAGCCGGACATCGCCGCTGGCAAGATCTTGTTCCAGACCACCTGCATGGTCTGCCACGTCTTCCACGGCGGCGGGCAGAAAGTCGGACCAGACTTGATCGGCAGCGGCCGCAGCAATTTGGACGCGATCTTGGCCAACGTGATCGACCCGAACCAAATCATCGGCAACGGCTACGAGAACTTCTCGCTGAGCACCAAGGATAATCGCACGCTGATGGGCCGCGTGCTGGAGGACACGCCCAGCCATGTGAAGCTGCAAGCCATCGGTGGAGCCGAGACCGTGGTGCCGCGCGACCAGATTGCGAAGTTGGAGAACACGCATCAATCGCTGATGCCCATGGGCTTCGGCGGGCTGCCGGACAACATGTTCCGCGACCTGATCTGGTATGTGCTCGCGCCGCCGGAGGAAGGCCCGCTGACACCGGATAAAAAGCAACTCCTCAGCACCAGCATCGACGCCGCCCCCGCGAAGCCGAAGGGCAACAGCACCCGCGCCATCGACTGGGAAAGCGTGAGCCTGTGGAACCCCAAGTGGAAGGTGAGTGCCCCCGACTTCGAGCGCACCCCGATGAAGCTCGCCGACTACCACGGCCGCTCGAACGTGCTGCTCATGCATCCCTTCCCCGACAAGAAAACACCGACCTCGCTGGAGCAAAAGCTGGTCATTGATCCGGCCAAGCCGAAGCTGAAAGTCAGCGTGGCTGCCGATGATCGCGGCGACTGGAAGCTGGCCGTGCGCGTCAATGGCGAGGTGATCAAAGAGCAGGCCATCGACCACGAGAAGCCGCGCTGGAAAGACTTGGTCTTCGACCTGTCGAACTTCGCTGGCAAGGAAGCTACCGTGCGCCTGGAAGGCCACGGCACTGGCTGGTCCTGGGAGTTTGGCTACTGGCAGGACGTGCGCTGGGAGTAACTCAGCGCTGCCTCCGTGTGACAAAATGTCCCCCAGCACTCTGCGCCCAGCGCTGCCCAGCACTCGCAACCAGCCTGGCGCAGGGTGGCAGCGCCAAGGACTGTCGCCGAGGCGAGTCGTCCCAACGCGGGCGGCTACGACTTCATCTACTGCACCGGTTTGTTCGACTCCTTCAGCGACCGCGTCTGCACAGACCATGTATCACATGCTCGCCCCTGGCGGCCGCCTGGTGCTGTGCAACTTCACGCCGACGAACCCGATTCGCCAGTTCATGCAGTATGTGCTGGACTGGAATCTGACCCACCGAACGGATGCTGAAATGCAGGCCATGGTGCCGGCTGGAGCCCAGAGCACTTCATCCCTGTCACCCGCAGGCGTGGAGACCTATCTGCATATCGACAAAGCGTAGGCCAAAGAAAAAAACGCATTTTTCACAGAAAGTTTGTTACAGCCGCGCGGAATTTGGGTATCACATATATGGAACACCACTCTCCCATGAGTAGAATCTTCAGGGGATGTCCGCTGATTCGTTAAAACCATCATGCGGATGGTGGGGTGATTTTCGTTTGGTTTCGTGCTGATGCAAGACGCTTGCGACGCGACACAG
>Ga0247832_1004531_pt1 | contig 17267 bp, 11 predicted proteins | sample LaCruzMarch2015__10_FD_192407 | JGI IMG/M metagenome (GOLD analysis project Ga0247832, IMG submission 192407) | Freshwater microbial communities from meromictic Lake La Cruz, Castile-La Mancha, Spain - LaCruzMarch2015_4m | ecosystem: Environmental > Aquatic > Freshwater > Lake | place: Spain... | reverse complement strand
GCGGGGAGCGCCCAAAAAACTTTAAGAAACTTTTAAAAAGAAATTACTCGAACGATAATTGTATATTTTCTGAATCCGTTAAACGCTGAATTGGCGGATTAGAATTTTTCTTGTTTTGCAATAAACTTTTGCGCATGTCAGCTAATTTATCCATGTGTGCACGGTCTGGAACTAAAAATGGAAAATCTTCCATCATAAACTGTTGCAACTGAACATCACCTGCTAAATCGCTTTCAGAAGCTGTGGCTTCAAATTTCTTGTAAATTTCGTTCAAACGATTTAAGTCTTGTTGTTGTTCTTTGGTTAACATTGCATGATATTTTAATCAAAAATACAAATTCCCAAAAAACTACAACTGTATTTTGCTTAGAGTTATTAACAGTAAGTTGACGATAATTTAATAAGAAGCAAAATTTGCTAACCACTTTATTTGTTCTCTTTATTTCAAATATAAACCAATGAATACAATACAATTAGAAATCAAGGGCGAAATTGCAATTGTGCGATTATCACGCGGAAAAGCAAATGCAATGAATGCCGAAATGGTGATAGAGTTGAAAGAAACTTTATTGAATTTAAAAGCAAATGAGGAAATAAGAGGTGCCATTTTAACTGGACATGGCGAATTTTTCTCGGCAGGATTAGATGTAATTGAATTGTATAGTTATGATGCAGCACAAATTCTAGAATTCTGGAAATCTTTCGACAGATTGGTTCGCACCATTGTTTCCTTTCCAAAACCACTTGTCGCTGCTGTAACAGGCCATTCTCCTGCAGGCGGCTGTGTGCTTGCTTTGGGCTGCGACTATCGTGTTATGGCCGAAGGGAAATACAAAATTGGTCTCAACGAAATACCTGTGGGAATAGTGGTTCCTGAAACAATTTTTCACCTTTACGCTTTTTGGCTTGGCAATGGTAAAGCTTATCAATACTTAATGGAAGGTAAACTTATGACGGCCGAAGACGCTAAATTAGCAGGGCTTATTAATGAAACTTGTGCCTTAGAAGAAGTTGAAACCAAAGCGATAGAACAACTCAACAAATACCTAAAATTTAGCACAGCTGTTTGGGCTCAAAGTAAATTAAATATCAAAACAACCATCATTCAGCGCCTTACTTCTGTTGACTTTAAAACCGCTTACGAACCAACAATAAAACAATGGTGGGCGCCTGAAACAAGGGCTATTTTAAATAAAATGATTGAAGGTTTGAAGAAATAGTTTTAGGAAAACAAATATATTTTAGATTTTATTCAGAAATGTATTCATATCCTCATCAACAGCAATGTTTAACTTTTTGCGCAACCGAGAACGGCTCACAAATGCACTCGATGGCTGAATGTTTAATAGCTCAGCAATTTCTTTGGAATTCATGCCTATTTTTAAATAAGCGCACAAACGCAAATCGTGGGTTGAAAGGCTTGGAAATTTATCTTTTAGCTTTTTGAAAAACTCTTGATGTAACTCATCAATTTGGATTTCAAAGGTGTGATCTTCTACGTTTAAATGAGCATCTAACAATCTTTTAATTTCACTTAACCTAATTTTTGTTTGAGAAGAATCAATTGGAAAAACTTCGAATTTCTCTTTAATGGTAAGTAATAAATGCTTCTTATCTTCATTGTCTTTGGCTTTGTTAGCTAATTCAATGGTTTTACTTTTTAATTGTTGTTTCAGTAATTCATACTCATTTTTTAACATTTCCTGCTCTAAAACCAAAACTTCTCTATTGTGCTCTTCTTCTTGCGCTTTAAGTGCTTTTTCTTTCTTTAATAATAAAATATTTTCTTGCCGTTTTAAGATTGCTTTTTTCCTTTGGTTTAAAAAATAAATTAAAACTGCTAACCCAATCAAATATAAAATCAATACAAGCTTTGTTCTATACCAAGGAGCTTCAATAACAAATGAAACTTCTTTTACCGCCGTTGGTTTGCCATTAACTATTGCTTTGGCAAACACAGAATGCTTACCCGGTGGTAAATTTAAAATTTCAAATCTATTTTTGCCTGAAGGAGCAGTCCAGCTTTGGTTTGCGTCGGTTTTAAATTGATAATAAACATCGCTTTGGTTGGGCACAATCCAATCTATTTTAATGTTATTCTGATGGTAGGGCAATGTTGAATTGGCGAAAAATTGAGTGCTTGAATCATTATTAAATCCAAGCAACTGCCTAAAGATTATCTCGCTTTTATCTATGGTATTTCGTTTTTCGTTTCCAAGAAATTGGAGCGCAAAACCATTAAAAATTTTGTGAAATTTATAGTCAAGATTTATTGCAACTGATTGATTAATGTGCTTAGTAATTCCATTTAAATTAGATGGTATTTCGATCGCGTTACTTTTAACAAATCGCTTTTGTGCTTCATTGTAACAATATTCAAATTTGCTTGTGATTAAAGAAATTGCACCCTCGTTTTTTGATAAATAGGCAATTTCTCCTTCAAACTCAGCTTCGAGAATGATGAGTCGCTCTGTAGGAACGAGGTTCTTGTCTAAAGTTGCCCGAATAATTCCGAAATTAGGAATACTTACCCATAAAATATTGTTTTTTTCAATCATCACTTGGTTACATGAGCCAAGTATGAATTCCATTTTCTTTAAAAAACTCCAGGAATTATTATTCTTTTTAAAAATGCAAATACCATTGTAATTGCCAGTAATTAAAAATTCCTTGTTGTAAGTTGTTATGCTCCAAAACCCAGGTTCATTGCTTATTTTTTGTAATTCATTTCCATTCAACGTAAATAAACCCTTATCATGACCTATCAAAAGTGTGTTATTTATTTCTTGGAGTGACCATACCTGCCCTTCGGTCCCAGGAATTAATTGGAAGTTATAAAATTCAGCATTGTTGCTTAAGTTATCCCAATTTGTTTGATATAAACCCTGATTGGTTCCTAAGTAAAACACATTGTCTTTTAAGCAAGCAGTGTAACCGCTTCCAAATTCGCCTATGAAATCGTATACAAAGGTATAATCGTTCTCAATGTTAATATTAGAAAGTCCTTGGTCTAAACCCAACCAAAGTTTACCGCTTTTGCTATAATTAAGACTTAGTATGGTATTGTTGGGTAATCCTTTCTTTTTATTGATGTGGTGGATGATGTTTCCATCCAAATCAGTAATAAAAAGACCTTTTAATACTGTACCAAAAGCCAATTGCTGGTTATTTAACTGTTTAAAACAAAAAACCTTTGCCGCTGCTAATTTTTCTGAAAGTTGGTTATTGATTGGTTTTATTATTCCATTGTTATAATTAACTAAACCCGAGTTTTTAGTTACAAAAATTCTATTGTTGTGGTGATTGTAACATCCTTTAATTTCAAAGGTGTTTTGTGGAGAATATTTGAAGACTTGCTTCAATGTCAAATTGTTTAACACAAACAGTCCTCCTTTTTCATCTGCAAAATACACCGAATCATTTGCAGCAAAACTGTCAGTAAACCTAATAGGCGCTTGAATTTTTGTGAGTTGCCCTTTTTTATACAAATAGATATTACTGAATGATATAAATAAGATATTGTCCTTTGCCTGAACAACATTCCAAAATTCTTCATTTACCTCTTTTATGTCCTTTTGAAATGGATACAAAGATGTATATTCAAATACCTGATACTTATTTCTTTTCCAAACACCAAAGTCTAAGTCAGAGCCAGTATAAATTAAAGAATCGTTCAATATAAATAGCGAGCGGGTAAATCCGTTGCTTCCTTTAAAACAATTCCATGTTTTACCATCGTATTCGAGCAAACCTTTTTCGGCAGCCATATATACAATGCCATTAGGCGCCGAAGAAATATCCCAGATTTTCCCTTTATTAAGATATTGTTCAGGAGTATAATTTTCAATGAATGGCATTCCCTTTAAAGGAAATCTTTGCGCATTTGCATGAGTTGCAATGATTAAAAATACACATAAACAAATTGATTTTATGTTCAATACAACCAAGCTCTAAATTGGGGTAAAAAAAACGAGCCGTCTAAAAAAGACGACTCGCTAAAAATAGTAATTAATTGGTTAATTAGTTAATAACTAATTTTTTTGTAATCAAATCACCATTACGTGTAATAACTTTTATGAAGTAAATACCTTCACTTAAACCATTTGTATTGATTACTGAATTGTTTGAAGTTGAAATAACTTTTCCACTTAAATCAAATAAATCAATTCTGTTCACATCCATATTAACACGGATATCATTTCCTGCTTTAACGGGATTAGGATAAACAGACACTGAATTATTTTCAATTGTGTTAATACCTACAGAACTATTACGGAAGTATACATTGTCAACAAAAACAGTAGTAGCTCCTGTTGGTTGTCCTACTAAAATATACTGAGCAAGATGAGCTCTAGTTGTAAGTCCAGTAAAATCAGTAAGTGGAATATCTAAGCTTATCCACTCTTCCTGAGCTGGCGTTGGGAAGTTAACCTGGTGTTCAACATCATCTCCACCACCAAATGCAGCATCAGCGCCAAAATCTACCAATTTAATCGCGAATGACGTGAAATCTGCTGACCAAACATCAATACGGAAATGTGTCATTGCTGTCGCATTGATTTGATTGGCAACAGTTTCAATTCCAACAAAATCTAAAGCTGAATATTTCTTTGTGTCATTATTTTCAATTAATATATCTTCTAAAGTTGCATTAGACCAACTTGTTCTCCAAGTATCAACAGTTACATTTGTGTAAGCGTTACTAAACATTGAAATAACATCACCCGCAGCGTGGATAGGTGTTGGAGCAGCAGTTTCTGGCCCTACCGGAGGAACAACAGTACCATTGTAAAAAAATACATTATCAACAAAAACTGTAGAAGAACCTGTTGGTTGTCCAACTAAAATGTATTGACCAATGTGCTCTGTTGTAGTTAAATTAATAAATTGAGTTAAGGGAATATCTAAACTTACCCACTCACCCTGGTTTGGTGCAGTTACGTTTACTTGATGTTCAACATCATCGCCACCGCCAAATGCGCCATCTGCTCCAAAGTCTACTAATTTTACTCCAAAAGAAGTAAAGTTTGGCGACCAAACATCCATACGCATTGCAGTCATATTAGAAATATCAACTGTGTTAGCCACTGTTTCAATACCAACAAAATCCAAATTTGAATATTTTTTTGTTTCGTTACCAGCGATTAAAACTTCCGTTAAAACAGCGTTTGACCAAGAAGTTCTCCAAGTATCTACAGTAACGTTTGTATATGCATTGCTAAACAATGAAATAACATCTGCAGCATCTTGAGTTGGTGTTGGTGCTGCAGTTAATGGCTCGTCGTTGGTTGCACCAGCAGCATTAAATGTAATATTGTCAAAAAAAACAATATTATCTTGTGTTCTTGCAGGATTAAAATCTGGGAAAATGATAATTTGACTTAATTGACCTTCAGCCCCCGGAGGATTTAAAAAACTTGAGAAGTTAAATGTAAGTTCTTCCCATTGGTTTGTAAGTGTATTTGCTACTTTAATTTCGCCTTGAGACCAACCTGTTGGTGAAGCTAATTTAATTCCCACATCGCTAATTACAGATTTCCAAACCATAATTTTGATGGTAGAATTAGAGGCATCTAATACAAATGGTCCTAAATCGGCGCCACTATTTGTCTCGCAACCTGCATATGGTTGCCCTGCTAACCTTGCTGTAAATTTGGCAACTGTTGCTGACTGATTGTTTCCAGATGCATCTGGGTTAGAGATGATTTCCACTGCAGGATTGTCATCATTCTCGAATGGAGTCCAGGTCCAAGCTGCACCGTTTCCGCCAGCTTCAAAGTTGATGGGCACATTTTGAGCAAAGCTCATGGATGATACAAAAAGCATCACCGAAGTAAATAAAGTTGTTTTCATGTTTAATTGTTTTACGTATTTAAAATTAGAATTGTAATGCACTTTTTCAAGTGGTATTTTAATGAAGAATATATTTTCTTCCTTTAGTTTTATGAGATTGTTTTTTTACATAGCATAAGTTTTTAAATGAATTCCTTAACAAATTTAATATTTTCTTGGCTGTCCCAGATTCCCCAATGAGCTCCAACATCGCCTTCACTTCCTACTTTCCAAGATTCATCAAAAGATGAAAAATAAAAAGTTTCTATGTTATCGTCGCTTGCCCATAAATGGGTATTTATAAAATATTTCAATGCATTTAATTCTGAAGGAATTGAACCTCCAAGAGACTGTCCACTGCTAGGCCAGCCGGTTTCTGTGATAATAACTTTTTTGTTTCCCCCAGCTGTTTTAGCCTTGTTGTACATGTCCTTCATGTGCGCTAGGGAATATTCAAATGGAGTTCCTTCCCAAAATGGATAACAATTACAGAGTATAACATCACAAATAGCAGTAATGTCTGGTCTTTGCACAAACTCATAGTACGCATCGACATAACCAACAGGAATGTGATTGATGGCATTTTTAACTGTTTCGATGTAATTAATGAGTTCGTTTTCAGTTAGGTCTTTTCTGTACAAAACTTCATTTCCAACCGCTGCAATATCAACGAAACCATCATTTGCCAATTGAATTAAACCATCAATTTCGGTTTTGTTTTTTTCAGCATCATTGCCTAACCAAGCACCAACCAAGGTTTTTAGCCCATATTCTTTGGCTATTTTGGGAATCAATTCGTTTCCTTCGGTTGTTGAAAAAGAACGAATCCATTGCGTATGTTTCTGCAATTTTTCAATTCTTCTGCGAATTTGCACTTCAGTTAAGGTGTCACCAGGTTTTTGCCCTTCTTCATAAGGACTAAAGCAAAACCCATGCACGCCGCTATGCAAAACTTCTAGGAAAATATCTTGTATTTCACCTTCAGATTTTTCTTCTAAAAAACCTTCTCCGTTTTTAAAACTTCTGCCTTTATTATTTAAAAATTGTTCTGGTCTAAATGACATATCAATTAGTTTTAATTTGTTAAAAAATTACAATTCTCCTCTTCGTTTTATAAGTGTTTCCTTAATTTCTTCCGCTTTTTGCTCATTCAAATCATAATTCCACATACACCAAATGGCTAATGCCGCGGTTACTGAAGGAATTATCACATCCATCAAGCGTAAGTTATGCATAGTTTCAGGAGCTTGAGTAGCTAAGTTTTGATTAAAGCCAACTATTTTTAAAACTATTCCTCCTAATGCCAATGCCAATGCTTGCCCTAATTTTACCATCCACCAATAAACAGCACCAAATGTTCCTTCTCTACGTGGCATTCCGTTGCGTAATTCATCCAAATCGCACACATCAGCAGTCATCGACATCATCAATGTAAACAATCCGCCTAAACCAAAAGCCATGAATGGAACAGGTATAAAAACCATCCAAGGGTGAGCAGGATTAAATCCCCACCATTTAAGAATGTACCCAACTATTGAAATCACTGTTGAGATAATAAATGCCTTACGTTTTCCAAATTTATTTGCCAAATAGGTTACGATTGGTATTACACCAAATGCAGTAAGTATGGCACTTACTGTTGCAAACCAAGCTGGCAAAGTTCCTGCATCTGCATAACTACCTTTGAACATGTAAAAAACAATGATGAAAAAACTAAAAGAGGCAACCATTTGAAATCCGTTAAACACCAAAAACGTTGCGCCGCACAAACGCATAAATGGATTGTTTTTAGTCATATTTTTCATATCAATGAGCAACCTTTTCATATTTGTTCCAATGGTTCTAAAAGAAATTTCAGCTCTGTTTTCAATATGTGTAGAGTCTATACCAATACAAAAAATGGCGGGCAATAAGCCAAGCACCACACAAATAATACCCACAACTATAGAAAGTTGCCTTACGCCTTCTGCCTGATTATCAAAAAGATTTGGATTCGCAATGAGCACCCAAAACCATGGCACAACCATCCAAGCAATTTGACCAATGGTTTGTGAAAAGCCCATTAATCGCGTGCGTTCCTTATAATCGCTGGTCATTTCATAACCAAGACCTATTAAAGGTGTTGCAAATATGGCATTCGTTAAAATAAATAAGATTGAAAAAATTAGAAAATACCAAAAATTGTAAACCGTACCGTTCTCTGCATATAATTGCCATTGCACCGCAAACAAAATTCCACATAATAGGGCTCCAACAAAAATATAAGGCCTTCTTCTCCCCCAACGTGAACTAGTATTGTCAGAAATAAATCCAATAATTGGGTCTGATAATGCGTCTACAAAACGCGGAATAGCAGCTAACAAACCAGCCAAAGCAGGGTCGATACCAAATGCTGTTAGTAAAAAAAATGAAAAAACACCTAAGGCGCCCGGTAATAAATTGTTTACCAAATGTCCTGCTCCAAAAGCTGCTTTTTGTATTAAAGGAATCTTGCTTCTTGTAGTTTGATTTTCCGTTGACATATTTATTTTGTTTAGCTGGATTTAGAATTAGCTGAGATTAAAAGTGTTTGAATGGCCTTGCCTTGAATTTTAAAATCAATGTTTTTTTCTGCGAGTTTAACCTGAATATTTTCCGCTTTTTCGCTTGGATTAAAAATGACCACAGCAATGCTTTTATCAGGATTTTCTGCAGCAGTTACCATGATGTTGTTATTCGAATTTTTGAATCCAATTCGCTTTGCACCTGGTCTTATAAATTTGCTGAAATGCGCAATAGTGTAGTACAATGGCGTGAAGTAAACTTCATTTTTCTCCACATCCACAATCACAGGAGCATTACACCAGTTTTTTGCCCAATTCGGACCACCTTGCTTATTGAGCACCATGTTCCAATCAATCCAACCATCCACCCAATTATTAAGGCAGCCAATCATATCGCGGGCATAACGGAATACTGGCTCATATTTCGGATGTAAATGTTTTTGATGCTTCGGCGCCCATGTCCAACCCCAGTCCTTTGCTTCTGCAGACCAATACCAAGCATCGTTTTTCCATCGCGGGACCTCTGTATCAATACAACCTTCGGTTTGAATCAAGTGTTTATTTGGCGCTTTGTTGTGTACATATTGTAATGCTTCAGGAAAATATTCGAAAGTGCTGGCATACCAATGAACTGCTGTGCCATCAAAATATTGGGCAGCTTCGGCATCGCCATACATGGCATCTGCCCAAACCTTTAACTGCTCATCACGATTTTGGTCAAACCCTAAAATCTTTACTTGGTGCCCGTCTTTTTTCAATTGAGAACCTAAGTGATTTTTTACAAAATCGTTCATTTCTGTAGGCGTGTAATGCATGCTTTCCCAGTTACTATCGTTGCCCAATGGCTCATTCTCAACTGTGATTCCCCAAATTTGAATACCCTCTTTTTGATATGCTTGCAGGTATTTCGAAAAGTACAAGGCCCAAGTTGGATAATACTTAGGTAATAATTTACCTCCACGCCAGCTGTTGTTATCCTTCATCCATGGCGGCGCTGTCCAAGGTGATGCAATGATTTTAAAACCATCTTTTGACTTTTCCTTGGCCGCCTTTATGATGGGAATTAAATCGTTTTGGTCTTCAGCAATGGAAAAATGTTGGAGTTCATTATCATCTGGAACTGAAGCATAAGAATAGTTTCCCAACGAAAAATCGCAGGAATTAATATGCGTGCGGGTGAGAGAATAGTTTGCGCCTGCTTCGCTGAAATAAGCATCTAGAATTTTATTCCTGTTTTCGGCACTGAGTTGTGTCAACAAATGTGCTGTTGCTTCGGTAAATGAACCTCCAAAACCAGTGATAGTTTGAAAAGTTTCTTGTGGCAATAAGGTAATGATTGAAGGATTACCTGAGTTCGAAAAATCACTAACAGTTGTCAATCGATTTCCTGAAGCTGAAGTTTCATAAAGCGACACATCCAATTTATTATCAACACAACTATTCATACAAAGTACAATTAAGTTGCAGGCAATAAAAATGGAGATATGTAAATGTATTTTCTTCATTTGCATGCATCAGTGATGAGTTTTTATTTCGTGAGCAGCAATAGGCGCTTTCACATGTTTCAAGAGACTATCTAAATTTCCATCAAAAGTTTTGGTAATGGGCTTTCCTCCCCTTGTTAAGCCTTTAAAAATTCCTTTATCAACCTCGTCCCAAATCATATATTTAGCTTGTGAGCGAATATTAATTAATCCAAAATGGTTTTCAGAACCTAAAGGATTTTTTGCGTCTTTCCAAGGCTCATCAAATGCTTCAAAAAAGAAACAACTTATTCTTGCCTTTTTTGTCCATTCACGCATTTGTTTGTAATACATTCCAGATTTATATTCATCGTTGGCGCGAGAACCTTCATCGCCATAATGTTCATTCGAATATGTTGCCCAGCCAGTTTCACCGATATGAACGGGCTTATTGATTCCCAAACTTTTCATGTAATGGACAACACTTTCATACTGTGCCATTGCATAACGCAGCGACCTATGCATGGCTGAGTCAATTTTTACTAAATCGGTTAAATTAGATTCATTTTCAGGAACAGCCCAAAACTGGGGATTGTAATGCGTGTCGTGCATTGGGTATGTGTGCATGGAAATAAAATCGACCGCTTTGATGAGTTGATTTAAAGTATCATTATGATACTCAGATCCGCCTCCGCCCCAAGAAGCAAAATTATCAGAGCTTGTTATCCATAAATCAGTTGGTAATTTCCCTTTTTTCTTCAGACCTTGAAGGTGATTCACCCAATTTAGAATAATATGAGGGTCAACGTAATAAGATGTCGCCCACTTCACCATTGCTTCGTTCCCAACAGCTATAATTTTCACAATATCTGGGTATTTGTTAGCTAAAGCTATGGCTCGTTCTATCTCCGAAGCATTTTGCTCGCTTTCTTCATGGTGATGAGGATGATTCGAACGTGGATGCTTGCAATCAATCCATGCGCCCAACATCAGGTACATTTCAAAATCAGGATTTTCTGCTTTCAACTTTGTAATTGCTTCCAGCAAGTTGGCCGCTTCCTTATAGTAAACATTGTAAGTTCTCAGTAATTTAATGCCCATCGCCGAAAGAATTCGCAAGTCTTCTGTTAATTCCGCCATTGTTGGTTCAATTTCCCTTGAAGTATCGCGAAAGCCGCCAAAACTAATGGCCAAATAATCTGGATTGCCTAATATTTCTTTAGCTGTCATTTTTTTAGCTTTTTTTGGTTGTTGAGCTAGTTAAAGAAGCATTCAAGAATGAAATCATAAAAATCAACAAACCAAAGTGTAAGCCTGGTGCTGAAATGAATTTCACTTTTTGAAATGCCGATTTTTTGCTCATCCTCTTAAATTTTTTTCCAGCACGAAAACATTAATTTTCGAGACTTTTCCTGTTCGTTTAAAAATCTCAGAACTTGAAGATTCATCTAGTAAAAAACCATCTATATGAATCTTTGCACCGTCATGTAAATTGATTTCTATTCCTGCTTTATTGGAAATATTGTAAACCACAGGCACCTGACAAATGGTAAAACCAATGGCGTTTTCATTAAACTGAACGGCAATATCTCTATTTGTAATATCAATAAAATGAGCGATTTGTGTTTGTTTCGAAAACTCGCTTCTTCTCAAAATGAGCGGATTAAAACCTAATTTTCCGTCTTCAATAAAAACACCTAATTCTGCAAATCGCACTAAAATGTCTTCTTTCACTTGCCCAGTCATTCCTGGTTGCTGCGCTCCGCGATGCATTGGCGTATGCGAATAAGGGTCGGTTGGAAAAGCGCCATAAATTTCGGGCGATTTATGAATTCCAATACCATCACCTATTTCATAAAAATGTTTCAATAATTGATTCACAACTTCCTCATCTGCATGCGATTGAATAGCTTTTGTACAAGCTTCCTGCACTGCGAGATAGAGTTTAGAAGCCATGTGCCAATAAATTGAACCTAAACCTTCGTAAGCATAAAAAGTACCCGATCTGCCAGTAAATGATTTATGGTTGAAAACAGCTTCGAATATTTGAAGAATAAGCACCCTTTCTTTGGATAATAAATCAGAATAAATCGAATTTTCCAATTCACTTAATTCAGTATTTAAATCTCCTGCATTTTTAAAGTTGCCACTGAAATGATGATTGCCAAAAACATCTTTAGTGATAATCTGATGGTTATGTGCATTTACCAATTCCTGCAATAGTTTCGATTGCTTTACCGATGATTCAGGAATGTTGTTCTTCTGCAAAAATCCAAGCAATGCTTTGTTGGGATATAACAAATAACTGTTTTGATCTGCTCTATAAAGTGCACTGTTTCTTAAAGAATCAAGCAACAATAAAGTTTCTTCACTACTCAAATAGCCCGAACTAATTGCAGCCACCTGACCTTCGAGCATTTCACTTAAATGGTCTAGTGATAATTCGCCATTCTCATGTATTGATACCAAATTATAAGCATGATACAAATGGTCTTTTCTTCTGTTAGCAGCTATTGTATGCTCAAAGTATCTTAATGAAATGTTGATGAAATGTTTAAGTTCATCTATATTCATTTCAGCTTTCTTACCAGTAAAACCATTATTGTAAATGGTCTCACGGTAATTACTTCCAGCACCGCACAAGGCATCAACAATGGTTCTTCTGTCTTTATTGTTGATGGATGAAACAAGTAAGTGTTGATGAGATTTGAGCGTATTTGCAATGTTTGTAAACAAGGTTGCTAATTCTTCTGAAATGTGAATTTCCGAAACTTCTACTTGAATAAGTATTTGCTCAAAAAAATTGAAGAATCTTCGTAAGTAATTCAAAGTAACCATCGAAACGCCATTGCCAACCAAGGCATTATTGGCATCGTTCCATTCAGGTCGCTGGGTATTCATCCAAATACCGCCTTCGGGAATGAAATTGCTGGTTTTAGATAAAACAGTAGCCAATATTTTTTCCAGAAAATTTACATGGTATATTTCTCCGTCTTCTTTGGTCAAAAGTGAACCATCAGCGCCGATTTCGACTACTTTTTTCCGAATCTGAATGTCTAATTCTTCATCAAAATCTATCGTATTCTTAGGGTCAATTAGTATTTCGTTGTATGGCTTAATTCTGTAAGGAACATTGGCATAAACAAAATAATCAGCATTAAAAATGTTTAATAATGTCTTTGGTTCTTTATTGTGTGCGAATTCTAAAAATTTAAGTAGATAAATAATTTGGTGGTCGCCCCAGTAGCCAATGAATGACCAAGGATTTTCTGGTTCCACAATTTCCCAGTCGAAACCATCTTTTGTAATTCTATATGGATTGTACCCATCGAAAGTGGATGCATTCAAAAACTTGAAAATCATTCCCTCGATAAATTCCGGATAAGCATGAACTAAGGCTTCCCAATTTTGGAAGATATCGCGCCAATTACCTTCATAATCCAAAATTTTAGAACCATCTATTTCACTGTTTGTGTTGATGGAAAACTTATTCCAAGGACGGCTCGGGTCACCATGTCTGCGGCTGAATTTTAAAGGCAAATATTCTTTACTCAAGCGAATTAAATCGGCATCATTGCTGTTTGAAAGCAATTGTTCCAAATCTAGCTGACTGAAATTATCTTCCAAAGAATTGATAAATAATTGATTAGTGCTAAAAACAGCTTTATTAGCTTTAGACAAATACGAAACAAAGTCGTGCTTTTCGATTTGGTAATTGTTATCGAAAATCCCACCACGCATGATGTTAAAAAGCACATTCGACAAATGACGGGCGTCTTTGAATTTATCAGCCGTAAACTGCAATCCATCAGCTTGGGCTAGCAATTCCATCAAGTTTTTGGTTCCTAATGAAATATCAGCTTCAAGTTGATTTTCGATTTCGTTGTTTGAAATTATCGACTGACAAAGATTAATAACTTGCGTTTGGTCTTGATTTACATTTGCAACGATTTTCCACGCTTTTCTAGCATTTTTCTCCAAGATAAAATCTGCAAAAATAAAATAAGCTCCTTTCTCACCTTTTACATCAATTTCTTCGCGAATTGCTTTCTGATTTCTAAAAGCATCTAATTGCAAAGAAGACAAAAGATATCTAGGATTATCAAGTCCTAATGACCACGCAATATTTGCTTTTAATGATTCACTTGGTTCTGCTTTATCTGATATGATTGCGCTAAGTGCGAAAATTCCCAAACCGCTTTTTGGTTCTAATTCACTTCTTTTGTATGCATCCACCAAATTACTGGTAGTAGTTTGCAAATAGCTGTTAACACCAAAAGGCATAATGTTTTGAATACCATCTACAACACTAATTTTATAATCATTTTCTGAATGATTAATCAGTTCTGCTTTTTTCACAAATCCAAACAGATTAGTGGAATTCCATTGGTATCTAAAAGTAATCGCTAAATCGTGATTGGTTTCTTCGAAAATGACTTTATTACCGTAAATATTCTTGTATAAGTTTCTGCTAATCTTGTATTTAGATGTATTTCTATTGCTGTATGGTTCCCAAATGTTTAATTGCCCTTTATGTGTAATTTGAAAAATAGATTTACTTCCCGTGATATCAGCAAATTCAGCCAATTTATCGTCTGTGTAATAAGGAAACAAAGCATATTCAGGATTTTTTCGTCCTGCAGTTAATCCTCCATTACTTACAATGTACATCCAATGATTAGAATTGCTTACAATGCTCATCAAAAATGGACGCATCAATTGTTGATTCGAAATTTTGAAAAATGTATCCTTTTCAATTTCCACAAATTGAATATCAACGACAGTGTTTTGATTTTCAACACTTTCGACTTCCATTATTATATTTTCGTTATTGGTCATTTAAATTGTAGCGCTTACTTTTTAAATTGTACTTTATACTTATCTAATCTGCTTTTTGATAAGTTCTTACATAATCAACAATCATAGATTGAGGAAATGGAGTTCCTGAAGTAGGAAATCCTACATAATTTCCACCTACAGCAACATTGAGAATCATATAAAACGATTGATCGAACACCCAAGTGCTGGCAACGCTCTTTTTTTCAATGCGTTGAAAAAGAAAATCATCTACAAAAAAGTCGATTTTATCTTCGTCCCATTCTGCGGCAAACAAATGAAACTTTGCATCAAAACGATCATTTGGTAATGCATAACTTTTTGTAATTGGGTTTCCTCCAGAATAACCTGGACCATGCAAAGTTGCCGCAATAATGTTAGGCGCTTGCCCTCGTAATTCCATTATATCAATCTCTCCACATTTTGGCCAAGAAACTTCATCAATATTATCGCCAAGCATCCAGAATGCCGGCCAAATACCAGGTCCATACGGTGTTTTTAAACGCGCTTCGATACGTCCATATTTTTGGCTGTATAATCCTTTCGTTTTGATTCTTGCTGAAGTAATGTTATCTCCAATTTTAATTGCAGTAATTCTTAAGCTACCAGCCCCATCTAAAGAAACATTCTCAGGACTGTTGGTATAGCTTTGTAGTTCTTGATTTCCCCAACCACCTTGACCAGTTCCTAAATCGTAAGTCCATTTTGTAGAATCAGGTTGACTTAAGGAATCGCCCTCAAATTCATCGCTCCAAACCAATTTCCAATTTCTGGTTTCTAATTCCTGTGTTTCATTCTTTTGACATCCATAACCCATAAAAATGAGAAAAAGAGCTGCAATATTGATTTTGATGCTATTCATCATATTTAATTTTTTCATGTTGTTTTTTTTAACGACGGAAATAAATGTTATCTGCATAGAAATTTGAAACGTTGGTGCCTTCAAATATGAGCTGTCCTAAATGAGCCCTAGAAGCTAAGCCTGTGAAATTAGCCAATGGTATATCCAAACTAATCCAGTTTTGAGTATTAATAGTTGGGCTTGAAAAAGTAATCGTATGATTTGAATCATCACCACCTCCGAAAGCACCATTGGCTCCAAAATCTACCAATTGCACTTTAAATTGGGTCCCGGGAGCTATATCATTAGGAAAGAAAAGATCTATCCGAAGATTTGTCATTGTTGTCGCATCGATAACTGGGTCAGAGAATTGAACTCCTACAAAGTTAAAATTGGTATAACTTAAAATTCTATCGTTGCCTACAATAAAATCTTCTGAAAGTGTTGTTTGAAAAGGCGCCCAATAACCATTGTAATAATCTACAGGAACATTAGTAAAGGCTTCACTAAAGAGTGAGATTACATCATTTGGATTATTAGTTGGAACAGGAGCCGTTTCGAAAGGTTCAGCAGTTATTATTGTTAATGAACCTTTAGCATCTTTTCCACCCATTTTAGCAGTAATAACAGCTGTTCCAGGACCTCCAATTATAGAAACAACACCAGTGCTGCTCACTGTAGCGATTTCTTCATTTGATGAAAAGAATTCAAAATAAGATGCAATCAAATCTACTGTTTGATTCACCCCGTTTGGTAAATTAAACACAGATGATAAACCTCCAATTTGAGTTGTTACGCCGGGAAATGAATTAATGGTATCTTTTTGTCCTAATAAAATAGTTGGCTGAGCATGAGCAATTGTTCCTAACTCCTCAAATTTCACCTCATCAATCCAAAACGTATATCCATTGCCGCTTTCAGCTCCTTCAGAATAGAAAAACATGCCTCTTTCTGCAACAAACTTGGATGGGTCAGGAATTGGTATGTAATATTTTTTCCAATTAGTGTTAACTGCTAGACCTGATATAGAAGCCTGATATTTATTTGCTCCTAAATCGTTTCCTATACCTACCACATCAATATTTGCCGTTTGTGAAGCTTTAGCCCAAAATGTAAGTGCTGTGTAACCTGATAAATTTCTACCTACACTTGTAAAAAACGAACCACCTGCGTAAGCACCTGCTGGGTCATTCACTGCAGGAACCTCAAAACGCATAGAAGCTGCTGAATTGTTATAAGTTACTTGATTATCAACCTGAAAAGCCTTAGGATTTGATCCACCAAAAGCAGCGTAATTCAAATTAGCACTAAAACCATCAATAAAAACTTTGGGGTCGGTTGGGTATTTTGGAGGAGTTAATTCTTCTAAATCCCTTTTACAACCTGCTAAACTAGTTAGTAAGACAATTCCGAATATTAAAACGCTCTTGAATTGAAATTTTATGAATGTGTTCATCTTGTTTTAGTTAAAAAGATTAAAATGTAAATAAACCCTTACTTCCCATTCGTTGCCATTTGGAAAACCAATTGCATTAGGATCAGGAACAAAGTCGCCCGCTGCATTTACTGAATAAGTGGGTGCATAACGAGGTGAATATTTATTAAGTGTTCTGTAAGTTCCCATTACACCCAAACGAGTTCCTGGGAAATTTAACCAGTCTGGGTTACCCAAATTAACTGATAAATCGAGCATACATTGTAGCGGAAATGTTAAGTTGAAATCGCGGTGATAATCATAAGGTCCCCAATCGT
>Ga0247832_1004514_pt1 | contig 17333 bp, 18 predicted proteins | sample LaCruzMarch2015__10_FD_192407 | JGI IMG/M metagenome (GOLD analysis project Ga0247832, IMG submission 192407) | Freshwater microbial communities from meromictic Lake La Cruz, Castile-La Mancha, Spain - LaCruzMarch2015_4m | ecosystem: Environmental > Aquatic > Freshwater > Lake | place: Spain... | reverse complement strand
TGGTCATTCTTCAACAGCTAATTTAAAGCCAACGCCATGTATATTTGATAAGACAATAGTAGCGTCATCCCTAAGGTATTTTCGCAATTTGGTAATAAAAACATCCAAACTTCTTCCCACAAAATAATCATTTTGACCCCAAACGGCTGTTAAAATAATCTCTCTAGATAATACTTGCCCTTTAAACTTAAATAGCAATTTTAAAATTTGAGACTCCTTTTTTGTCAGGGACTTTTTAGTACCACTTATGGTTAAATGATTGTTTTCGGTGTCAAATAAAAATAAACCAAGTTGTATTATCTTATCTTCTGGCTTGTCTACTTTGATATTGACCCGCCTTAACAATGCCCTTATTCGCAATTGCAATTCTTCAACGCTAAATGGCTTAGTCAAATAATCGTCCCCTCCTGAATTAAATCCCTCTAGTTTATCAACGGTCATTGACTTAGCGCTTAAAAAAAGAATGGGAATATCGCTATTAATTTTTCGAATATCCCTGGATAGAGAAAAACCATCTTTCAAGGGCATCATTACATCGAAGATACAAAGATGAAATACTTTTTCATTGAAGCGTTTTAATGCATCACTGCCATCTGTTGCCAAAGTTACGTTATATCCATCTTGTCTTAATTGGGCAACAAGAACGTAACCAAAGTTAAAATCATCTTCCGCTAAGAGAATATTTATCTCCATAATTCCAGGTTAATAATTGCATTCAATTAAATGAACTTAAAATTAATTTAAATAATTTACTAAGCCTTTCCTTCCACAAAATCTTTTGGACATAATTTTAAATAATAATACAAGCCAAAAATGGGTTTAAACTATACGAACGTTTTAGCTTTTATAAGCTTGAAAATAAGTTTTTGGTAAAACTAGAGAAACTTTTGTAAATTCGCATAGTTATGGCAAAGATACTAATCGTCGATGACGAGGAAGACATCAGAACGTTACTATTGTACAATCTCAAACGAGAAGGACATGACGTTTCCTGTGCTCAAAATGGCAAAGAAGCTGCAGAAAGCCTCGAAGTATCTGCACCTGATTTAATTATTTTAGACGTTATGATGCCTCAGATGGATGGTATTGAATTTTGTGAGTACGTTAAAGCAAATCCAAAATGGGAACACATCATTATCTGTTTTCTAACTGCCCGAGGCGAAGATTACAGCCAAATTGCCGGCTTTCAGTCTGGAGGAGACGATTACGTAACTAAACCAATCAAACCCAAAGTGTTGATAAGTCGGCTAAATGCGTTGTTAAGGCGAAATAATGGCTCTGAGATTTTCGATAACAAGCAACATATAAAGATTGACCGGGAACGTTACCTCGTAATCAAGGATGGTGCGGAAATACACTTACCACGTAAAGAATTTGAACTTTTGGCCTTACTTGTATCGAAACCTACTTTTGTATTTAACCGCGAAGCTATTTTAACCAGCGTATGGGGCACCGAAATAATTGTTGGTGACCGCACAATAGATGTCCACATCAGAAAAATTAGAGAGAAAATAGGAAGTGACCTGATTTCTACCGTTAAAGGGGTAGGATATAAATTTAATTCGTAATTGTAAAAAGATGAAACTGTTGTTTTTATTTTTTACGCTTATGCTGCTTCAGGAAGCACAAGTTCGCTTAACGGTTGCAGACCTTAACGTTAATCAGTAATCCAAACAAGCCGATAAATACTTCACCTGTAACACCAATAAAAAATGCAAAACCGGGCAAATGATAAATTTTTATCTTTATTAATCCTTATTATTTTCGTTGCTTTCTCAGGCAATTTAGTCGCGCAGAAAAAAAATAAACTGATTGTTGGAATTGTAGTTGATCAGATGTGCTATGAATATTTGTATCGTTACCAACATCATTTTTTAAAGGAAGGATTTAATACTTTTTTACGCGATGGAATAAATTGCAGGAATGTAAATTATAATTACGTACCCACCTACACTGGTCCTGGACATGCCTCAATCTATACCGGCACAAGTCCAAATAATCACGGAATAATAGGAAACAGTTGGTATGATCGAGAAGCGAAAGGAAATATAAACTGTGTTGAAGATTTAAATGAAACGGGTATAGGTACACTTTCCTCAAACGGAAAGGCCTCACCAAAAAGACTAAAAACGTATACCATTACAGACCAGTTAAAACTAAGTTATCCCAGTGCAAAGGTCATTTCATTATCCATAAAAAATCGCAGCGCAATATTACCTGGTGGACACTTAAGCAATGGTAGTTATTGGTTCGATTCGAAAAGTGGCACTTTCACAACAAGCAGCTATTACATGAAAAAATTACCCGATTGGTTGTTAAAATTTAATGCCACAAAAAATGCCACGAGTTATCTTGCAGATTGGGAATTATTGTATCCAATAGAGAATTATGTTGCTGGAAAAAAGGACTCTAGTAAATATGAAGCACAAATTGGTGGTAAAACAACTGCTGTATTTCCTTATAACTTCACGGAGTTTTCATCAGAAGATTTTTCAGACTTTACTATTTCCCCTGCTGCAAATAGTTTGTTAACAGATTTAGCCATTGACGCGTTAAAAAATGAGTCGCTAGGGAAAGATGATCAAACGGATATGCTTTGCTTAAGTTATTCTACACCCGATATTGCTGGACATAGTTTTGGTCCATACTCGCTTGAAATGGAAGATATGTATGCACGCTTGGATCTTGAACTTGCAAAATTAATAAAAGCGATTAGTGAACAAGTTGGTCGACATAATTTCACGCTATTTCTTACTGCCGACCATGCCGTCGTTCCAATACCCCAAATGTTAATGGACATGAGGCTCCCCGGCGGCTACCACGCGAGCAATTCGAAATTAAAAAGCCTTAAAGCAGCTGTCAAAACGGAATTTAATTCCAATATAAGTCTTAAAGAAACAAATGAGAATATTTACTTAAACCGAAAAGAAATTGACTCCTTGAAATTAAACTTTTCTGAAGTATGCCAATTCATAGCCAATGAAATTAGAGAATGGCCAGAAGTTAAGTCTGTTTTCACCGCACACCAATTACTTGAAGACCCAGTTGGCAATGATGAATGGCGTAAAATGCTATTTCTTGGGTTTGACTACCAGCGAAGTGGAGACATTCTATACCTTTTGCAACCTGGTTATTTACCTGTGGCAGACGAATCAGAAAAAAAAGGAACTTCACACGGGTCTGCCTTTAATTACGACACACACGTACCCTTGCTTTGGTATGGTGGCGGACTGAAAGCAAAAGATGTTTTTCGACCAATGGACATTACTGACATCTCGGCTACATTGACCCACCTATTGTTTTTACAACGATCAGGTGCAATGACCGGACAACCAATTGTGGAGGTTCTTGAAAAAAAATGAGTTAGGTATTAAGTCCTTGCAGGTACAATTGAACATTGTTAAAAATTCTTTCCTCTGCATTTTCAACTGCCGTTTTCACAAACTTCATCCCTGTTATTCGCTCGTATAATTCTATGTACCTTTCAGAAATAAGCGCAACAAAATCATCCGGCATTTCAGGAACTTTTTGACCTTCAAGACCTTGAAATCCATTCTCAATTAACCATTGCCGAACAAACTCTTTTGACAATTGCTTTTGCTCGACTCCCGCAGCCTGCCGTTCTTCGTATCCATCGGCATAAAAATAACGAGATGAGTCCGGCGTGTGAATTTCATCTATTAAAATAACATCCCCGTTTAATAAACCAAACTCGTATTTCGTATCCACCAATAATAAACCTTGCAAACTAGCCATTTCAGCACCTCTTTGAAATAACTGATGGGTGTACAATTCCATTTTCGCGTAAATCTCGGGAGCGACATGCCCGTGTGACAATATATCTTCCTTGGAAATATCTATGTCGTGTCCTTCCTCTGCCTTTACTGCAGGTGTTATTATGGGGTGTGGAAATCGGTCATTTTCTTTTAGTCCCTCCGGTAAAGCGACACCACACAAAACTCTTTTTCCTAAACCGTACTCTCGAGCTGCATGTCCAGCTAAATATCCACGAATAACCATTTCAACACGAATGGGTTTACAAGCATATCCAACTGTAACACAAGGATCTGGGGTGGCAATTAACCAATTTGGAACAATATCACTAGTTGCATTCAAAAAATAGGTGGCCACTTGGTTGAGCACTTGTCCTTTGTATGGTATTCCTTTTGGAAGAATGTGGTCAAAAGCCGAAATTCGATCGCTCGCCACCATTACCAAACGGTTATTTGATAAAGAATAAACATCGCGAACTTTACCATGATAGACATCAATTTGGCCGTCAAAATTATAAACGACTTTGGACATTTTATTCATTGTGATTTTTCATTTTGAGGTGATTTTTCTTCTGATTTCTCGTAGGCTTCAATTATTTTACAAACTAATTTATGTCGTATTATATCGCTTTTTCCCAGTCTAATTATCCCTATTTCTTCAATATCTTCTAAAATCTCTAAGGCATAATTTAGGCCTGATTTCTGACGAAGAGGCAAATCAACTTGGGACATATCGCCCGTGATAACAAATTTAGCAGTCATCCCCATGCGTGTCAAAAACATCTTCATTTGCAGACTGGTCGAATTTTGTGCTTCGTCGAGAATAACAAACGCCTTATCCAGTGTTCTTCCCCTCATGAAAGCCAAGGGAGCAATCTCAATGATACCGGTCTCGAGCATATTTGCTAATTTGTCAGGAGGAATCATATCCCTTAATGCGTCATACAAGGGCATGAGATAGGGATCTAATTTATCTTTTAAATCACCCGGCAGAAAGCCAAGGTTTTCACCCGCTTCAACAGCTGGACGAGTCAATACAATTCGTTTAATCTCCTTTGCTTTGAGTGCCCGGACAGCTAAAGCAACAGCTGTATACGTTTTCCCTGTACCTGCTGGTCCCACAGCGAATACCATGTCATGATTATAAACTGCTTCAACTAATTTTTTTTGGTTAACCGTTCGCGCTTTAATTTTATTTCCTCCATTTCCATGAACGAGTATTTCGTCATCCATCCCCTTAGTCAACAAAGAGGCACCGTTTGCGAGCATAAGGTTATCAATGTTGTTTATTGTTAAGGAATTGAACGTTTCAAAATGCCTAACAATCAATTCGAATTTACGCTCAAACTCATCCATGGATTCGAGGTCACCGTTAATTTTTAAAATACTACCTCGAGATAAGACAGATAGTTTTGGAAAAAAATTCTTTAAATGTTTTAAATTTTGGTTATTAACACCGAATAAATCAGCTGGATTTACTCCTTCAATGGCAATTTCTCTATTTTCTAGCTTCAATTAAAATATATTTGGATATAATTATCTATTTGAAATAACTTACTTTTGGTAAAAGTAAATATTATAGTTATACCGCACGAAAAATCATTATGCAAATCATTACCCTAACCACTGATGTTGGATTAAAAGATTATTATGTTGCTTCAATTAAAGGTGCCTTGTTTAGTGCTCTTTCATCGCCAGTAATTATTGATATTTCACATGAAATCAAACCTTTCGATACTTCTGAAGCCGCTTTTCAATTAAGAAATTGCTACAGGGATTTTCCAAAAGGCACTATTCATATCATTGGTGTGGACAGCGAACCCCATTTAATAAATTCAAACCAAGACAGTTCAGATAACTTATTTACCCCAAGCTATCCTTGCATTTTGCTTTTCAACGAGCATTATTTTATTGCAAACGACAATGGTTTTTTTGGTGCTTTCTTGGGCGACCAATCTGCAACTGCATTTTACCGCTATAAACAAATTGAAAATCATCCTGAGATGCAAAGTTTTCCCACCAAGAACTGCTTTGTTCCGCTTGCCATTAAGATTATTTGTGGTGAAACACCCGCAACTTTTTGTGAAATCGCGAGCGACTATAAGATTGCATTACTACAAAATCCGATTATTGAATCATTTTCCATTCAAGGAAATGTTATCCATATTGATTCATTTGGAAATCTAATTTCTAATATCAATAAAAAAGACTTTGATCGATTTGGAGAAAATGTACCATTTGTTATCTATTATTTTAATAAAAGCTACCACTTAGAAAAAATATCTCCCACATATAATAGTGTTGCCGTTGGGGATAAAGTCGCTATCTTCAACAATGCAGGACTTCTTGAAATTGCTATCAACCAAGGTGCTAATCGAAGCTTTGGTGGTGCTGATAAGTTATTTGGTGTAAGAAAAGGGGACGTAATCCGTGTAAATTTTGAGCCTGCAGGTTCACACAAGTCCATAAATACGCTGCAGTTTTGATTACACGGATAGTTAAGTTACATTTTCAGGAAGGACAGCGCGATCTTTTTCTTAGCATATTCAATGAAACAAAAATGAAAGTAGCCACATTTGAGGGATGCCATGGAATTCGTCTTTTGAACGATATAAAAAATCCTGATGTGTTCTTTACCTACAGTCTTTGGAAAAACGAAAGTTGCCTCGAAAATTATAGAAAATCTCCGTTGTTTAAAACGATTTGGGCTAGTATAAAACCAAGTTTTGAAGAAGCGGCAGAGGCGTGGAGCACAGAAGTTTTTTTCGATTATCTGAATGAAGTTTAACTTTTAAATTGCTTTTTTTTTTTTTTATGATAAAAAAAGATTAATTTTACATAAATATTTAATTTAGAATAAGAATGAGTAAAGGAACAGTAAAATTTTTCAATGAAACCAAAGGATTTGGTTTTATCGTTGACGAAGACACGAGCAAAGAGTATTTTGTTCATGTAACAGGATTAGTAGACAAAGTTAAAGAAAACGACCAAGTCGAATTCGAACTTGAGGAAGGTCGAAGAGGTTTAAATGCGATCAACGTAAAGAAAGCATAATCATATTCAAATCCCCTTAAAAAAATTAGTCCCTTTTTTAGGGACTTTTTTTTTGTTGTCAAAATTTGAAAATACCGAATTTCGTAATTAAATGTTTTTTATTAAGTTGAAAATTTTAATTTTGATTTTGAATTGAAATTATGCTCTCATTATATATTAAAGAAGTTAGAAGTTTTTTAAGTTCCATAATTGGTTACGTATTCATCTTAATCTATTTAATAGCCTCTGGATTATTTCATTGGATTGTATCTTACAACACCAATCTTTTAGAAGGCGCTGAGGCAGACCTCATCCCGTTTTTTAACCTTTCCCCAGTAATCCTTTTAATCCTTATCCCGGCCATCACTATGCGATCCATTGCAGAGGAAAGGCGAACAGGAACCATTGAATTGTTGTTTACGATGCCCATTTCTGATTTACAAATAATTCTTGCGAAATATTTTGCTGGCATAACGCTCATGATAATTGCCCTAATCCCAACTATTATTTATTATTTTTCAATGTATTACATCGGCGACCCTGTTGGAATTATCGATTTTGGTGCAACCTTGACATCCTATTTGGGACTGGTATTACTAAGCGCTGTATTTGTTTCTATTGGTATTTTCGCCTCCTCATTAACAAGTAGTCAAATCGTGTCGTTTATTTTAGCCCTTTTTCTGTGTTGGTTTATCTACGACGGCCTTGAACTTTTTGGGGCCTTTGCACAAGTGGGCGAATTAGATACCTTTATCCGCTACCTAGGGATATCTTTTCATTATAATTCAATTAAAAAAGGCGTGATTGATACAAGCGACTTTGTCTATTTTTTATCTGTTATTTTAATCTTTCTATACGCTACACTTACCAGTATTAAATCCTTAAAAAAATAGGATATGGGAAAGCTGAATTTTACAACTAAAGGATTATTTAATTGGGGCTTTTTGATAATTGTTATTGCCTCAATTGTGCTTATTAATATAATTGCTTCACTGGCCTACGTGCAATTTGACATGACTGACGACCAACGTTATACCTTAAGTAATGGAACAAAATCCTTTCTTTCGGATACGGCGAAAATCAAAAATCGAATTTCCATCAAAGTTTACTTAGAAGGAAATCTTCCCGCTGAAATCAAACTGTTTAGGAATGCCATTGAAGATAAGCTGAATGCCTTTAAAAAAATAAGCAGTGACCGAATTGAATACGTTTTCATTAACCCAAATAATGGTTCTGAAGCAGATAAAAATGCGCTGTTTGAATCACTTTACAAACAAGGTGGAGGTATTCAACCTCTCGATCTATCCTACCTCAAAGATGGCGAGCAAACTCAACTAATGCTTTGGCCAGGCGCAGAAATTTCTTATTCAACAAATGGCATCATTAAAGAAAACACCATACAATTTCTGCCCGGAACAAAACCAGGCAACCCAATGGGACTAGAAAATGTAAATGAAATGTTAGAAAATGCAATAAACAACCTAGAATATAATTTACTATCTGCCATTCGTAACATCACACAAGTTGAAAAACCTAGAATTGCCTTTCTTCAAGGGCATGGCGAATTAAATTACAACCAAACAATTAGAGTTCGCTCACTAATAGCTCCATATTATGCACTAACTGAAGCAAAACTAAACGATTCGCTTGCGACACTTAACGATATCGATGGATTAATAATAGCTAACCCTCAACTGCCATTCACAAATAAAGACCTTTACATTATTGATCAATTTGTAATGAGGGGAGGAAAATTAATGTGTTTCATGAATACCCTACACCTTGAGGAAGATACCTTAATGTCAAGGGGTTTGACCCATACCATCAGAAAAAACATCAAATTGGAGAACATGCTTTTTGATTATGGCATCAAAATAAATGAAAACTATGTTTTAGATGTGGCATGTGCGCCAAAAATTGTTCCTTTTGCAAAAGAAACCATGATCCCTTGGTTTTTCCATGTATTGGGTTCGCCTAGTCCACACCCGATAACAAGAAATATAGATGCGGTATCATTGGATTATGTCAATGAAATCCAATTTGTGCCTTCTGAAAATACCAAAGCAACCGCAATTTTAACCTCATCGCCCAACTCAAACAAAACAGGACTTGCCCCATTAGTCAGTTTGGAATTGCCTCTATCTTATGGCAGAAACCCAAAACTAATCGATAACCCATTGAGTGAATCCAATAAGTTATGCCTAGCTGGCTTGGTGGAAGGAAGCTTTTCTTCGCATTTTCAAAACAGAATCGCAAAAGAATTTAGCGACAATAAAAACGCCAACTACCTTAAAAAGAGTAAAGTGGAAGGAAAAATACTTGTGGTTGGAAACGGCAATTTTATTGCTAACCAATACGATTCACTCATCAATGAAAAGACAGGAATTTACATGTATCGTCCAAAACGGTTTAACGAACTAAAATTTAACCAACTACTTGCTGAAAAAAAGATTCCAATGTATTACGGAAACCAGGACTTTTTTGAAAATCTAGTCGATTACATGATGGGAGAAAGTTCTATATTAGATATTCGAAGCAGACAGATTGATATAAAAAACATAGATAAAGAAAAACTGAAGGAAATGGCAGGAACGCTCAAAATAATTAACTTTACACTACCCCTTTTACTGGTGCTTATCTTCGCATTTGTGTGGAATTTTCAACGAATAAAAAAGTACCGTATATCAACAAAAACCAAGTAAATGAAACGTAAAATTAGTAGTTTATTAATCGGGATTTTTATCCTCGTTTTATTGTCTTGGATTAGCCTGCGATTAATGAATAATAAAGGGCGATCAGACAGCGAATTGATTGACTTTTCAATAGCTGACACCACAGCCATCTCTCAAATTATAATTACAGACGCCTTATCGAATGTGATTAACCTAGTAAATAAAAACGGGTTGTGGACAGAACAAAACGGCGATTGCATCAGCCAGCAAAATGTAAGCTTCATTTTAGATGCCGCAAAAAACATTGAGTTTAAAGGTTATCTTCCTGATAACTCCGACATCAAATTTACGGAACTCATGGCAACGCAACACACAAAAGTTGAGTTTTTCGTTGACGGCAAATGGAATAAAACGTGGTACATCGGCCCTTCATCACAAGATCATTATGGTCAAATAATGCTACTCGAAACAGCGGATGACGGCAAAAGTGCCCACCCGGTTATGATGCGTATAAAAGGACTTAAAGGCATTATAGAACCTCGATTCTTTGCCGATAAACGCAAGTGGATGTGTACCAATATTTTTGCCTTGAGTGTGGAAGATATTAAAAGTGTTAACGTTTCATTTATCGACGAACCAAATAGAAGTTTTAGCGTGTCAAACAATAAAAACAACTTCAGTGTAAAACAAGCGGGAAAACCCTTAGATTATGTAGATACTGCAAATATATATCGCTACTTGCAAGCATTTAAAAAAATTCATTTTGCCTTGCCCAATTATGAGATGACTAGCAAGCAATGTGACAGCATTAAAAATTCAACTCCCTTTTGCAAGCTACAGGTTAATCAAACCAAGGGAAAATCGACGCTCCTGAAACTTTATCGCATAAAAGCAAAAGAAGCCGAACGCAACGAATTTGGCGAAATGGTGAATATGGACATGAATAATTTTTGGTGTATTCTACCTAATGGTCAACTTGTAAAGTGTCAATATTTTGTTTTTAATCCTTTGTTATTGGGTCATGTTTATTTTCCATCAATGAATTTAGAAAAAAAGCAACCAAGTAAATAAAAATTCTATTAACATGTCATGTGAATTGCTATTTTTGTAATAAAACTATATTTCATGAACTTCATTACGTCAAGTAGTACGCTTCTCAAACACTTACAAAGTATTTCAGGAGTACTTAGTACGAATAGCACCCTTCCCATATTAGACAACTTCCTTTTTTCAATAGTTGGAAACGAATTAACCGTTTGCGCCTCAGATCTTGAAACCACCATGTTAACAAAACTTCAGGTGCACTCCGAGCAAGACGGAAAAATAGCTATTCCAGCCAAATTAATTTTGGAAGTTCTCAAAAGTATGCCAGACCAACCTTGTACCATAAAAGTAAATTCAACTAATTTTGCTATCGAAATCGTTTATGATAACGGAAAATCAAAAATGCCCGGATTTAACGGCGATGAATTTCCTAAATTACCGAAGATAGATTACAGCAGTTCTATTTCCTTAACCGGCGAATTACTTGCAAGAGCCATAAACAAGACCATTTTTGCCACTGGCGTAGATGATATGAGGCCTGTAATGAGCGGTGTTTTCTGTAGCTTTTCTCCCGACGATATTTCATTCGTTGCAACTGACGCCCATAAATTAGTCCGTTACCGACGAAGTGATGTGACGACCAACAGTACAGCAGAATTTATTTTACCTAAAAAACCACTTAACCTATTAAAAACAAATCTAAGAGGAGACGAACAAGTAGAATTAAAATTCAACGAATCGAATGCACATTTTTCTTTTGGTGATATTGTTTTAGTTTGTCGTTTAATTGACGGCAAATACCCCAATTATGAGGCGGTTATTCCAAAAGAAAATCCAAATGTGTTGACTATCGATCGTCTACAATTTTTAGGATCGCTTAAAAGAGTGGCTATATTTTCTAATAAAACGACGCACCAAGTTAAATTAAAAATAGCAGGGGCAGAACTGTCAATGTTTGCCGAAGACATCGATTTTTCGAATGAAGCAAGTGAACGCTTAACATGTAATTACGACGGAGAAGACATAGAAATTGGATTTAACTCCCGTTTTTTAGCGGAAATGTTGGCGAGTATCGATACCGAAGTAGTTAAACTTGCCATGAGTGACCCAAGCAGAGCTGGTTTGCTAATGCCTGCAAACGGCGAAAATGAAAAAGAGGATATTCTAATGCTGGTCATGCCAGTCATAATTAATCGGTAGTTCATACGACCATGAAGCGTGAGGATAAAATTAACATCCGTAATTTATCCTTAGATGAAATCGGCGCTAAGTTTATTGAAGCGAAATTTCCTGCTTTCAGAGCAAAACAAGTATATGAATGGCTTTGGAAAAAAAGTGTTGCCTCATTTGAACAAATGGGCAATCTTGGAAAAGACCTAGTTATTTACTTAAATACTTCTTTTTACATAGATGCGTTAGTTGTTCAGGACCAACAAGTAAGTAAAGACAAAACAATAAAATGCGCTTTTTCAATTGAGGATAACAAAATTGTTGAAGGCGTACTCATTCCTACCACAAGCAGAACAACCGCGTGTATTTCCTCACAAATCGGGTGTAGCTTATCCTGCAAGTTTTGCGCAACAGGTCGGCTTAAGTTGATGAGAAATTTATCTGCAGGAGAAATGGTCGACCAAGTTGTCTACTTAAGAAAACAAGCCCAAGAAATCTATGGTAAAACGTTAAGCAACATTGTCTACATGGGCATGGGAGAGCCCCTGCTTAATTACAACAATGTTCTACGCTCGGTGGAACTACTTACCGCTGAAAATGGCTTGGGCATTGCTCCAAAACGAATTACAATTTCCACTGCCGGCATAGCTAAAATGATAAAAAAATTAGGCGACGACAAAGTGCGATTTAATCTTGCCCTATCATTACACGCTGCAAACGATGAAAAACGCAGTAAAATAATGGAAATTAATGACTCCAATAATTTGGAAGCTTTGACAGAGGCCTTAATTTATTTTTATGCTGCAACAGGTACGCGGGTAACTTTCGAATACATTATCTTCAAAGACTTCAACGACACCATCGACGATGCTAGAGAGCTAGCTATTTTTACTAAATCAATTCCTTGTAAAATAAATATAATCGAATATAATCCAATAGACGGTGGCGAATTCCAGCAAGCAGACGCTGAAAAAGTAAGTGCTTTTGCCTCTTATTTGGAAACAAAAAATATTATTGTAAACGTCCGTAAAAGTCGTGGGAAAGACATTGACGCTGCCTGTGGCCAACTTGCCAACAAAAATAAAGCGATTGCAGAACATGCCCGCGTATTGAAAAATAGCGAGGCAATCGAATAGTGGTTTAAATTGAATTGATTAACTCGTTTAATGCAGCCGCCTTTTGTTCTTCCCCTATGAAGTAAAAAGAGCGCATTAAATCCTCCATCATTCTTTTTATTAAACTTGAATTGGAGCAAGGTTCAAAATGGGATCGATCAGGATTGAGTTTTCGGGCAGATAAAAATGCATCTATTTCACTTGCGTCTAAAATTTCCCCCGATGATTTCGGATTTATATAAAATAATACACCGAAATCATTTTGTTGATTAAGCATAAAATTAGACTGGTTGTAATCCATAAATGCAAGCACGAAGCTATTGGGTAAATTAACACCATAGACAGGTAAATCTAAGGACTGAGCAATAATACTGTAAATTAGACCAATAGCTAAAGGCGCACCTTTTTTCGTTTCCAGCACTTTAGCAATATCAATTTCGTCAGGGCTGTAACTTTCCTTGTTTAAACAATGGAATTGAGAAACACCGAAAAATATCTTGTTGAAAATTTTAATCTGTTCAAAACTAGTTTGGTAATCGTTGAATTCTAGCCATATAGCTCTTCGAAGCGATTGAATCGACTCGTGAACATGCGAGTCTTCAAGGTAAGTATCGTGATGTTTTGAAACAATTAAAGAACCTAAAAGCAAGTCCTTTTCCTCCGATTTCAACCATTGAATTAGCTCGTTTTTTAAAATATTTCGATGTATTTCGTGAATAATTGTCGAAATACGATCTTTATATTCTTGGCCAAATTCGGAAAAATTATAGGCCTTTTCCAATGGATATAAAGCTTCCTCTTCCATTTTTATTAACTCATTTTTAACCTGCGCAAAGACCATTATGTCAGGGTCTTCGACCAAACGAATTAAAGAAATTAACTTTTTTTCACTAATCACAAGACAAAATTACTACCCGTTTTGATTGAAATTTGAAACAATTGGTTTCTTTATCAATGATGAAATGTTAATTCCTCTGTAACTTAAATACAATTCAAGCGTTTATATTTACAATTTCAGATTAACTTTGCTACAGGTTATTTGATGAAGAGGCCTTCGGGCCTCTTTTTTTTTCAAAACTTGTAATTTTATGAAGTTTCTACTGCTCTTTTTTTGTCACCTTTTCCTAATAGCCTGCACAATTTCTCGTAAAGTAAAACGACCGGAGCAGCCAACGAACCATACCATTGGAATAGTTCATATTTCAGAAAGTAACTGTCGTTTATTTATTGAAGTAATAAACGAAAAGAAAAACAGCGTGATTGAAAAGCTATATCCTGTAAATTTGAATGATAATTACCAAAAAAAAGGACTAAAACTATCCTTCGTTTACACAGCTAGCCGTGCTATGAGCCCAGAAAATTGCGCTGTAGACTTGGTAGTTGTACTGGATAGTATAAAAGTGATTCCCTAGTATTATTTTAGGTTAATAAAATCTCGAACCAAATAACTAAGGGCCTTTCCAACCTTCGTTTTTTCAGCATCGGTTTTGGGTGCGGCCTCCGTGAGATGTAAATAAGCGATATTCAACGAAGAATTCGTCAACTTTCTAATTACGGCTCTAATGTCATCTAGACGCCAGCCAGAGGGAGAAACTGCTGAACTAGGCATGTCAGCAATACAATCCATATCAATTTCTATCCCTAAACGCACAGAAATAGGCTGATTGAGAATCAACTGGTCAACATCTTCCAATAAAATTCGACTTCCATCAATATAATCTTCATAAAACGTATAATTAGCATATTTATCAATCAAAAATTGTTGGCTGGCTGCATTCAACAAGTAACGATGCAAACCAAAAACATGGTACTTTTTTATCAGATTTTGTTCGAAAGCATACGAAAAAGAGTTGCCACTGTGTCTTCCTTCTAAAGACCTACAGTCGGCGTGTGCATCAAGATTTAAGACTTCAATTTGAGCATTATTTGAGGCCCACCTGATTAACGGCAACGCATTATTGTGGCCACCACCAATAACAATAGGAACTTGCTCATCGTTAATATATTTTGATAATACACTAAAAACAAACTCATCCAACTCAATGACGATATTTGATAATTGATCATCAGGTGGCAAATCCCCAACCAAGCTAACTAAACCAATGCAAGCACAATTGTGCGAACAATCCTGCGTGTTAGAAAAAGTAGCAATAAAAGCTGAAAAGGCATTTTCTGCACCCATTAATCCCCTGTTTGCCAAGGGACCGATAGATTCTGAAATGCCAAGTATTACAAATCGAGCGTCGGAATAATTCCCTATTATATTAAGAGACTCCCCGAGTCGCTTCTCTCCCGAACGAACAGTGGTGAAAGAAGCCATTTCTTTTTCTGAAAACAGACAAAATTCAAAACTACTATTCTTGGATAGCATAAGATTGGATTATAAAAAGTAACTCTTTAGGAGGAGCAATCGGTTTTTGGGTCGCGGTAGCAATAAAAACAAGCACTGTTGATGCAGTAGCCAATAAAACTTGATCTTCATTAAAAATTAAATAATCAAAAAAGATTCGAACGCCTTGGACAGATGAAATTTTAGTTTGGATTAACAACATATCGTCGTAATACGCCGGTGAATGATACTTAATCTGATATTCTGAAACTGGAAGAATAATACCATTCTCTTCCAATCGTTTGTAAGATATTCCTAATGCCCGCAATGCTTCTACCCTACCGATTTCTAAAAACGAGGCATAATTGCCATAATAACAATAGCCCATTTGATCTGTTTCTGAATACCTTACCCTAACATAATGATTGTGCGTAAAATTTATTTTCATAATAAATCAAAAATACAACTTAAATGTACCAAAGCAATAAATAATTAGTATTTTAGCATGAGATGAAATGCTTACACCACCATGTGTTCGTTGTGAAAAAAATACTTTAAATACAATAGCATATCTATTTTTTTTTTCGCTTTTTTCTTTCAATCTTTGTTGACATTAATTTAACATTGGATTAAAGAACTAAATAAGTTTTTAATACCATTAATACATTACTTATCAAATGATTAATAAAAACTACGAAGCAGTATGGGAATCGTGTTTGGCTGTTATTAAGGACAATTTATCGTCACAGGCCTTCAAAACATGGTTTTCTCCGATTGTTCCTGTTAAACTTGAAAAAAGTACGCTCACGATTCAGGTGCCATCCCACTTTTTTTACGAATGGTTAGAAGAACACTACATCACCTTACTAAGCAAAGTGATTAAAAAAGAAATTGGTTCAGAAGGGAGTCTAGAATATGCCATTCTAATGGAAAGTAATCACAAAAATGCCATACCATATACGGTAAAATTACCCACTCAAAATAATAATTCAATTAGGAATTCCCCTGTTTCCATTCCGTTAAATGCAAACGAAAAACAAATTAGAAACCCTTTTATCATTCCAGGACTAAAAAAGATTAACATTGAGTCCAACCTAATGCCCCAATTCACTTTAGAAAATTTTATCGAGGGCGATTGTAATCGACTTGCGCGTGCTTCCGGATACGCCATTGCCAACAAACCCGGTGGTACAGCATTCAACCCGCTTTTAATTTATGGTGCCGTGGGATTAGGAAAAACCCACTTAGCGAATGCGATTGGTATTGCAATTAAAGAAAAGCAACCAAATAAAACGGTCTTGTATGTGCAATCAGAAAAATTTGCACACCAATTCATTGATGCCATTAAAAATCAAACAACCAACGATTTTGTTCATTTTTATCAAATGATTGATGTACTAATCATTGATGACGTTCAATTCTTCGCAGGAAAAGAGAAAACACAAGATGTGTTTTTTAGTATTTTCAATCACTTACATCAAAATGGAAAACAAATTGTTTTAACTTCTGACAAAGCGCCAGTTGAGTTACAAGGAATGGAACAGCGATTGTTATCTCGCTTCAAGTGGGGACTTTCAGCTGATTTATCCATACCAGATTTAGAAACAAGAATTGCAGTGCTTCACAAAAAGATGCACGGTAGCGGAATAGAATTACCAAAAGAAGTAGTCGAATACCTTGCCTATTCCATCAATACGAATATTCGAGAAATTGAAGGCGCTTTAAATACCCTATTGGCTCAAGCGTCATTGAATAAAAAAGCAATTACATTGGAACTTGCTAAGCAAATGGTCGACAAATTCGTTAAACATTCTGCCCGAGAGGTCTCCATTGAATACATTCAAAAAGTGGTTTGTGATTACTTTGATTTGCCAATCGAAATGCTTAAATCCAAAACTCGTAAACGCGAGGTAGTTCAAGCTCGACAAATTTCAATGTATTTTTCAAAAAAAATGACCAAATCCTCACTTGCGAATATTGGTGCACATTGTGGTGGAAAAGATCACGCGACTGTATTACACGCTTGCAGGACGGTAACAAATCTCTCAGAAACGGATAAGCAATTTAAAACTTACTTAACTGATTTAGAGAAAAAGTTAACCCTTCAATAAAAACATTCTGTAAAACCTAATCTAATTTGTAACTTATTGCTTGATTGACATTTATTTTGTTGATAACAAAAATTGAATTTTACATT
>Ga0247832_1004510_pt1 | contig 17345 bp, 18 predicted proteins | sample LaCruzMarch2015__10_FD_192407 | JGI IMG/M metagenome (GOLD analysis project Ga0247832, IMG submission 192407) | Freshwater microbial communities from meromictic Lake La Cruz, Castile-La Mancha, Spain - LaCruzMarch2015_4m | ecosystem: Environmental > Aquatic > Freshwater > Lake | place: Spain... | reverse complement strand
CGCCTCGCCGGATTTCAGTCGATCCGAGCCGGACTACAGGCGGTGATGCATGACATCACGACGCTGCTGGAGATGGCGATGCGCCAGCCAGAACCGAACCCATGCTGAAACTTTGAATCAGCCCTGCTGCCTGCCGCATGGGAGCGCCATGGCCGGGCGGCCGGGCCGATCCGCAATCGGGAGCTGCTTGAGCTGGCAGTTACAGAGGCCCTGGCCCACACCTCGCCGATGGTCTCCACCTCGGTGCTGGTGCTGGCCTTCCCCGGCGGCTCCGGCACCGCCTCGCTGGTGCAGCAGGCCCGCCGCATGGCCTCCCGTTCTCCGGTGCCGTTCGCCGTTGTGGAAGTCAGCCAATCCGCCGGTCTCTGGACCGTGCCCGCTGCATCCGCCTGCCCCTGAAGCCTTCCGCGTCCATGGGCGCCTGCCGATCCATTCCCCTCGCACTGCCATGCCTGTTCCCACCCCTATCCCTACAGAGGTCTCCTCTGCCCGAGTGGCAGTCGCTACAGCACCCGTCGGCCCGGCCTGCATTCTCCAGCGTTCCGGTTCCCTGTTCTGAGCGCCCGCGCAGTCTCCCGCAATAGAACAGCAAACCCCAAGCGGCGGCATCCATCTGTTTTTGCCTTCGTCCTGCATCAGCTTCCCTTAGCCATCCCCAGCTCCTGCATGCGCTTCCAGAAGCCGCTCTTGCGGGCATGGTTCTGACGGATCCCGGCGAGGTACGCGTCGTGGCTGGGGATCTCCCCCCAGTCGGCGATGCGCTGGCTGAGCTGCTCGCAGCTCTGCAGATGATGGGCGGCATGGCCGTAGCGGCTGGAGCGAGCGTTGGCCAAGGTGAAGTCCACCATCGATCGCAGGGCGATGGTGGCGGCCAGGGGATGCGCCTGGCTCAGCTTCTCGGCGGTGGCCCCCAGAAGGATGTACTGGTCTCCATCCAGCTGGCTGCGGCGTTTCACCACGAGCTCTGAGGCCCGGCCGAGGCAGGAAGGCCAATGGATCAGGAAGCTCAGCGCCTGATCCACCGAAGGATGGGCCAGGGCCTGCTCGATCGCCCGTTGCTCCGCCGGCCCATCCTCAAAGGCCGGTAGGCGATCGAGGTAATCCCGCAACACATCTGAGCGAAGGCAGCGCGTAAACAAGCTCCAACGGGCGGCTTGGGCCTCGTCCGGCCGGGCCAGGGCTTCAAGGGTTTCGATATGGGTCTCCTCCCATTCCATCTCCGGCCAGCGGCTGCGGTCGGGAGTGGCTCGGGTGAGGTAAGCAAGCGCGTCTTCCGGCCGCCCAACTGCCAGCAGCCGCCGGGCGATGCCGGTGGCGATGCGGGGGAAGCGCTGCTGCTCGGGCGTGTACTGGGCGATGTAGGCATCGATATCGCCCATCGCCGTGGCCACGTCCTGAAGGCCCAGCTTCACGGTCCACTGGCGCGAGCTTTCCTCTCGCTCATGGGCGTAGGTGGGTCCGCCGGAGCCCCAGCCCACCTGCTGCCACTCCTGCCGCGGCGGCACGGGAACCGGCTGCTCGGCCAGCTGCTCGAACCGGGTCTTGAGCAACGCCAGTCCCTCCGGCCCGAGCGCCGGCTTCAACTGCGCGATCACCCCGTCGAAGACCCCATAGCCGTTGTCGCAGAAGGCCTCGAACACCTGCTCCGCCAACGTGGCTGGGTCAAGCGGTGCCGCCTCGGTGAGCCGGGCCAGCTGGCCCATCGCCTGGCGGAACAGATCACCAAACAGCCCGCTGCTGTCATCGCAGCGGCCCAGCACGTTGTTGCCCAGCTCTAGGAACTGCCACAGCAGCTCCCGGGCGGCCGCGGGTTCGGCCTGGGCGATCGGGCCGGTGATCGCCTCCAGCTGCAGGGTGAGCTCCTTGAGCACCGCCCGGCGCTGCTCCCGCTCCAGAAAGCTCCGCGAGCGGGCGATGGTGGCCAGGCGCTGGCGCACCTGGGCAGCGGCGTCGTAGGGACTGGTGGCGTTGGCCACAGCCAGGCGGATGCGGCGCTTGATCGCTGGGTCACTTCCGGCCAGCTCCAGCAGCAGCTCCACCAGGCACTCGGGTCCCAGGGCGATCAAGGTCTGGGTATTCAGGGCGGAGGAACGGGGCACCGGCAGGGAGCCACGGAACGACTCCCCAGCCTGGCCGATCGGGCCGCTCTGAACGGTGAGGCCAGGTGCGATCGCCAGCGCTCCCCGGACATGGCCCTGGGCATCAACTGCCGTGGCAGGCCATGGTGCCATCAGGCAACCCATGAGTCTTTTAAGATGTCATCATTCATCCTTGCCTGTCGTTTGCCTGCTTGGCCCAGCTCAGTCCCATCGTTCAGCACCCCCCGGCGGCCCTGGAGCAGGCCCTGCAGCGGCTGGGCCGCAACATCCGCACCGCCCGGCTGCGGCGTCGCTGGCGGCTGGAGGACGTGGCCGAACGGATGGGCGTGAGTCGCTTCACCGTGGCCGATGTGGAGCGCGGCAAGCCCGGCACCTCGATGGCCGCCTACCTCGGTGCCCTTTGGGTCCTGGGGCTGCTCGATCAGCTACAGGTGGTGGCAGATCCCGACCGGGATGAGGAGGGCAAGGCCCTGGAGGCGGCTCGCCAGCCGGGTCAGGCCCCCCGCCGCCATCGCTTCGACGACGACTTCTGATCCACCACGCCTACCCGCGGCGCTCTCCAGCCATGCCATCGGATCTCGAGTGCTACGTCTATGTGGTCCTGCCGGGCAGCACGGAGTTCGTCACCGCCGGCCGGTTTTCGCAGAGCCGCGATCGGCAGGGCCAACTGGTGGGCACGTTCGTCTATGGCCGCCGCTACCGGGAGCGCGCGGAGGCCGTGGAGCTGGATCCCGTCCAGCTGAAGCTGCGCCAGGGCCCCTTCGAGACGGCCCGTCTGGGGGGCTTCTTCGGGGCGCTGCGCGATGCCCTGCCGGATCACTGGGGTCGCCGGGTGATCGCTCGCCATGGCGGCCTGGGGGAGCCCAGCGATTTCGATCTGCTGCTGCTCGGGCCAGATGACCGCTGCGGTGCGGTGGGCTTTGGCCGCGGCGTTGAACCACCGGCGCCGCAGCGTCGCTTCCACCGCACCCTCGATCTGGAACGCATCAAGCAGGCGGCCGATGCGATTCTCAGCGAGGAACCCCAACGGGCAGGCTCGGCCCTGGAGCAGGTGGAGGGGCTGCTTGGCCAGGCCGGCACCTCGATGGGCGGCGCCCGCCCCAAGACCACCGTGGAGGCCGATCAGGCCCTCTGGCTGGCCAAGTTCCCAGCGCCTTCGGATACCTGGAACCAGCCGCGGGTGGAGCACGGTCTGCTGCTGCTGGCTCGCCGCTGCGGACTGCAGGTGGCCGACAGTCGTCTAACCCGGGTGGGCGATGTGGATGTGTTGCTGGTGAAGCGTTTCGATCGCGACTGGAGCGAAGGCGGATACAGGCGCCATCGCATGGTGAGTGCCCTCACCCTGCTGCAGGCCGAAGACAGCGCCACCGATCGCGGCAAGTGGTCCTATCTGCTGCTGGCCGACGAGCTCCGCCGCGTCAGCGTTCAACCGGCGGTGGATCTGCGGGAGCTGTTCAGCCGGATCTGCTTCAACGCCGCGGTCTCGAATATGGACGACCATCCCCGCAACCATGCGCTGCTGGCCCGATCCCGCAGCTGGCAGCTCAGCCCTGCCTACGACCTCACCCCTGCACCCGTGCAGGCCGAGACCCGACGCGACCTGGCGATGGCCTGTGGCCTGGTGGACCGCAGCCCCAGCCGCTGGGCCAACCGCCGGGCGATCCTGGCCGCGGCGGGCCGGTTTCTGCTGCAGCCGGCAGAAGCCGAAGCGATCCTCACGCGGATCTTCACCACCGTGGCGACCAGCTGGGAGGCCACCCTGCGCGAAGCCTCGGTGAGCCACGGCGACTGCCAGCGCCTCAGCCGCGCCTTCCTATACCCGGGGCTGGAGCTGGATCCGGAGGTGGCGGAGTGATGGCCGCCCCACTGCTCGCCGCCCAGTACGGGCACAATCCACCCATGTGCAGCAGCTTGAACGCCCCGCCCTATGTCCATCGCTGACGACCTCGTTCTCTGAAGTCATCCCCCCTGATGCCCAGGGCTGATTCAAAGTTTCAGCATGGGTTCGGTTCTGCCTGGCGCATCGCCATCTCCAGCAGCGTCGTGATGTCATGCATCACCGCCTGTAGTCCGGCTCGGATCGACTGAAATCCGGCGAGGCGCAGCAGGTTGAGGGCTGCCGTTCGCAGGCTCGCCATCACGCCAGCGCCATTGCCCCGGTAACGGTGGGCGTCCTCATTCAGCTGTGTGTCCCGGATCCAGTGCCAGCTCTCAATGCTCCAACGGTCCCGCACCTGTCGCAGCAGAGCTTCTGGCGTGGTGCGCAAGCTGGTGAGAAAGTGGTGGGTGGCGTGAAATGCCTTGCCATCACGGGTGCCCTCGGCGGTCACATCCACGATCCAGCTGGTGCCGCTCCAGGCCTCCTGGATGTGCCCCGGAGCCTCTTTCGCCCGCAGCGTCCAGGTGATGTCGCGGCCATGGCTGACCTCGTGATCGGTTGCCACGAAAGGGATCTTGCGCTTTCCCTGGAACTGGCTGCGGATCTGGCGGTACAGCGTCTTCTGGTTGGCTCACCGCTTCGCGGAAGGCTTCGCCTACACCGTCAGCAGGAAGTCGGCCCCCTGCTCCTGGAGGAGTTGAAAAAAGGGCGCTGCGTATGAAGCGCATCCGCCTGGATCAACACGCCCTCAAGTTCCAGCTCACCGAGGAGCGCTTTGAGCACAGCCCGCTCATGGTTTTCGCCGGTGGCGTAGCAGGCCTGGCTGTAACCCTCAGGCTTCTGCGAAGCAGTACGCCACGCCCAGAGCGGCTGAGTAGAGCGTCACCTGGGCAATGAATGCCGAGCCACCTCCAGGTGTGTGCTCGATCGAACCCCGCAGGGTCTTACCGTCACACACCAGCTGGTCGAGACCCGCTGCACCACCAGGGATCTGGGCAATCGTCCAATCACGGATAGCAGCGCAGAGGGCCACCACGTCCACCTGCAGGAAGAAGTACCGAAACGCTGAATCCGACGGCGGCCGCCGCAATTTGAGCCCCAGCTGCTCACCTAATACCGCATGGTGGCGCCGTGCGAAGGCGAAGCCTTCTCCGAAGGAGTACCGCTCCAGATCCCTCAAGCTTTCGCAGCCGCTCAAGATGCCCAGCACGGCCACCAGCAGCAGATACCAGGCGGGGATACGTATCCCACGCCGCATCCGCGTGTCGGGGATCGCCTTGAGGAAGCTGATCAGATCGAGATCGGTTGCAGCAGAGCAGGTTTCGCGCACAGAGAAGGAGCAAGCCCGCTCAGCGAACCCAACGCTGGCAGCTCAGGCCAGCGCGCTTGTGACACACTTTGAATCAGCCCTGCTCAGGACGCAGGCCAAAGGCAGCCACCAATTGGAACCCCAGCCGCCACCGGGGATCAGGAATGTCGTCGACCATCTCGAGGATGTGCTGCACCTCGATTGGGGTTGTGCGGTTGATCTCGGCTCTCTTTCTCCCGACATAGGGACTCAGATCCAGCGGTGGTGCCCAACAGTCCGCTAACCGTTCCCCATCAACGGACCAGCGGAGCAGCGCCGCGGTCTGCTGAACCTGCATCTGCCGCCCTCTGGCTCCAGGCTGCTGGGACCAGCGACTGATCACTGCATCCAGCAGCTGGCGCGACTGGCTTGGCGCCGGCTGTCTCTGCATCACGGCAAACACTTCGCGCATCCGTGGCTGCCAGACCTTGACCCACGAGCTGCTCTTCAGTTCTCCACTGCTGATCTTGCGTTCGCGGTAGCTCTCGATCAGTGCAGGCCAGTTGATCGGACCATCAGGATCTGAATCCAGCGACGGTTCGGTCTCGGCGGGGCAGTTTGCATTGATCGTGTCCTTCTCTGTGTCCTGGCTGCCCAAGTGCAGCTGCAGGGCCTGGTCGAGGGGCGTTCCCGCCACGAAGGCTTCTCTTGCTGCGACAGCCGCCGCTGCAATGTCTTCGGCATGGGCCGCTGACCAGGGCCAGCCCAACAGCACCTGGCGCTGCTTTCCATCGCCAGCCCCAGCCGTGACCCGGAGCCTGGCCCTCCCTCTGTAGGGACTGACAGACCACCCTCTCGAGAACCCCCGCGCCTGCATCCTCAGGGCCAGCAGGGCGCTCACGGGATCGGGCTTTCTGGCGGGCGCCGAGCGGGCCATGCGCGGGAGGGGGCGGAACTGCTCACAGGTGTGAGCAGAAGTGTGAGCAGTTTGACCTCAGAGCTTGGCACGGGTGGGCAGGAGAAGGCAGCGACTTTCAGCCTGAAAGCCGCTGCCTTGACTAGGATTTGGACCAAATTCAAGGCCCTGACTGAAACGCCCCCTGATGGGTTCGAACCATCGACCGGCTGCTTAGAAGGCAGCTGCTCTATCCAGCTGAGCTAAGGGAGCACGCAGCGCATTGTGGCAGCGTTCGGGGGCCAGTCCACTCCGGTAGCCACCCGTACAGTGGACGACCGCGCTTGAACCGTTCCATGGCCGCCACCCGGCTCAGCGACAGCCAGAAAACCGAGCTGGTTGGGCGCTTCCGGGAAGGTTCCAGCAGCCAGGAACTGGCGGTCACCTACGGCTGCAGCCCCAACACGGTCATCCGGGTGGTGCGCCTGGAGCTGGGGGACGAGGCCTACGAGCGCGTCAAGTCCGAGCGCTCCCGCCGCCGCAGCCGGCCGCCGCTGGATGGGGCCGCCCCCCCGGAAGCCCTGCAGACGGCCCTGGCGATCAGCAGCACCGACGAATCCAGCCCGGAACCGGAACCCACCCCTGAACCCACCGAGGCCTTCACCCCCGAGGAGCCCGAGCCCGAGCTTGAGCCCGCGCCTCCCGCGCCCGCGCCTGCCCGCAAGGTGTTGCCCGATCCCCCCCGTCGCCTGAGCGTGGCGGCGCCGGTGAGGGCCGAGACGGTGGCGGAGGACGGACCCGCGGTGCTCGCCATTGAGGATGCCGACGACTTCGGCGGCGATGACGACGACCTGCTGACCAGTGACGACGACGACAGCGAGGACGGCGCTGACGGGGAGTTCAACCCGTTCCAGGTGATCCCTGTGGTCCGTCTCGACGACGGTGCAGCGGCCGGTGGCGAGGGCCAGCTCCAGCCCCTGGTGGCCGCCGCGCTGCCCACCAGTGCCTACATGCTGGTGGACAAGACGGTGGAACTGCAGGCCCGGCCCCTGAGCGAGTTTCCCGAGCTGGGACGGCTACCCGCCGCCGAACTGGAGCGCCAGGCGCTGGTGGTGTTCCTCAATCCCCGCCAGGCCAAGCGCCAGTGCGGCCGCACCCAGCGGGTGATCAAGGTGCCCGACCTCAAGGTGTTCGAGCTCACGGCCCCCTACCTGCTGGCCCAGGGCATCAGCCGGGTGGTGATTGAGGGAGCCCTCTACGCCCTGCCGGGCAGCTGAGGCCTCAGCCCTCGTCGGCGGGGGTGGTTCCGGGCAGCAGCAGGGCCGCGCTGGCGCCGCCGCTGATCACCCCCAGCACCAGGGCGACGCCCACGATGAAGCCAGTCGGCAACGGGGCGGTGCGGGTGAGGCCGAGGCGCAGCTGCGGCCGATCCTCCAGGTTCTGGGCCCCCAGGCAGAGCAGGGCCAGCAGCAGGGTGCCGCCCAGCAGGCTGCCGCACAGGAGGCGCAGGCGCAGAAGCATCGCGGCAGCAGCGGGGTGGACCCCAGTCTGCCCTGGCTTCAGAGCGGCGGGGCCGGCTCCTGGTGCAGCAGGGCGTAGAGGGCCCGGCGGCTGTGGCCGCTGCTGAGCGCCAGGCTGCGGGCGGCCTCCCGGTTGCTGAGGCCCCCCCGCACCAGCGCCTCGAGGGCGTGGCGCAGGGCGGTTTCGTCCCAGACGGGTGCGGCCGCCGGCGGGGCACCGCCCAGCACCAGGGTGCATTCCCCCTGGGGCGGGGTGCGTTGGAAGTGCTCCAGGGCCGCCGCCACGCTGGGGCCCACCTGTTCTTCGTGGCGCTTGGTGAGTTCCCGGGCCACCTGCAGGGGCCGGTCCCCCAGCACGGCCAGCAGGTCTTCGAGCAGGGCCAGCAGCCGGTGGGGGGCTTCGAACAGGACCATTGTGCGCTCCTCGCCGGCCAGGGCCTCCAGCCGTTGGCGCCGGGGCCCGCCCTTCGGCGGCAGGAACCCCTCGAAGCAGAAGCGGCCCGACGGCAGGCCGCTGCTCACCAGGGCGGTGGTGACGGCGCTGGGGCCGGGGATGCAGATCACCTGGCGGCCGGCGGCGCGGACGGCGGCCGCCAGCTCCTGGCCGGGATCCGACACGCCGGGCAGGCCGGCATCGCTGATCAGGGCGATCGCTTCGCCCGCCTCCAGGGCCGCCAGCAGCTGGGGGATGCGGGCCGTCTGGTTGTGCTGGTGGAAGCTGAGCAGGGGCACCCGCAGGCCGAGGTGATGCAGCAGCAGGCCGCTGCGGCGGGTGTCCTCGCAGGCGACCCGGCTGGCGCCGGCCAGCACCCGCCGGGCCCTTGGGGAAAGGTCGTCGAGGTTGCCGATGGGGGTGCCCACCAGATAGAGAACTCCGGCGGCGGGTTCGTGCTCCTGCACCGGTTCCTGCACAATGCCTTTTTCTCGCTCCCATGATGCCGTCTCCCTTCGCCCTGCCCGACGGCATCGGCTGTGAACCGCTGCTGACGGAGCTGCGCCGACTGGCCTGGGGCGCCGCCGACATCCTGCGGGCCTACGCCCGCGGTGAGCAGCCCCCCTACGGCTTCCCGCCGGCGATGAGCGTCGACCATGGCGGCGAGGGGCCGGTGTCGGCGGCGGATCTGGCGGTGAACCGCTGGTTGCTGGATGGCCTGGCGGAGGCTTTCCCGGCCGCCGGCTGGACCCTGCTGAGCGAGGAGACCGCCGCCGAGGTGCTGGTGCCGGGCCAGCCACTGGACGCCGAGTGGCTGTGGATCCTCGATCCCCTCGATGGCACCAAGGACTTCCTGCAGGGCACCGGTGAGTACGCCGTCCATCTGGCCCTGGTGCACGGCCAGCGGCCGGTGCTGGGGGTGGTGCTGCTGCCGGAGCCGGAGGAGCTCTGGTTCGGGCTGCTGGGCGCCGGTGGGGCCGGCAACGGGGCAGGAGAGGCCTGGCGGGAGAACCGGGCCGGCGAGCGCTTTGCGCCTGCCCTGAGCGGCCGTAAGGACGATCTGGTGCTGGTGGCCAGCCGCAACCACCGCGACGGGCGGCTGGAGCAGTTGCTGGCCGACCTGGGACCCGCCCGCAGCCTGGCGATCGGCAGCGTCGGCGGCAAGGTGGCGACGATCCTGCGGGGGGAGGCCGACCTCTACATCTCGCTCTCGGGCCGCAGTGCTCCCAAGGACTGGGACATGGCCGCCCCGGAAGCGGTGCTGCGCGCCGCCGGCGGCGGCTTCGACCATGCCGATGGCCGGCCACTGCTCTACAACACCGGTGATGTGCGCCAGGCTGGCTGCCTGATCGCCAGCAACGGCCCGGCCCAGGCCGAGATCTGCCGCCGTGCCGCTAGAGCGATGGCGACCATCGATCCGGGCTTCGCGGTGTGAGGGCCTGACCGCCGGGCCAGGCCCCCGGGGCCTCAGACTGGCGCCGGCTCCTGCTGCTCCACGCCCCGCAGGGTCAGGTTGATGCGGCCGCGGTTGTCGATCTCGCGCACCCGCACCGTCACCTGGTCGCCGACGTTGACCACGTCTTCGACCTTCTCGACCCGTGACTCGGACAGCTGGGAGATGTGGATCATCCCCTCCTTGCCGGGCAGGATCTCCACGAAGGCACCGATCGGGATCACCCGGGTGACGGTGCCGTTGAACACCTCGCCTTCGCTGACGCGACGGGTGAGGCCCTCGATGATGCGCTGGGCCTCCTCGGCGGCGGCGCCGTCATGGCTGGCGATCGTGACGATGCCGCCGTCCTCGATGTCGATCTTGGTGTTGGTGCGCTCGGTGATGCCCTTGATGGTGCGGCCGCCGGGGCCGATCACCGTGCCGATCAGTTCCGGATCGATGCGGAAGCTGAGCAGGCGCGGGGCATGGGGGGAGAGGGTGTCGCGGGGCTTGTCGATCGCCTCGAGCATCTTGCCGAGGATGTGCAGCCGGGCCGGGCGGGCCTGGTTGATCGCTTCGGCGATGGTCTTCACCGCCAGGCCGGAGATCTTCATGTCCATCTGCAGGGCGGTGATGCCCTTCTCGGTGCCGGCCACCTTGAAGTCCATGTCACCGAGGAAGTCCTCGATGCCCTGGATGTCGGTGAGGATCCGCACCTCGTCGCCCTCCTTGATCAGGCCCATGGCGGCGCCGCTCACGGGGGCGGCCAGGGGGACGCCGGCATCCATCAGGGCCAGGGTGCTGCCGCACACCGAACCCATCGAGGTGGAGCCGTTGGAGCTGAGGCACTCCGACACCACCCGCAGGACGTAGGGGAAGCTCTCCTTGGAGGGCAGCACGGGGATCAGGGCCCGCTCAGCCAGGGCGCCATGGCCGATCTCGCGGCGACCGGGGGAGCGCATCGGGCGCGTCTCCGCCACCGAGTAGGGGGGGAAGTTGTAGTGGTGCAGGTAGGTCTTCTCGCTGATGGGGTTGAGATCGTCCATCTCCTGGGCATCGCTCGGGGTGCCGAGGGTGGCGCAGGAGAGCACCTGGGTGAGCCCACGCTGGAACAGGCCCGAACCATGCACGCGCTTGGGCAGCACACCCACGGCCGCCTGAATCGGACGCACCTCGTCGAGGCTGCGGCCATCCACCCGCTTGCCTTCGGTGATGATCTGCTGCCGCATCAGCTTCTTGGTGAGGCCCTTGTAGGTGTTGCCCAGGACCTTGCTGTTGCTGCTCACCGCCACCCGGATCGGATCGTCATCCTTGAGGGCAGCGATCTTGTGGCTGACTTCGGCCTTGATGGCGTCGAGCTTCTCGTCGCGCTCACCCTTGGTCTGGCTGAACTGCTTGAGCACCTCACCGATGCCACCGGCGCATTCCTGCTCCAGGTACGAGGGCAGGGCGGCATCTTCGCTGCGCTCTTCGGGGAGCACCTGCTCGATGCCGAGTTCCTTGAGCAGCTCGAGCTGGGCCCGCAGCAGTTCGCCCACGGCTTCGTAGCCGAAATCGATGGCCTCGATCACATCCTGTTCGGGCAGCTGGTTGGCGCCCGCTTCCACCATCACCACGCCGGCAGGCGAGCCGGCGACGACCAGATCCAGCTCGCTGCGCTCGATCTCGCGGAAGCTGGGGTTGAGCACGAAGTCGTCACCGAGCAGGCCGACGCGCACGGCGGCCATCGGGCCCATGAAGGGGATCTTCGCCAGCAGGGTGGCCATCGAGGCCCCGGTGACGGCGAGCACATCGGGCGGGACCCGCTCATCGAGGGACATGCAGGTGGCGACGATCTGCAGGTCGTCGCGCAGCCAGCCCGGGAACAGGGGCCGCATGGGCCGGTCGATCAGGCGACAGGTGAGGATGGCTCGCTCGGGGGGGCGGGCCTCACGACGGAAGAAACTGCCGGGGATGCGGCCGGCGGCGTAGAGACGCTCTTCGTAATCGCAGATCAGGGGCAGGAAATCGATGCCTTCGCGGCCTTTCGAGCGGGTGGCGGTGACCAGGATCGACGTATCGCCGCATTCCACCATTACTGAGCCCCCAGCCTGGGGCGCAAATCGGCCGCTGGTCAGCCGGATCTCCCGACCATCGAAGGAGATCGACTGAGTGTGTCCTTGCACTGGGCGTTATGTCCGTTTTGTTGTCACGCACCATTCTCGCATCCACCCCCGCCCGGCCATGAAGAAGGCGCCCTCCAGGGGCGCCTGCTGCGGCTGAGAGCCGTTGCGGCAAGGAGCTTGCGCCCCGGCGATCACCAGCTGGACTTGACCACGCCGGGGAGCTCGCCTTTGTGGGCCCGCTCGCGCAGCTGGTTGCGGCAGAGTCCGAAATCGCGGTAGAAGCCGCGGGGCTTGCCGGTGGCCCAGCAGCGGTTGCGGATGCGGTTGGGGGCGCTGTTGCGGGGCAGCGACTGCAGCTTGCGGTGGATCTCCAGGCGCTCCATCGGATCGCCGGCCGCATCGAAGGCCTCCTTGAGGGCGGCACGGCGCGTCGCGAAACGCTCCACGATCTTGCGGCGCTTGACGTCACGCGCGATCATCGACTTCTTCGCCATGCGGCCGGAGGAGGGAGAAACTTCAGCCTGTCACCCTACCTGTTGGGCTGACCTGCCAGGGGTCAGGTCCCCGGATGGCTGGGGCAGAGGTCGGCTAGGCCGCAGCCCTGGCAGCGGGGCTTGCGGGCCACGCAGACGGCCCGGCCGTGGAAGATCAGCCGGATCGAGAGGTTTTCCCACTCGGGCCTGGGCAGCAGCTTCATCAGATCAGGCTCGATCCGCTTCGGGTCGGTGTGGCGGGTGAGCCCGAGCCGGTGGGCCAGCCGCTTGACGTGGGTGTCGACGGTGACGCCGGCATTGATACCGAACGCGTGGGCCAGCACCACGTTGGCGGTCTTGCGCGCCACCCCCGGCAGGGGCAGCAGCTCCTGCATCGAGGCGGGCACGGTGCCGCCGTGGTGTTCCATCAGCAGCCGGGAGGCGGCCACGATGTGTTTGGCCTTGTTGCGGTAGAAGCCGGTGGATTGCACATAGGGCTCCACTGCCTCGCTCTCGACGGCGGCGGCGGCGGCGGCATCGGGGAAGCGCTCGAACAGGGCCGGGGTCACCTTGTTGACCCGCGCGTCGGTGCACTGGGCCGAGAGCATGGTGGCCACGAGCAGCTCGTAGGGGGTGCGCCAATCGAGGGAGCAGGTGGCGTGGGGATAGAGGGCGCCAAGCCGCGCGAGGATCAGCGGCGCCCGCTTGCGGGGGCTGGGAAAGCGGGACACCTCAGCGGCTGAGCAGCTGCTGGATCGCCGGCAGCTGGCTGGTGTCCTTGACGATCAGGACCAGGGAGAGGCCCACCAGGAACACAAAGCCCGACTGCATGAAGGCCATTTGGTAGCGGTCGGCCAGGGGGCGGCCACGTACCCCCTCCAGCAGCAGCAGGGCGAACTGGCCGCCATCGAGCAGGGGCAGGGGCAGGGCATTGAGCACCGCCAGGTTGATCGAGATCAGGGCGGTGAACAGGAACAGGCTGCTGCCCCCCTGGCTGGCCAGGGAGGCCCCCATCTCGACGATCTTCACCGGGCCCGACACCTGGGGGGCGGTTTCACCGAAGTGGGTGATCAAGGTGCCGAAGCCTTCCACGGTGCGGCGCGTCAGCGTTAGGAAGTCGTGGTTGGCCTGCAGGATCGGCTCCAGCGGGCTGGTGGCGGGCCGGAAGGTTTCGCTGCCGTTGGGCTGCAGCTGGGCGCCGATGCGGCCGATGCCGCCGCTGTCGGTGGGGGTGAGGGGCAGGGTCAGCGTGGTGCCGTTGCGATCGGCCTGCAGGCTCAAGGTCAGGCCGGGGGCGTCCTTGATGCGGCCCACCAGGGCCATCACGGCCTCCTGGCCGCCGGCCAGGGGGGTGCCATCCACCGCCACGATGCGGTCGCCGGGCTGGAGGCCGGAGCCGGCGGCCGCTTGGCCGGGCTGCACGGCGGCCACCACCACGCCGGGGGTGGCGCTGAAGCCGGAGGGGATGCCCAGCACCAGCCCCTGGGCCAGCAGCACGCTCCAGGCCAGCAGCAGGTTGGCGATCACGCCGGCGGCGATCACCAGGGCCCGCTGGGCCAGGGGCCGGTTGCGCATCAGGTCGGGATCGTCAGCGGCAATGCTGCTGCTGTCCTCCTCGTCGTCGGGGAAGGCCACGAAGCCCCCCAGGGGGATGGCCCGCAGGGCGAACAGCACCCCGCGGCGCCGCCGCTCGATCAGGGCGGGCCCGAAGCCGATCGAGAAGCCGCTGACCCGGATGCCCTGCCAGGTGGCGGCAAAGAAGTGGCCGGCCTCGTGCACCACGATCAGGCCCGCCAGGATCGCCAACGCCGTCAGTACACCCATTCCATCTCCCTGCTCTGGTGGCTTCATTCTGCGGGAACCGCCCCGGCAGCGTGCCAGGGGCCCAGAGCCATGGCACCGCGGGGACTGGGACATAACATGCCCCCATCGCAATTGAAGACTGTCTGGATGTCACCAGAACAGACCGAGGGGGAAGGGCCGCTGGAGGAGTTGCGTACGGCACTGCGCCATGTCCTGCCCCCGGGGGTGTCTGCCAGCATCCGTCTGTCCTCCGGGCGCACGGTCTATGTAACGGCGAGAGACATCAGCCGTACGGGGGCCTGCGTCATCCGGCGCGGCTCGCTTGAGGTCGTCGCGCAGGAAGAAGTGCTTCTCGACGTGAGCGACTACGAAAGGAATCAGAGCATTTCCCTGCCCGCTCGCGTTCAGTGGGTCAAAACCAAGAGCTACAACACCTTGGTGGGGCTGGTCTTCTCGGACGGTCCGCTGCTGCCGGGCACCATGCTGGATCAATATCTGGACCAGACGCTGAAGGCTCGGGGCTCCGTGGCGGAGTGAGGCTCCTCTGATGGGCTCTGCCGGAGCCTAATTTTAGGCCCGTGAATGGATGGATTCGGAAGCCAGGCCTGCAACGCCGTGAGCGCCAATTCACCTCGGCTGCTCCAAACGATTGACCTGCTTAGGTCTTTTTGGCTTGAGGACCTGGATTGCTCTTGGCCGATGGGGCAGGAGACCACCCCATCCAGTAACCAGGAGCTTCTGGTTTTGCTAGCGTTTCGCGAGATCCAAATGAAAAGGTGGAATCACCCACTGGAGTCCACGCCACATAAACCGTTCTGCCATGTCCCCTAAAGCCCGCTTTCGCAACGCAAGGCTTCTTCTTCAACTGTTTACCGCTCACTCCAAGAAAGAGCAGCAGGTGGGCTCGATCATGGTGGCAGGCGTCCTGGTGATCCTCGCTCTGCTTGTCGGCACATTGGGTCTTGTGGCGATCGTTAACGGTTCCAACCAGGCTTCGCTTGGTAGCGGAGAGAGCCGAGATGCGCAGCAGGTGGCGGAAGCCGGCGCCGATCAGATCATCGCCACATTCAACCAACCTGAGAACCGTCAGTTGTTGGTGGCGGGAAGTACGCCTCCCGACCAATGGAGCACCACCAACATGAACTTGCGGAGCCCGTGTGTCTCTACAAGCAATGTTCGCCCCGGTGCAAACAATGATGGCATGCCATCTGCTAGGGCGATAAATCTAGCTGATGATCAATTCCGCAATCTTGAGAATGCTGATCAAGTCAATCAGGGTAATCGACGCTTTCGCCTGCGCACAATTCGTTATTCCACTGGGAATTCAGGCAGTACAGATCGTCGGGCCGTCTACCGCACCTTCGACGCCGATGGAACGGTACGGAGCCAGGCCGGAACGATTCCTACGGGCACAACGTTCAATACGCTTCTAAATCTGGACGACCCCGATGGCGGCGGGGCTCTGCGGCCGGGCACGCATACGGGGTATGTGGCTGTCACGGTGGAAGGCCGTCTTTACCGGCCGGATGGCACGTTCTCCACGTCAACCATCACGAAGGAATTTGAGGTCCTGCCCAAGTGCTGTGGTGGTTCCTTCGGCAGCAATGATTCCGGCGGCAACACCTCAGGCACTTCTGCAGCTGGCGATTTGGGTGCCGACAGTCGCTTCTGCGGCATTGAGTTTGGCATGATCACCGGCATCAATGGGGGACGATTTCTCTCCCAGGCTGCCAACGATCGCTACACCAAACGGAACTCGGCAGGCCAAGTCGTCAATATTGGAGCGATTCTAGGGATCATCGCCGATTCCAGCTATGTGTGGGATCGCAACACCCAGCAAGTTGTCAGCAACATCCAAGTTGGTTGTCGAACCGTTCCTAGTCCATGCAATACATCCGCAGAGATCATTCCTGGTGACACAAGCGGGAACACCCTTGTCAATTATCACGCAGTTTTCAATGGAACCACAACGCCAGGCATTTGTCCCCCGGTCTCTCTCTCGCCGCTTTCTCAGGCCCTTGGCAATGCCGCTTCCATTGCAGGTCGTGCGGCTTCCTGCATTCCGATCGTCCCGCTTTTCCTCTCTTCCGGGTTGCCCAGCATAGCCAGTAAGTACACCCATGTATGGGCGGCTGGTGGCCATCCCGACATTGTCAGCAAGCAAACGGTCACTTCTGCGAGTCCCGGTGATTATCCCCAGATCAGGCTTGAGTCTGGTGATCAGACTGGCGTCAATGCTGCCGGTGTCAACCTATGGATCCGATCCAACGGAGCTACTTCGGTCAACCAGGCCACGCCTGGACCGTTCCTTGAATATTGCAACACCAGATGGTTGCCAGGCAACGCCTGTTCCTCTGTCTTTGATGGATCGGGCTCCAGGATTCACACCTGGGCGGTGATCTCCAGGCCCGGTCCTTTGACGGGAGGAATTGGCGATGACTTCGCTTCCAACAGCCTGTCTGGCTATACCGCCAACTCCACACCACGATGGCCTTCCATCTGGCAGTTTAACGATCGCGTGAGCAGCAATCTCACAACAGGTGAACTGCTATTTCTGAATGGAGAAGTCGTCTTTCGAAACACATTGAACACGAATTGGGCGAGTGGCTTTGTAAATGCGCCATCTATAGCTAGAGCTGTAAATCTTTATGCACTGAAAACTCCGGTACTTGAGTTCACTTTTGAACGAACAGGCGTTGGAAGCTTTACTGGCGATAGTGCCCTGAGATTGGACTATAGTTTTGGTGGTGGTGTTACTACTGATGGCAACATCAACACCAACACAGGCTGGGTTGGGCTTGCAACCATAACAGCAAACGGCGCTGTTTCTGGTGCCGCTAGTGGCTCCAACTGCACTAATCCTGGAGGCTCAAATCCCACAATCATCTGCAGGATTGCCTTCCCGGCAGCAGCATACGCGGCCAGCAACCGTTTTAGTCACTATGTGAAGTTCCGCATAAAGCCGAACGACCAGTATCGTCAAAATAACAATCTACGCACCGTCACTCTGGACAACGTTGCCATCAAGAGCTCAACGGCAGGAGCTGATCCTGAGTATCTCAACTGGTGCGAATACAGCGCAAGCTTCCCCGTAACGACGTCATTCTCGGGCGGTTTCCATTGCCTCGGCCCCACCATTGACATCCAAGCACTTGGCAACAACCTATGGGTTGATACCACAGACCATTCGGTCAGCTTTTACTACAACCGCCCAACAGATTCCAGAGGCATCTCCAATACGGCGCCTTTGATCAATCTTGTCCGCGGTGGGGCGATGTCTAACGTGTCTTGCTTAAGAGTTTGCGGAAAAACCGTCTAAGCAGTCGTGTTTTCCCATCTCCGAGCTGATTTCTCGGTGATTTCGTCAGATGGGTTCAGTTCGAGCGCTCAGACAGCCCGATTTCGCCGCATTTTGACT
>Ga0247832_1004500_pt1 | contig 17367 bp, 17 predicted proteins | sample LaCruzMarch2015__10_FD_192407 | JGI IMG/M metagenome (GOLD analysis project Ga0247832, IMG submission 192407) | Freshwater microbial communities from meromictic Lake La Cruz, Castile-La Mancha, Spain - LaCruzMarch2015_4m | ecosystem: Environmental > Aquatic > Freshwater > Lake | place: Spain... | reverse complement strand
GCCTGAGCCATGCCCTTGCCCTCGCCCTCGCCCTCGCCCTCGCCCTCGCCCTCGCCCTCGCCCTCGCCCTCGCCCTGGCCCTCGCCCTGGCCCTCGCCCTCGCCCTGGCCCTCGCCCTGGCCCTCGCCCTGGCCCTCGCCCGTCCGATAATGGGCGGTTACGTTGGTGCGGCAAAGGGCTGGCCGACACCCTCTTGCAAGGAGTGCAGATTCGTGGTCAGGGCCCGCAGGTTGTCAAGTCTCGTGGCTCTGTGCTTGCTCGTTCTGGCCGCAGTGCCGGGCAGTGTCATGGCCTTCGAGGACAGCATGGCCCAGCGCATGCTGCCATGCACCCTGTGCCACGGCAAGGAGGGGCGTGCCGCGCCAGACGGCTACTACCCTCGGATCGCCGGCAAGCCCGAAGGCTACCTTTTCAACCAGCTGCGGAATTTTCGCGACGGGCGCCGGCACTACGGTTTGATGACGGCCATGGTCGACCCGCTGAGCGATGCCTACCTGGCAGAGATCGCCCGCTACTTTGCCAGCCTGGACCTGCCCTATCCGCCACCGCAGCCAGCACAGGCACCCGCTGCCGAGCTTCGCCGCGGGGAACTGCTGGTACGCAACGGCGACCCCGCGCGCGGGGTACCGGCCTGTGTGTCCTGCCATGGCAGCGCGTTGACCGGCGTCTGGCCCCATGTGCCCGGCCTGCTGGGCTTGCCACGGGACTACCTGAACAGCCAGCTGGGTGCCTGGAAGGCCGGGCAGCGGCAGGCCCATGCACCGGACTGCATGGCACAACTGGTGCGTCGACTGCAGGACGATGAAATGGCTGCCATCACCGCATGGCTCGCCGCGCAGCCCCTGCCGTCGGACACGCGCGCCGTCCGACTGGCGCCGGTTCGTGCGCCCGGTCCGATGTCCATCGCGTGTGGCAGCGCGCCCGAACTCGGCGGTGTCGTGCGATGAGCCTCTTGAAGTGGACGATAGGCGGTGCCATGGCTGCATTGCTCGCCCTCGCGGGCGCGGTCTGGTGGCTGGGCATGCACGATCCGGTGGATGTGGACGATGCCGGCACCGCATCCGCGGCCACGCCCGAGGTTCTGGTGCGTGGCGCCTACCTGGCGCGGGCCGGCAACTGCATGGCCTGTCACACCCGCCGCGGCGATGTGCCATACGCTGGCGGGCGACCCATCGCAACGCCGTTTGGCACGGTGTTCTCCGGCAACCTCACGCCCGACCCCCAGACCGGTATCGGCGCATGGTCGGCGGCACATTTCTGGCGGGCCATGCACCACGGTCGCTCGCGCGATGGCCGACTGCTGTTGCCAGCCTTCCCCTATACCAGCTACACCCGGGTCACGCGGGCAGACTCGGACGCCTTGTGGGCGTATCTGCGCAGCCTCCCGGCCGTCTCGCGGACGGCGCAGGCGCACCAGTTGCGCTGGCCCTACAACACACAGTGGGCGCTGGCGGTCTGGCGCGCCCTGTATTTCCGCGCCGGGCCGCTGGCGCCCCAGGAGAATCGCGGGGCCGACTGGAACCGCGGAGCCTACCTGGTGCAGGGGTTGGGCCATTGCAGTGCCTGCCATGCACCGCGCAATCTGCTGGGCGCAAGTGCCCACGCCCAGGCCCTGGCTGGTGGGCAGATTCCGATGCAGGGCTGGTATGCACCGTCCTTGCTGGATGCTTCCGAGGCTGGCGTCGCGCAGTGGGAGCCCGCGCAGGTGGTCCAACTGCTGCAGACCGGCGTGTCGCAGCGCGGGTCGGCGCTCGGGCCCATGGCCGAGGTGGTGCTGCACAGCACGCAGCATCTGAGCCGGGACGACCTGCGGGCCATGGCGATCTATTTGCAGACATTGCCTGCGCATGCACGCAGCGCCGGCCCGGTGGAGCCGGCCGCGGCCCGCACCCTGGCGCTGGGTGAGCGGATCTACAAGGACCACTGCGCCGGATGCCACGGGGCAGGGGGTGAGGGTGTGGCACTTGCGTATCCCCCACTGGCTGGAAACCGGGCTGTGCGCATGGACAACACGGCGAATCTGGTCCAGGTGGTGTTGCGGGGCGGATTCTCACCCGCGACGGCGGGCAATCCGCGGCCCTTCGGGATGCCGCCCTACCAGATGCTGCTCAGCGATGCGGAGGTGGCTGCCGTGATCAGCTACATCCGCGACGCGTGGGGCAACCAGGCGGGAGGCGTGACGGAACTCGACGTCGCCCAGCACCGGGCGCGGCCGATGCAGTGACCCAGGCTACGGCAGGCACGGCGTGCCTCAGCGCCCCAGAAAACTCCGGATCAGCCCGGGCACCATGCCGCGCACGCTGCGCCAGGCGCGCCAGGCCAGCAGACCCCGCTGCGCCCAACGCAGGACAAAGCGGGGTTTGAGGACCAGCAGGCCCAGCGCAGCGCTGCCGGCCACGTAGGGATGGCCCCGCAGGAAGTCCCAGCCGTGCCGTGCCGAGGCGGCCAGACGCGCAGGCAGCGACAAAGGGGCCAGCAACGGCTGGATATCGCGTGCCAGTGCGGTGCGCTGGTGGGCGATGCGCTCGCGCAGGCGCCCACGCTGCTCGCTGAGTTCAATCAGGCGCTTTTGCATGGCCGGAGGCCGCCTTCAGGTTGCGAATGTCTTCCTGGAGCTCAGCCAGTGTGGCCTCGAAAGCGGGCTCTGGTGCACGGGTCGCCCGCATCAGCGCCCGGTAAAGAAATACTGCCGTCAGCAGGAACGCCACGGCACAGCCGCCCACCACGAGCAGGCGGAACTCCCCGGCCGCCAGTGCGAGCAGCACCACCAGCAACACGATACCCAGGCCCGCGCAAAACAGCAGTGCGCCAGCCAGCAACAGCATGCGCAGGGCCTGGAGCTTCTGGACCTCGACCTCGTTGGCCAGCAGTTCCAGCCGCGTCTGCCCCATGGCCAGAAGGCTGGCCGCCACCGTCTGCAGTGCAGCAAGCAGGCCGCGCGGCGCCTCGGTGGGGCCGCTCATGGGCTGCAGGAGCGGTCACGCTCGGCAATAGCCGTGGCGTCCGCTGGTCCGTTAGGTTGACGGCCTGGCATGGCAGCGACAGTGGCTGCGGGCGGGGATGCGACTGCCAATCAGCGCCGGCCGAGAATCAGGCCGACCAGCAAGCCGACGCCTGCAGCGATGCCGACAGCCGTCCAGGGGGACTCGTGCACGTAGGCATCGGTGGCACGGGCCGCCGCGCGGGTCTTGGCAACGAGGGTTGCCTCGGCATCGGCCAGGCGGACGCGGGCACCCTTCAGGCGCTCCTGGATGCGGGCACGCATGCTGGCAACCTTCTCGCCGGCCTGATCAGCCGTGGCGTGCAGCATGTCTTCCGCATCGGCAATGGCTGATTTCATGTCGCTGACGAGTTGTTGCTGGTCGCTGATGGTGGATGCGTGAGATTCAGACATGGAATGCCCTCCTGCGTGGTTGATGTGAATGGACAGAGATTAGCAGATGCAGCCCGGGGTGCCTGCTTTCAAGGGGCGCCGGCCTGACGGGCATCAATAAGTGCGGGTGGCCGTCATTGCCTGCGCCCCATGAAGCTCAGGCTGGCCAGCACCGCGAAGCCGGCGCCGACCCACGCGAGGTTGGCATGCCCCCAGGACGCGCTGGCCAGACCGCCCACCGCCGCCCCCAGCGCAGTGCCGGCATACAGCATGGAGGAGTTGAAGCTGAACAGGATCGGCGCCTGACCCGGCGCCGCGGCCGCGAGCCTTGCCTGTGTGGGCGACATCATGCCGAAGCCCGCCAGGCCCCAGATGGCGAAGGTCAGCATCATGAACGCGTAGTTGCCACGGGTCAGCGGAACCAGCAGCATCATGAGCGTCAGGATGGCCAGCTGCGCGCGCAGTGTGCGCACCGGACCGAAGCGGTCGGTGGCCCAGCCCCCGGTCAGTGTGCCTCCCACGCCAGCCAGGCCGAACATCATGAGTGTCAGCGACAGTGTGGTGGCGCTCATCGGGTTGAGCGCCTGCAGCACCGGTCCGATGTACGAGAAGACGGTGAAGATCGCACTGAAATAGCCCAGTGTCAGGCCCAGCACCCGAAGCACCTCGGGCCGGCGCAGGAGGGACCCCAGGCCGGACAGGCTCGCTCCGGGTGCCTGGATCCGGGCCGGCAGCCAGGCGCCGATCAGCACGACCATCAGGCCGCACAGCGCAGCCAGTCCGATGACCGGTACGCGCCAGCCGAATTGAAGGCCGATCCATGCGCCCAGCGGCAGCCCGATCACATAACTCAGGCTCATGCCCAGGAACACCAGCGAAAGCGCCTTGCCCTGGCGGGCCGGCGTCACCGAAGAGACGGCAATGCTGGCCGCGATCGGTGTGAAGACTGCTCCGGCGCCCATGAGCGCCCGGCCGGCCAGCAGCATGGGCAATGACTGCGCAAACCCCGACATCAGCATGCCGGTACAGAACAGCACCATGGCCATCTGCAGCGCTGTTCGGCGGGACCACCGACCGGTGAGCACCAGCAGCATCGGCGCAAACAGCGCGGTCGACAGGGCATAGGCCGTCGTGGTCTGCCCGACTGCGGCAACGCTCACGCCCAGCGACTGCGCAACCGCCTGAAGGATACCGGTCAGGCAGAACGCGCTGGTGCCGATGACCAGGTTGCAGGCCGCCAGCAGGAAAAGAAACGGCGGCAAGACCTCAGTGACCGAGGATCTTGGACAGGAAGTCCTTGCTGCGCTCGTTCTGCGGGTTGTTGAAGAACTCGTGCGGGTTGTTCTGCTCGACGATCTGTCCCTGGTCCATGAAGATCACGCGGTCGGCGACGGCCTTGGCAAAACCCATCTCATGGGTGACGCACAACATGGTGATGCCCTGGCTGGCCATCTCGACCATGACGTCGAGCACTTCCTTGATCATCTCGGGGTCGAGCGCGGAGGTGGGCTCGTCGAACAGCATGATCTTTGGCGTGAGACACAGCGCGCGGGCGATCGCCACGCGCTGCTGCTGGCCACCGGAGAGCTGGAGCGGGTACTTGCCTGCCTGCTCTTCGATGCGCACGCGCTTTAGCTGGGCCATGGCCTTTTCCTCAGCCTCCTTCTTGGGCATTTTGCCGACCCACATCGGTGACAGCGTGAGGTTTTCCAGCACGGTGAGGTGCGGGAACAGGTTGAACTGCTGGAACACCATGCCGACCTTCTTGCGGACGTCGTCAATGGCCTTCACGTCGTCGGTGAGCTCGACGCCGTCCACCCACAGATGGCCCTGCTGGTGCTCCTCCAGGCGGTTGATGCAACGGATCAGCGTGGACTTGCCGGAGCCCGAGGGGCCGCAGATCACGATGCGTTCGCCCGGGGCAACGCTCAGGTCGATGTCGCGCAGCACATGGAAGTTGTTGCCGTACCACTTGTTGAGCTTGTCGAATTTGATGATGGGTTCAGCCATGATGGGTCGTTGGTATGGGGGGCGGGTCGTATTGTGGCCGTCGCGTCGGCTCAGCGCGCCTTGCCCTTGTTGACCTGTTTCTCGATCCAGACGCTGTAGCGCGACATCGAGAAGCAGAAGATGAAATAGATCAGCGTGATGAACAGGTAGCCCTCGATCTTGAACGGCCGCCAGTCGGCATCCGAGTTGAGCGCCAGCGACAGTGCGCCGGTGAGTTCATAGAGGCTAACGATGGTGACCAGCGAGGTGTCCTTGAACACGCTGATGAAGTTGTTCATGATGCTCGGCACCACCATGGCCAGCGCCTGTGGCAGCACGATCTTGCGCTGGGTCTGCCAGTACGACAGGCCCAGCGAGGCTGCCGCCTCGAGCTGACCCTTGGGGATGGCCTGCAGGCCGCCGCGGATCACCTCGGCCATGTAGGCCGCAGCAAACAGCGTGATGCCGACCAGCACCCGGATCAGCACATCGATCGTCAGACCCTGTGGCATGAAGAGCGGGAACATGAACGAAGCCATGAACAGCACGGAAATCAGCGGCACGCCGCGGATGAGCTCGACGTAGATGGTGCAGAAGGTGCGGATGGCCGGGAGCTGCGAGCGGCGGCCCAGGGCCACGACCATCGCGATCGGGAACGCCATCACCATCGACAGAGAGGCCAGCAGGATGGTCAGTGGCAGGCCACCCCAGCGGTCGGTCTCCACCTTGGACATGCCGAACGTGTCGCCATACATCAGGATGAAACAGGCGCTCAGGACGATGACCCACAGGAGCACCAGCCAGGGTTTCCAGAATGCGCGCATGCAACTCGACGCCAGCAGGACCAGCATCAGTGCCGTTGCCACCAGCGGTCGCCATTGTTCCTCGAACGGGTAGCGGCCGAACAGGATGAAGCGGTACTTCTCGGTGACAACCCCCCAGCAGGCACCGACACCTTCCACGCGGCAGGCGTCGAAATCCGGCAGCCAGGAAGCGCGGAACAGGGCCCAGCTGAAGAACTGCGGCAGGGCGTACAGCAGGATGCCGCCAACGACGATGGTCATCAGCGACGTGGCCAGGTCGCTGAAGAGGTTGATGCGGACCCAGGCGACAAGTCCCTCGGTCTTGACGGGTGCCGGGCGGGCCGCGATCGGTTGGAAGGTCTGTGCAGCCATGCTCAACGCTCCTTGATCGCCGACCGGGCGTTGTACCAGTTCATCAGCAGCGATGTGCCCAGGGACGTGGTCAGGTAGACCAGCATCACGATGGCGATGCACTCGACTGCGCGGCCGGTCTGGTTCAGTGCGGTGTTGGCAATCGACACCACGTCCGGGTACCCGATCGCCACCGCAAGAGAAGAATTCTTGGTCAGGTTCAGGAACTGGTTGGTCATCGGAGGGATGATGACCCTCAAGGCCTGGGGCAATTGCACCAGCTGCATCGACTGGCCCTGGCTCAGTCCGAGCGCTGCCGCCGCCTCCCCCTGGCCACGGGACACCGACTGGATGCCGGAGCGCACCACCTCCGCCACAAAGGCCGCCGTATAGGCGGTCAGGCCGATCAGCACGGACAGAAACTCGGGGGTGAGCGACCCGCCGTTTTCGATCGCGAACTCGCCCTTGACGGGTGCATTGAACTCGGCCGGTGCGCCGCCAGCCAGCCAGCCCAGGACACCGACCAGCACCACCAGCAGCAGTGGAACCCAGAACATGCTGCGCAACTGCCCGGTGGCCTCGAAGACGCGAAATGCCCAGCGTCGATAGCCCCACCCGACAAAGCAGCCTGCGACCAGGCCGATGGCGCCCCACAGATGGCCGGCGGCCCAGACCGGGATTGGAAAGCTGAGCCCTCCCTTGCTGAGGAACATGGGGCCGATCACCCAGGCATCTGCCGCCAGTGGCAGCGCCTCGGTGAACAGCAAATACCACATCAGCAGCTGCAAAAGGACGGGCACGTTGCGGAAGAACTCGACGTATGCGTAACAGATGCCCCGTACCAGTGCGTTGCGGGAGAACCGACCGACGCCCAGCAAGGTGCCCAGGATGGTGGTCAGGATGATGCCGATGATGGCCACCCGCAGGGTATTGGTCAGCCCGATGAGGAACGCTTGCCAGTACGGGTGACTGGAATCGAAGGGGTAGAGGCTCTCGCCGATGTCAAAGCCGGCCGGGCCGAGCAGGAAGTCGAATCCGCTCTGGATACCGCGCACCTGCATGTTGTGCATGGTGTTGCTGGCCAGCCACCACAGGCCACTGGCGATGGCCGCGAACGCGATGAGCTGGTAGACCAGTCCGCGAAACGCCTGGCTCCGCCAGGACCAGTGGGTGTTCTTGGGTGACGGTTTGACGGTCATGGTGTGCGCTTTCAGCGTTGGCACGCCAGAGTTGGCGCCCCAAAAAAGCGCTGCCGGTCACGAAGCTCGCGCCGGCAGCAGGAGGGCAAGGCGGGTGAGCCTGGATCAGCGGATCGGGTAGGCGTACATCAGGCCGCCCTTGTTCCACAGGTTGTTCACGCCGCGCGGCAGGTTCAACGGGGTCTTGGGACCCACGTTGCGCTCGAAGCTCTCGCCATAGTTGCCCACGGCCTTGATGACGCGGAACATCCAGTCCTTGTCCAGGCCGAGCAGCTTGCCGGTGTCTTCATTGCCGCCGCCAAGCAGGCGCTGCACCACCGGGTCGGTGCTGCTGGCCTTCATCTGGTCGACATTGGCCATGTTGACGCCATATTCCTCGGCTTCCATCGTGCCGTAGATCACCCATTTGACGATGGCGAACCACTCGTCGTCACCCCGGCGGACCATCGGGCCGAGGGGTTCCTTGGAGATCAGTTCAGGCAGGATCAAGTGATCTGCCGGGTTCTTCGCTTCCTTGCTGCGCACCGAGGACAGGCCGGACGCGTCGGTCGTGTAGGCGATGCAGCGGCCCGAGAAATAGGCGCCGGTGGCCGCCTCGACCTTTTCAAACACAACCGGCTTGATGTTCAGGTTGTTGGCCTTGGAGTAGTCCGTCAGGTTCTTTTCGGTGGTGGTGCCGGACTGCACGCAGACGGTCTGCCCCTTGAGCTGCTTGGCGCTCTTGATCTTGCTCTTGACCGGAACCATGAAGCCCTGGCCATCATAGAAGTTGGTCACGGTCAGGCTCAGACCGAGCGAAGCATCCCGTGTCAGCGTGAAGGTGGTGTTGCGCGCCAGCACATCGATTTCGCCGGACTGCAGCGCCGTGAAGCGCTGCTGGGCGTTGAGGGGCACGTACTTGACCTTTTCGGGATCGCTCAGGACGGCGGCAGCCAATGCCTTGCAGACATCGACATCCAGGCCGGACCACTTGCCGGAGGAGTCGGCAGCGGCAAACCCTGCCAGCCCGGTGTTGACGCCGCACACGACCTGGCCGCGCGCCTTGATCGCGTCAAGGGTCTTGCCGGCATGTGCTGCCGGTGCGGCCAGCAGCGTGCCGAGCGCCAGGACGGCGCCTGCAGCCAGTTGTACCTTGGAAAATTTCATGGGGGAAGCTCCATAATGGTTTGGACAATGGAAAACAGAAGCGGCCGTGGCGCGGCGTCACACGGCTGCAACAGACGGAATGTATCCGGTTCGGCGCGGGGCAGCATCGGGGTTTACTCGGTAGGGTTATGCAAGATAGACATGGGTTGATCCCTGCATCGCACCGGCTTTGCGCCCAAACTCAAGCATGCTTCATGCCATCCGGAGCCAGGCACGGTGTGGTCCCTCTGCCCCATCCCGGTGCCCAGAGCGGCAGGTGTTCAGGCCGTGCGTTCGAAGATGGCGGCGATGCCTTGCCCGCCCCCGATGCACATCGTGACCAGCGCATAACGACCCTGGATACGCTGGAGCTCGTGCAGGGCCTTGACCGTGATGAGCGCCCCGGTGGCGCCGATCGGGTGCCCCAGGGAGATGCCGGATCCGTTCGGGTTTACCTTGGCCGGGTCGAGGCCGAGGTCCCGCGTCACGGCGCAGGCCTGGGCCGCGAAGGCCTCGTTCGCCTCGATCACGTCGAGGTCGTTGACGGTCAGACCGGCATTCTTGAGCGCCTTCTGGGAGGCCGGCACCGGGCCGATGCCCATGTACTTCGGGTCCACGCCCGCATGGGCATACCCGACCAGGCGCGCGAGGGGTTGCAGGCCGCGGGCCTTGGCGGTGGCGCTGTCCATGAGCACCACCGCAGCACCGGCATCGTTCAGGCCGGACGCGTTGCCGGCGGTCACGGTGCCGTTGTCCTTGAGAAAGGCCGGCTTGAGCTTTGCCATGTCCTCCAGCGAGCAGTTCGGACGGAAGTGCTCATCGGTGTCGAAGGCCACCTCGCCTTTGCGGGTCTTGAGCAGCACCGGAGTGATCTGGCCCTTGAAATACCCGGCCTTGGTGGCGCGTTCGGCGCGGTTGTGGCTCTCCAGGGCCAGCTGGTCCTGGTCCTGGCGGGTGATGCCCCACTTGGCCGCGATGTTCTCGGCCGTGATTCCCATATGGATGGTGTGGAAGGGGTCGTGCAGGGCGCCGACCATCATGTCGACCATCTTCGTGTCGCCCATGCGGGCACCCCAGCGCGTGTTCAGGCTGGCGTAGGGCGCGCGGCTCATGCTCTCTGCGCCACCACCGATGGCAATGTCGCAGTCACCCAGTGCGATGGCCTGGGCTGCGGAGACGATCGCCTGCAGCCCGGAGCCGCACAGCCGGTTGACGTTGAAGGCCGGAGTGCCCTCGCTGCAGCCGCCGTTGATGGCCGCCACGCGGGACAGGTACATGTCCCTGGGCTCGGTATTCACCACATGGCCGAACACCACATGGCCGACGTCTGCGCCGGAGACGTTCACGCGGTGGAGGGATTCGCGCACGACCTGGGCGCCGAGATCGGTCGGGCTGACGTCCTTGAGGGAGCCTCCGAAGGTGCCGATGGCGGTTCGCACGGCGCTGACAACAACAATTTCACGGTTCATGGCGGGTTCCTTGGGTAGTCGATGGAAAAGAATGGGTACTGCGCGCCTGGGCGGAGCCGGGGCTGGGGGAGGGAGGCGGCGGCGTCGCGGATTGTTCGGATTGGTTCGAAAGCCCCATTTTAGGGAGCCAGATGGAACGACGGCGGGCTGTCGAACGCCATCGTTGTTCCCGTCAAGGGGTGGTCCAGCGCGATGCGGGTCGCGTGCAGCAGCAGGCGCGGTGCAGCGGCCTGGGAATCGTCCCGGCAGTACAGGGCATCTCCGAGGATCGGATGGCCGATCGCCAGCATGTGCACCCGCAACTGGTGCGAGCGCCCGGTCACCGGCTCGAGTTCCACCCGCGTGCGCCCGGCGCCCTCCCGGCCCAGCACGCGCCAGCGCGTCGTGCTCGGCTTGCCCGCGTCGACCGAAATGGTGCGTCGCGGCCGCTGCGGCCAATCCAGCAGGATTGGAAGGTCGATGCTGGCCCAGGCGCCGTCTGCCAGACCGGTGCTTGGTTCACCCTGGACGATGGCCTGGTAGCGCTTGTGGACCCGCCGTTGCGCGAAGGCCTGGTTCAGCCGCTGTTGTGCGGTGGGCCCCCGCGCCATCACCATCAGCCCGGAGGTGGCCATGTCCAGGCGATGGACGACCAGCGCGTCGCTGAACCGTGACCGGATGCGTGTGCTCAGGCAGTCCTGCTTGTCGGGGCCGCGACCCGGCACGGAAAGCAGTCCGGCGGGCTTGTCGATGACCAGCAGGCCGTCATCGGCATGCAGCAGCGCCGGTTCAGTGGGTTGCGGCACTGTTGCCGTGCACCAGCTGCTGCACGATGTCGCAAAGCTCCTCGACATCGTTGGGCTTGTGGATCAGCGCACCCACCCCTTCCGCGAAAGCATGCTGTTCGATCTCCGCCGTGACATAACCCGATGCCAGCGCGACCGGCAGATCGGGCCGGACCAGGCGCGCTTCGCGCAGCAGGTCGACCCCGCAAAAGCCCGGCATGTTGTAGTCGGTCACCAGCAGGTCGAAATCCTGAGGGCGCGCGCGCAACGCCCCGGAGGCCTTGCGTGGGTCCGTGAAGGAACTCACCTTGAAGCCCTTGCGCGTCAGCACGCGTTCGACCAGGAACACCAGGGCCTCGTCGTCGTCGACATACATCACGTGTTTGCCCAGCCCCTGGACCATGCTGGCAAACGGAATCTCGAGTTGCGAGGCGGCAACCGGGGTCGTTGCAGCCACCGGTGGGAAATACAGCGTGAAGATGCTTCCGTGGCCTGGCGTGCTCTTGACGCCCACCGAGCCCTGGTGCGTGCGCATGATGCCATGCACCACCGCCAGGCCCAGGCCGGTTCCCTGCCCCACCGGCTTGGTGGTGAAGAAGGGTTCGAAGATGCGTTCCATGGTGTCGGGGTCGATGCCTGTGCCGGTATCACGCACCGACAGCGTCACGTGGTGCCCGCGCGAGATGCCGCGCCGCTCCTCCTTCAGGGATTGGGAATAGGTGCTTCCCAGCTTGACGGTGATGAGTCCCTTGTCGCTGCCGATCGCATGCATCGCGTTGGTGCACAGGTTGAGCAGCGCCTGCTCGACCTGGGTGGCATCGGCCATGACGGCCGGGACGTGCTGGTCGATACGGACCTGGAGCTCTATCGACGGCGGCAGCGTGACCTTGAGCAGGCGGGCGGTTTCATGCACCACTTCGCCCAGGTGGATGGCATTGCGTTTGGGGGTTTCGTTGCGGCTGAATGTCAGGATCTGTCGGACCAGGTCCCGTGCCCGCCGGCCGGCCTTCTCGATCTCGAGCAGGCTGGTGAGCGCGAGCGGATTTTCGCTGGCGTCCTGCTTGGCAAGCTCGACATTGCCAAGGATCGCCCCCAGGATGTTGTTGAAGTCGTGCGCGATACCGCCAGCCATGGTTCCCACGGCCTGCATCTTCTGGGATTCGCGCAACTGGGACTCCAGGACATTGCGCTGGGTCTCGATCTTCTTGCGTGCGGTCAGGTCGCGGGCAAACACGGTGATGATGTCTCCGTCGAGGCGGTGCTCGAAGGAGACGCTGACCTCGACCGCAAGAGGTTTGCCGCTGCTGGTGCGGCCCTCCATCTCGCCCAGCTGCGCGTGCGTGGACAGCTGGTTGTATGCCAGCGTCTGCACGGCGTCGGGCAGGAAGCGCTCCAGCGGACTGCCAAGCGCCTGCGCGGAGGGGCACTGGAACAGTGCTGCGGCGGCCGGGTTGAAGATCGTGATATGGCGCCCTGCGTCGACGCAGATGATGGCATCCAGCGAGGAGTTGATGATGGCGGCAAGCCGGTTTTCGCTCAGGTGCAGTTCTTCATTGCGCCGGCGCAACGCGGCAGCGCTTTCCTGCAGCGCGCGGCGTTCTGCCAGCAGCGGCCCCTGGTCGATGATGGCGCAGATGAAGTTCGCCAGGTCGTCCTGCGGATTGTCGATGCGGGCAATGTGCAGATCACCGGCGAAGGTGCCACTCGAACCCGCCAGGAAGATGACCTCGCTGGACTCGCTGGTGCCGGTGTCCTTGGCACTCGTGAAGGCCTCTGCGACCCGCTGCGAGTGGGCGTCGCTGACCAGCGGCAAAAGGAAGTTCAGCGGTGGGTCGGTCTCTTGCGGCCTGAACAGGCGCAAGGCCATGGCATTGCTTTCCAGCACAAGACCGTGTTCGTCCACCACCATCAGGGCCAGCGGAACGCTCGAGAACAGCGTCAGGAAGCGCTCGGAGGCTCCTTCTGCAGCCCGCTGGCTGAAGCGCAGGGCCTTGTTCTGGATTTCCAGTTCGGCCTGGTACTTGCGCAGGTCCTCGATCATCTGGGGCAGGGCATAACCCTGCGCAACCACGTCCGGCAAGGACTTGTCTGCGCTGACCAGCGCGGAGACATTGCGGATATTCTGTCCGGGCCGGCGGCGCTGGGGCCATTTCCCCATGGCGTCACCCGGCCCTGGACGCTGGTGACGGCAAAGGCATGCCGGCCACCATGCGGCTGGCGCGCATGCCCCAGCCTACTTCTTGAGTTTGCCGCGTACCGGCACCACCGTGGTGATGGTGGGGCGCACGGCGTCAGCAGACACCGGCTTCGGTGGCGCCGTGTCCTTCTTGGGCTTCTTGGCTTCCTTGTTGCTCTTTTGTTGACCTTTGGCCATGGGGTTCTCCGGATCGGATCAATGAGGGGCGTTTGTGACTGTGGATGATGGTTCAGCGGCGCACGACGGCATCACCCGGCGCGTAATCGGCTGCCTTGAGCGGGCTGTTGGCGCTGATGTAGGCACGCAGCAGGTCCGCATCGACGAAGCCGGTATCGACGAAGCTCTTGTGGCCGGTCAGGCGTGGATACCCGTCACCACCGGCGGCCATGAAATTGTTGATGACCATGCGGTAGGTCCTGGCCGGGTCCACCGGGGCGCCCTTGATGCTGGCACTGGTGACGACCCCGCCGGTGATGACCAGATTGACACCTGCAAACTGCGGGAAAGCACCGGAACCGACACTCATCTTGGCAGCTGCGTTCAGGTAGGCCATGACTTCCGAGCCGGTGAGGTCGACGGTGACGGTCGTATTGCCGAAGGGTTGCACCTTGAGCACATCCTTGTAGCTCAGTTTGCCAGCCGCAAGCGAGTCGCGTACGCCGCCGGAATTGACCACTGCAAAGTCAGCCTTTGTCTTGTCCATCAGGGCGCGCCCGATCAGGATGCCCATCGACGCAGGGCGGGCGCGCACCACGGCACGATCACCCTCGAGGCGGCCGTCAACCGAACCGATTTCCACGTTGAGCTTCTGCTCGCCGAATTCTTGGAACGGCTTCAGCAGATCCAGCATTTCCTTGTCTTCCGGGATCTCTGCTGTGTAGTTGACAAGGCTGGTCTTGCCATCGGCCGCACGCACCGAGCGCTTGAGATTGATGGGCAACAACTCATACTTGAGCAAGGTGAAAACACCATTGCGATAGGCAAAATCCGCGCGTCCAAGGTATTTTCCCCATTCGTGCGCCTGCATGATCCAGGCACCATTTTGGCGGTCTGGCCGGCACTCCGAACCCGGAACGTACGCCCTGTCGATCACATTGTCAGACTTCATGCAAACAGGGTCGTGGGAATGCCCTCCGACCACCGCGTCGATCCCTTTGACCGCGCGGGCGATCTCGACATCGCCGGACGACTGCGTGCCGCTGTTGCCATCCTGGTAATAGCCAGCATGGCTGGCAGCAATGATCACGTCAGCCCTGGCGCGCAATTCGGGCACCACCTTCGATGCCTCTTCAATCACGCTGCGAAACTCGAGACCCTTGACAATGTCCGGGCTCACCAACTTGGGCGTGTCTGAAGTGGTCAGACCCATCACACCGACGCGCAGGCCACCCAGGTTGAACACGACGTAGGGGTCGAACATCCGCTTGCCATTTTCGTAGACATTGGCTGAAATCAGCGGGAACTTGGCGAGCTCCCGCTGCATGCGCAAAACGCTCAGCGGCTTGTCGAACTCATGGTTTCCGACGGCCATCGCGTTGTAGCCCATCAGGTTCATGCCGCGGAAGTCGGGCACCGCATCCTGCAGGTCGGACTCGGGGACTCCGGTATTGACATCACCAGCGTCCAGAAGGAGCACGTGCCCCCCGGATTCCTTGACCTCGGCACGGATGCGGTCGATCAGGGTCTTGCGTGCCGCCATGCCACCCTCACCGTTGCTGTTCCTCCAGAAACGGCCATGGTGGTCGTTGGTGTGCAGGATGGTCAGACGGTAGGTCTTGTCGACCTCCGGGCCGGCGCCGGGCAGGGACGAACAGCCGGCCAGGATCAGGGCCGACAAGGCGGCAAGAAGCGGTTTGGTGAGGGTCATGGTGGAAGCAGGGAGTGCGGATTCGGGGACTGAGTGCGCTGTGTCGAGATGTGATTATGTCCGCAGCGCGCACCGGACTCAAGATGCAGGAAGGCGCACGGCGACAATGACGCTCATTTTTAATCCTGCAGGCATACCATCTCCATGACCCGCTTTTCCATCCGATCGGCATCCCGCCAGGATCTTCGCTCCATCGTCGACATTCACGCCAGCGCGAGCCGGCGTGCCGGCCTGCTGGCGCCTCCGGGCGCCATGGCAGGCGCGCCTCCCGCCGATCTTCAGGAGGCCTACTGGCGCGACGCCGTCGACTACGCCGAGCCGCAGTTGCTGGTGGCTTGCGAAGGTGATGCTGTGGTGGGTGTCGTGGGTTTCGACCGCTGCCGGGACCCCGGAACTCCGCCCACCCTCGGAGAGCTGTGGACCTTGCAGGTGCTGCCGTCGCATTGGGGCCAGGGCGTAGGCCTGGCCTTGTGGGATGCGGCCCGGGACGGGCTGCTGGAGGAAGGCTGTACCGAAGTGTCTGTGTGGTCGGAGCTGGGGGCCGATCGTGCCATGCGGTTTCTGGAGCTCGCCGGCTTCAAGCGGGTGATGGCGTCGGCCCGCACGGCGAAATTCCAGGGCGTTCGGGTCGAACAGATCCGGCTCAAGCGCAAGCTCTAGCGCCGGCGCCCGGTGGGCCGCCGGATCACACCTCGCCGCCGAAATGCGCCGTGAGATTGTCGATGTATTTCTCGACCATCTTCTCGAATTCGCCTTCGACCACCGGCGTCACGACCATCTTCATCATGCCGGGCAGCGGCAGCGAGAGCTCGCCCTGGATCGCCAGCACCAGATGGGTGGACTTCTTCCTGTCGGTGATCTTCCAGCTGCCGGAGACCTGGGCATTCCCCTCGCCGACAACCGGAGTCCAGATGACACTGCCCTTGGTCTTGTTCGAGACGTATTTGCAGGCGTAGACCGTCTGCAGCTTGATCTGTGCCACGCCGATCTTCTCCATTTCCCAGCGGTACACGTTTCCGCCCAGGTCCACCAGCTTGTCGACCTTGGGAAAGTGGCTGGCCGAAGCCGGCACGTCCGAAAGTACTGCGAACACTTCGCTCGCGGGGGCCTTGACGGCGAATTCATAACCGAGATCGATCGAGACACTGATGGCCATGGGCTGCTCCGTGGGTACTGGCGGGGTCGCGGATGTTTCCGCCCGCATCCTAGCGCATGGCGCGCGACGGCTGCTTCGTGCCGCGGCCGTCCAGACGTTCAGTGGGGGCCGCTGAACGCCACTGCCAGCAGCGCCTGCTGGCGCTGGCGGGTGCGTGTCTGGATGCGACGCAGGAGCCCGCGCCCGTCGACCGCGTCGATGCCGTGTTCCCGTGCGAGCTGGAGCGCTTCCGGGGTGTAGGTGGAGGTGGTCGTGTAGGTACCGTGCACCGACTGCATTGTGGACATCACCCCCACGAACTCTTTCATTTCCTGGGCGTCCACAGGCCTGTCCAGCCAGTGCTTGCAGCGCACGACAGCGACCGGGCCCGGAACCTTGGCAGCATGCAGCCAGATATCGACGCCGTTGTCGTTGCGGTGGGCTTCGGAGCGGGTGTCGAACCCGGCCCAGGAGAACCATGTTTCGCAGACGGCAGCGAAGCGCTGGGCGTCTATGGCCTCGAACACATCGAGGGACCAGCGTTTGCCGTTCAGGCGGGCGGAGAACTGGCCGGACAGCGGGAGTTCATCGACAGCGTCGAACCTCCTGGCCTGCTCCGCGCCAGCTCCGGACGCTGGCATGCGCCGTGCCTGCAGCAGCTGTTCCCGCTGGCGCCCGGCCAGCGCCCGCCCGATGAAGTGGGCCATCAGCCCGATGACCAGGATGACCAGGGATACGGCGAAGGCGACAGCCTGATTGACATCGAACCACCAGGCACACAGCCAGGTGGTCGACAGAAGCGCCGCTGTCGTGAGCAGGGCGGTTCTCGGAAGTCCGTTCGAGGCGCCGCTGGGCGCGTGAAATTCGGTGGTGGAGGGACGCATGGTATGAAGTCCTTGTTCGGTGGCGATGGGTGCATCTGTGACCGTGGGGGGAAGTCTAGGGAGGCCATATGACATGTCCAAGGCATGTGGCCCCAAAGTAGTAATGTCCCCTTCGCCCCAAGTACAAGTGTCCCCTTCAATGGTGTTGGAGGACGATGGTGGAGTCACAGGACAAGCTGATGAGTCAGAAGGAAGTGCAACGTCTGGAAGT
>Ga0247832_1004499_pt1 | contig 17369 bp, 21 predicted proteins | sample LaCruzMarch2015__10_FD_192407 | JGI IMG/M metagenome (GOLD analysis project Ga0247832, IMG submission 192407) | Freshwater microbial communities from meromictic Lake La Cruz, Castile-La Mancha, Spain - LaCruzMarch2015_4m | ecosystem: Environmental > Aquatic > Freshwater > Lake | place: Spain... | reverse complement strand
CCAGCTCCGCATCGAGCAGCTGGCGATCGAGGTAGGGCGTGCCCACCTCCACCAGCTCCATGCCGCACTCGCGCTGCAGGAACCTCGCCAAGGAGAGCTCCAGCTGGGAATCGGGCAGCAGAAAAAGTCGCTTACCGGCCAGCAGCTCCCGGTGGGGAGCGATGGCACGCTGGCCCCGCTCCACCAGCGGATCGAGCACCTCGGCCACCAGGGCCGGGGCCACCCCGAAGGCAGCGGCGCCCGCCGCCATCCAAGCCCGACTGCCCTCCACACCAAACGGATAGGGAGCCGTAAGCAGCTGGCCGCCGCGGCTCACCAGGGCCCGCGCGGTGGCCGAGAGGAAGGGCTGGGCCAAAAGCACCCGGGTGCCGGGCCCAATCGGGGGCAGCTCGGTGGAGCGCCGCGGCGGCAGGCTTGTGACCACCGGAATACCCAGGCGACCAAACAGCTGCACCAGCCGGTCTTCCACAGCATCGGCCAAGGTGCCGACGATCAACAGCTGATCGATCTCGCTGCTGGGCATCAGGGGAACCATCGCCAGCAGGGCCTGGTCTTCTCCCTGGGTGAAGGTGGTTTCGATGCCGCTGCCGCTGTAGTTCAGCACCATCACCCGGCCAGCTAGCTGGGTATTGAGCCGCTCGGCAGCCTTAGCCAGATCCAGCTTGATCACCTCGCTGGGGCAGGAGCCCACCAGAAACAAGGTGCGGATTTCGGGGCGCCGCTCCAGCAGATCCTTCACCAGCCGGTCGAGCTCATCATTGGCATCGGCCAGGCCGGCCAGATCACGCTCCCCCAGAATCGCAGTGCCGAAGCGGGGTTCGGCAAAGATCATCACGCCAGCTGCGCTCTGAACCAAGTGAGCGCAGGTGCGGGAGCCCACCACTAGAAAAAAGGCATCCGGCATGCGCCGGTGCAGCCAGACAATCGAGGTGAGTCCGCAGAACACCTCCCGCTGACCGCTCTCCTTAAACAGCTGTAGGGGCGGCTGCTCAGCCAAACCAGTTGTCATGTCACCAATCACCGAAGACGCGCCCATCCAGGCGACCCCTGCGGAAAGAACCTTTAAGGGTTAACGGAGCTGGCAGGCCAACTGTCGACAACGACTACAAATGTTCGGGATCAGCCCACAGGCCGTAACTAATTGCAGCCGATAATCTGGGATTAGTGATCTGGAGCACCGGGTCCAGGTCCCATGCCTAAGCCCTTCCGGTCAATAGTCCCCAGACGACCACCCTCTCGGCGAGCACGCAAATCCTGGCGAGCTCCCCTGTCGCTGGCAATGCTGGTGAATGCTGGCGCCATCGGATACCACCTCAGTGAGGGTTGGGACTGGGGGGATTGCTACTGGATGGTGCTGATCACGCTCAGCACCCTGGGGTTCAGCGATGGGGACACCCAGACCCTTAGCGCCAGCGGGCGTGTCGTCACCACCCTGCTGATCCTGGGCGGACTGGTGGTGGTGCAGATCAGTATCCAAGCGGTGCTGGGTCTGTCTGAATCCGGGTACTTCCGGCGCCTGCGCGAGCGCCGATTCCGCAGTTGGCTATCCACCATGCATAACCATGTGATCCTTTGCGGCTATGGCCGCATCGGCCGCGAGATCGCCGAACAACTCACCCGAGAAAACGTTCCCCTGCTGGTGGTGGAGATGGATGTAGAACGGCGGGAGGCCGCCGAAGAACGGGGGCTGGCCGTACTGATGGCCGACGCAACCCTCGACGAAACCCTGCTGGACGCAGGCATCCACCGTTGCCGTGCCCTGGTGGCGGCCCTGCCCAACAACGCATCCAACCTCTACGTGGTGCTGAGCGCCCGGGGTATGGCGCCCAACTGCCGGCTCATAGCCCGTTCCGACAGTGAAGAAGCGGAACGCAAGCTGCGCCTAGCCGGCGCCGATCAAGTAGTGAGCCCCTACGTCAGTGGGGGGCGCACCATGGCCGCCACCGCCCTACGCCCCCTGGCGGTGACCTTCATGGATCTTTTGGCTGGCTCTGGCTGCGAGGTGGAGGAATTTCTGCTGAGTAGCGACCCAGCCGACCTGGGCAGCCTCAATGGAGCATCCCTGGCGGAGCTCCAGCTCGGCTCGCGCTCTGGTGCCCTAGTGCTGGCGATCGTGCCGCCCCAGCCCGCAGCCAACGATGTGCCGAGGCAATACCGGGGCTCCCAATACTCCCAACAGCGGCCGGAGTTGCTGGCAAATCCCGGTAGCGACACTCGCCTGGCCCCGGGCCAGATGCTTGTTGTGATGGGCAGTCAAGAGCAGCTGGACCTATTCACGAGGCTGCTTGGCACCGCCCTTAAAAGTGTGGACGTGATGTCTACCTAACCGTTAGATCTACAAAAACGAACAACTGAGCCAGGGCTCAATCGTCGTAGACGAGGCAATTGACATCCGATGGGTTGAGGTCACAGAACACCTCAAACGGTGTTGGAGCCTCGGTTTCCTCCGGATGGCGCACCTGAAAATCCTGCAGCTCCTTGATCTGCTGCTCGATCTTGCGGGCAACGGCCTGATCTCCCCGCTCCGTGGCCTCCGCCAGAGCTGAGCGATAGGTCACCAACTGGTCAACAATGCTCGACATGGCGCTGGCTCCCTGGAAAGGAGTTGTGAGCGAACGGCTGAAAATTTAGTCCCGGCAAATGCCTGTGGGGCAGCCCCATCCGCCAACGGCAACAGAAGACCTAATGCGTGTCAGTTTCCACACTGAATCCGCGCCCCTCGCCATGGTGTAACGACTCACAGAGATTTCCGTGGCAGACGCTCCATACCTGGTGGCCCTGGCCCTAGTCGAACTCGATGGCAAGCGTGCCCTGCCCCTAACCGGCAAGTCCCAGAGGGAAGCGAGCGGCGGCGAACCCGGCGAAGCAGGCCGCACCCTTGCCCTAGAGCTGCTGCTGAGGCTGTGGCAGCGCAGTGACGAGGGTGCCCTGCGGCGGGCCGCTGGTGAAGACAGCCTGTTGCTGTTGGAGATGCCGCTCGAAGTGATGAGCGAGCGGTTGCCATTGATCAAGGCCGACTGGATCGCCGGTGGCACAACTGAAGAGTTGCTAGCCAACCTGAAGCAACTGGCCCAGCGGCGCTGGCGGATCGGCATCGTCAAATACCAGCCCGCCGCCTTCACGCCCTGGCCCTAAGCAGGCGCGACTGCGCTCAGGGACGCTGGGCGCGGGACCAGGAAGCAGGAGAAAAGGCATGGCCCTGCTCCAGGGCAATCGCCACAACCGCGTCGACACTGTCGGCGGCATCAACCCGGGCCCTTAGGGCCGTATCGGCATCAACCTTGACCATGAATGCTGTGAGCTGGGCTTTCGACATGGCGATGCAAGGCTTGGAACAACCATCCCTAGCCAGGGTTTGATGATTTGGCATCACACCGCTGGTCAAGGCACATCCCGGGAGGGGCAGTTTCGACCGAAGCGTTAGGCGGCCGTGTATGGTGACAAGTGATTCAAAGATTTCTCTCTAGCGAGCTGACCACTTTCTGTTGGGCCGTCGAAGGATCAATTCATAGTTTCTGAGTTCATGACCATTTACGTCGGCAATCTTTCCTTCGATGCGGAAGCGGAAGATGTCCAGCATCTGTTCAGCCAGTACGGACAGGTGAGCAAGTGCAGCCTCCCCCTCGACCGCGACACCGGCCGCAAGCGCGGTTTCGCCTTTGTCGAAATGGCCAACGAGGCCGAAGAGACCAAGGCAATTGAAGATCTCCAGGATGTTGAGTGGATGGGTCGCGCCATCCGCGTCAACAAAGCTGAGCCCCGCGGCGGCGGCGGCGGCGGCGGTGGCGGCGGTGGCGGCGGTCGCCGCGACTTCGGCGGTGGCGGTGGCTACAACGGTGGTGGCTACGGCGGTGGCGGCAGCCGCTACTGAGCCCCGCTCGCAAAAGCTGATTTCCTGGTCACTCCGGTGATCCATTGGCCGTCCCTTCGGGGGCGGCTTTTTGATGCAAACCAACCAGCTTCTTAGCCTGAGCCCATGGCAAGCGCTCCTCCCTTGGTGCTGGTGCACGGTCTGTGGGACACGCCACGCCTGTTTGATCGCCTCAAAATCAAGCTGGATGAGCGGCGATCTCCACTGCTTATCCCCTACCTACCCAATCGCCTCGGTGCCACTCCGATCCTGGAGTTAGCTCACCGGCTGGGCAGCCAAATCGAAGCAACCTTTGGTCCCCACACCCAAATCGACCTGCTGGGCTTCTCAATGGGTGGCGTGATCGGCCGTACCTGGATCCAACTTCAGGGCGGCCGATCGCGCACCCGCCGCTTCATCAGCGTCGGTAGCCCCCAGCAGGGCACTCTCACAGCTCAGCCCTGGCCAAGCTGGCTGCTCGCTGGCATTGCCGACATGAAATGGGGCAGCCCGCTGCTGCGCCAGCTCAACACAAATCTCGAGGGTCTAGACGGCGTGGAGTGCTGCAGCTTCTACTGCGCTGCCGACCTGATGGTGCTGCCTGGTTGGCGCGCCGTATTACCGCTGGGCCCGCGGCAGCCCTTGCCCGTGCGCACCCACCAGCAGCTGCTGCAACATCCCGCGGCGCTGGAGCCACTGGTTGCCGAATTGCTGCGCCCCTGAACTGGCTTACACCCCCTGGCTTACTCACCCCAGCCATCAATTTCTCTAAAACCCTGAAGGCTGGCGCAATTTCCAGCAATTGGATCCAGAATCCATTTATGGCTGATCCCATCGCTTCGGGTCGTTATCGCGTACGCGCTGCCGTAGAGCACGAGCAAAGCGTGCCGCTGCAGGTGCAAGCAGCTCGCTTCAACACCAGAGACGACGCTGAGACCTTCGCCCATTTGGTAGCCCACGATCGGCACCAAAATGTGGTTGTGGAAAAGCTGGCTCCAGGAGGTTGCTGGCTGCAGTTGAGCCTTGTGGCCTGCGCTTTTTAGCTCTCAGCGCCGCGGGCAAGCAGGGCGTGATTACTGGGGATCCTTAGATCCCAGGCCCAGCCGCAACGCTCGAGCAGACGGATAAAGCGGTAGGTGGGATCTGGCAATAGCCGCACTCGCCCTTGCCGCAGGGTGATTCCCTGACGCACCGAAGCTTGGAAAGCGTGGTGAAGATTGTGCCAGCCCTCGCCCAGGGTGATCACGGCCACAAACAGGTTGTTGCGGCTGGCATCTCCGGTAGCGAAGGGCTGATCGCCTTGCAGGTGGGCCAGGGAATTAACACTGGCCACCCCGTGATAGAGCACAGTTGTGCTTAGGCAGAAGGCCGCCAGCCACGGCAGTCCGCCCAGCTGCCAAGACAGGCCGGCCAGCAGCAGCACGGGCACAAAATGGAGCCTGTCGATCAGGCGCAACACCAGATCGGCCTCCACATCGGCCGGCAGGGTTGTGGGGAAAAAACTTGAAGACAACAACCAACCAACCTGGGAGCGCCACAGGCCCCGCCATCCCGCTGAAGGAGCAAGGGGGGTGTGGGGGTCGGCGCATGTGTCGACGTGGCGGTGATGGGTTTGGTGGTGGGCCTTCCACCAGCTAGGGCCCATCTGACCTGCCGAAGCCCCCACAAAGGCACCGATCCAGGCAACGGGACGGGGCGCCTTGTAGCTGGAATGGGTGATCAGGCGGTGATAGATGGCTGTGGTGGCCAGCATGCGCACCAAGTAGAGCCCCAAAGCCCAAAGGGCCGCACCGAGGCTGAGACCGGTCCAAAAGAGCAGCAGGCAACCGAGGTGGGCCGCAATCGTCAGGACGGGCCCGAGAGAGTACAGAAAGCGACGTAGACGGGGCACTCAGCCCACTCCCAGAATGGATTTGAGCCTAGGAGGCAGAGCGGTGCAGCCTGAATCAAGGCGGTGCGGGATCCCGCCGCAGGGCCACCATCTCTGGGACAAAAACGAAGGTGAGCTCGTCGAGGCATTCGGCCTGTCCATCGATAGCGCTGACACCACCCGCCACGAAATCGATCAACCGCTGGGCCTCGCTGCGCTCCATCGCCCCGGCGTGCACCAGCACGGTCTTGCGCTCGCGCAGGTGGTGCACGATCCACTGCGCCTCCTCGAAGCGGGTGGGGTGAAACACCACCACTTCGGGCATCCATTCGTTGAATGGGCTGGGCATGCCTGGGGAAAACCCGCTGGCGGTGGGCACTCAACGTATGGGGCTATTGCTACATGTGCAAGGAGCGACCCCGCCAGGTCCAGCCGATCAACAGCCCACCCAGACCCGCCAACCACCACCAGTTGAGGGGAGTGCCGAAATGGCGACGACTCCAGAGCCAGATCGCCAATTGCAGCGAGATCCAGATGGAGGTGGAAGGTCCCAGGATTCAGCAGCTTCGTTGTCGTAGCAAGCGATCAGCATCGGCGCGGCGACAAACCCGACGAAAGGGTGCAAGGCCAATGCCGAACAACTCCTCAAACAGCCGATTGGCTGCCATCACCGAAGCCAGGCCACAGCGGTGCACCTGCTGATCAAGGGTGGTTTGCGGTTGGGCTGCGATGCCCTCAAATAGCCGGCTGAGTCGAATGTGCTGGAGCGTCTGAAACGGTGTCTTACCGCGGCAGTGGTCAAAGCAGAGATCGAGCCACTCAGCACTCACCCCGATCGAATCAGCCACCACCTCCAACTCGATCTGCTCGGAAAAATGATGGGCGAAGTAGTGGGCAGCCAGGTTCACCACTTCAAGTTGCTGGGCAGGAACCACGGGAAGGCTGCGGCAACGGCGCGGCGGGCCGTGAACAGCACTGCTGATTGCCGCTTGTGGTGAAAGGGGCCGCATCGCAGTCCGGGAAGGTGATCGCCTGCAAGACATCCAAGACGTCTCACCTCTCAACTGATAGCCCCACCGCAGCAATGGCTGCAATCACAATCAACACCGTTTGGGCGATCTGTAGCAAGGCTGCACCTATCGCAATGATCGGCAGCACGCAGCTTTAGGCAAGTGCACAAAGCTCGTGGGCCAGCTGTTCGCCGCTGCGGAGGGCACCCTCAATCCGCCCAAACCCCACCCCCGCAATGAAGTCGCCGCAGAATCCCACCCGGCTGCTTGGGCAGCAACTGAGTTCGGAGGGCAGTCCAGGAGCCAGGGGAAAAGCGGCACCCCAGCGCATCAGCTGGCGATCCGCCGTGGCGAGGTTTAGGCCAGGCAACCAGGGGGCCATCACCTGCTCAAGAGCGTTGGTGAGGGCAGCGATCACCGTATCTTCGCGGCCCTCATCGGGGGGCAGCTGAAGCATGCGTGCCACGGCGGAATGGGTGCCATAGACATCAAGGTGATCGGCGGCAAAGGAGTGGCTGGAATGGGCCACCACGGCGCAGCGACCGTCTGACAAGGGCTGGATGGTGATCCGCTGCAGCCCCCAGCGCTGCTGGGCTGCAGCATCGAAATGGAGCAGGCTGAAAGGAAGACTGGCCCAAGGTCCTGCCGCGGCTGCCTCAAGCAGCACCAGCAGATTGCTCCGGGCCTCAGCGCGGATGCCGGCGATCACAGTGAGGGCATGCTCCAGTCGGAGGTCGCCCAGCCGTTCTGCGGCCTGCTTGAGGGGCACCTCCTCCCATCCAAAGATCTGCCTGCTGCGCGGATGGGCCAGCAGGGTGCTGCACAGCACAAGCCAATGGGCCTGCCCCAGTAACTCCCCCTCCCGATCCAGCAGCTGCCAGAGACCATCCTTCCAATCGAGGTGGCGCACCAGGGTGCCGTAGTGGGGCTGCCACGCTTCGCCAGCCTCGCCGGCCAGGCTCAACAGTCCTTTGCAGAGATGATCCATGCCACCCCGACCCCGGTAGAGCTGGCCGAGCCCCAGGGCATCAGCCTGGTCTGGCCGCAGGGTCGCTTCCCCCTGGAGCTGGGCGATCAAACCAGGCCAAGGCTCAATCCAGCCCCCCGCCAGCAGGGGCTGCAACAACAGCGGCTCCGTTGCGCCGGTGATGTTGAGCAGGGGCGCGCCGTGATCGATCCGTAGCCCATGATCCTGGCGGGAGCGCCGGGTGCTGGCCCGTCCGCCCGGGCCTCGTCCTGTCTCCCAAAGGCTGAGGGCTCCGGTGTAACCCAAGCGGCGCAGCTGGGCAATGAAAGCGCAGCCCGATACCCCGGCCCCGATCACGGCGATGGATTCAGAGCCCGAACTGGGCATACACAACAACTAAACCGCTAGGCCTTCAGGATGACAGCGATCTCCAAGGCTGCAGCCGATGACGGCACTTAACCATCCGGTACTGGTGTTTGACGGCGGCTGTCCCTTCTGCCGCCATTTCGCGGAGCTTGCAGAACTGCGCAGTGGCATCCCGAACTTGGCGATCCGCGATGGCCGCAGCGATCACGAACTGCGGCGGCAGCTGCGGCAGCAGGGCTGGGACCTGAGCCGGGGTGCCGTGGTTTTGGCAGAGGGCCGGGTGCTGCATGGAGCCGAGGCGATTCAGTGGATTTGCAGCCGGCTGGAGCCCAGCGCCACCCTGCTGCAGCTGCTCGGCCCGCTCCTCGCCACACCGGGAAGAGCAAAGCGCCTGTACCCGGTGCTGCTGCTGGCCCGGCGCCTCGCCCTGGCCGTGCAGGGATTACCTCTGGATCCGGACCAACCGGCTGGGCAGGCTGCAACAGGTAGCGTGAATTGATAGGGGAGTGGCTGTGGCCCGGTTTTTAGTGGTGCTCAAACCCGGCGTGCCGATGGAGGCCGCCGCCATGCTGGAGGCCCTCCAGCCTGTATTAGAGGGGCTCAGAGCGGAGATCGAGCACCGCACACCAGCCCACCTCAGCGCCATGATCCGCGGTGGCGGTGAATCCCAGCGCATGCAGCTTTTCGCCGATGTGCAATCAAAAGCAGATGGCAAGGTGCTGGAGCTGGTGCTGCTGAGTCGCGAAGCCATGGGCACTACCGCCCCCCACACCCGCGAGGTTTTCAAGCAGCTGCTGGAGTTGATTCAGCGGCATGTGCCATCCATGCCTCTCACCTTCCGCTCCGACCGGGACGGCCCACTGCCAATCGGAGCCTGAGCCAATCGGGGCCTGACCGGCCATCCCCGAAATTTAATAAAGGCTTAGGATTTGCCGGTAAGTCCTGATTTGCTCCGTGAACGAGAACCACCCCGTGCTGCTCTCGCTTGACGCCGAGCTGGATCACCTGCGCAGCGCCTACATCCAACAACCCAATGAGCAGACCCGCTACCAGCTGGTACGCCTCGAACAGCTGATCCAGCAGTGGGCACCTGGTCGCTCCAGTAACGGCTGAAATTCCTCAGGGGTTACACCACGGGCAGTAGCCCGGATCGGCTGCGGAGAGTCCATCTCGGCGGAGTCGCTCCACCTGAACGATTAGATCCCGGCCGGGGCTACCGCTTTTCCACCTACGCCACCTGGTTGATTCGCGACGCCATCAGCAATGCCCTGGCGGCTTCAGCTGCTCGATGAACTGCCAGAACAGGAAGCCGAGCTGCAGCGATTGCGCGACGGAATCGCTGCAGGGGAACCTGTGAGCGTGAGCTCCACGGCCCGGCAGATGGGCAACACACGAGACACGGGCCGTGGGCTGAAGAGACGATCCAATGCCTCGATCCGGCGACTTTCAACGCGCTTCATGGACCATCTCGACGCCTGACCCTGTGACCTGGCACCCCCACCTCTGGCACCCCACCACCCAGGTGGCCACAAGCCCCGAGCCGCTGCGGGTGCGCTCAGCCCGGGGCAGCGAGCTGGAGCTCAGCGATGGCCGCCGCCTGATCGACGCGATCAGCAGCTGGTGGGTGACCCTGCACGGCCACGCTGAACCAGCCATTGCGGCGGCGATCGCCCGTCAAGCCCAGCAGCTGGAGCAGGTGATCTTCGCCAACTTCAGCCACGAACCCGCCGAGCAACTCGCCACCCTACTCAGTGCGCTCACGGGCCTCGAGCGGCTGTTCTTCTCCGACAACGGCTCCACCGCCGTGGAAGTTGCCCTCAAGATCGCCTGGCAGTGGTGGCGCAACCAGGGCAGCGAACGCCGCCAGGTGATCTCCTTTGAGGGGGCCTACCACGGCGACACCTTCGGAGCGATGGCCCTGGGGGAGCGCTCCCTGTTCACCGACCCCTATGAGCCGCTGCTATTTGCCGTAGCCAGGGTGGCCTGGCCCCACAGCCACTGGGGCGACGACGCGGTGGAGCAAAGAGAACAGGTCGCCCTACGCCAGCTCGAACAGGCCCTAGAGACGCCCACCGCGGCAGTGATCCTCGAACCCTTGATCCAGGGGGCGAGCGGCATGCGGGTGGTGCGGCCGGCCTTCCTGCGGGCCGTGGCCGAGCGGGTCCAGGCTGCCGGATCCCTGCTGATTGCCGATGAGGTGTTCACAGGCTTCGGCCGCACCGGCGACCTGTTCGCCTGCCGCCGGGCTGGCATTCAGCCCGACCTGATGGCACTCTCCAAAGGCCTCACCGGTGGCTTCCTGCCAATGGGGGCAACGATGGCCAGCGAGCGCCTCTACCAGGGGTTCATCAGCGAACGGCCGGAGGCCACCTTCTTCCACGGCCACAGCTTCACCGCCAATCCCCTCGGATGTGCAGCTGCCCTTGCCAGCCTGGATCTGCTTCAGGCCAACCCCGAGCGCTTCCAGCAGTTCGAGGTGCGCCACACCCCACTGCTGGAAGATCTGGCCCGACACCCGCGGGTGCGGCGCCCCCGCTGCGTCGGCACCATGGCGGCCTGGGATGTGGACGCCGGCGAAGCCAGCTACCTCAATCCCGTCGGCAAACAGATCCAGCGCCAATGCATGCAGCAGGGCGTGTACCTGCGCCCCCTGGGCAACGTGGTGTACCTGCTGCCGCCCCTGGGCATCAGCGAAGACCAGCTTGATCGCTGCTACGCAGTGGTGAAGCAGGCAATTAATACGCTGGTGCCGGTCTGAATCCCTAGCTATCCAGCCTGCAGGTTCGACAGACGCCGGCCCAGCAAAAGCAGGCCCAGCACGGTGGTGCCACTCACCATGAGCACAAGGGCGGAGAACTGGGCGGCGGTGATCACCCCACTGGCCAAGGCAGTGGAGGCAAACACCAGACCAGGCAGGCCCCGGGGGATAAGGCCAAACACCACCACCCAGCGATCCACCCCGGCTGCCTGATCTCGACCGCTGATGCCAAGCCCGCAGATCAACTTGCAGCCAATCGCCAGCAGCAAGAGCACCAGGGCCAGCCACCAGGCCGAGGGCTGCAACAGGGTGCCCGCCTGGATGCGCATCCCCACCCCTAGGAAATAGAGGGGCAAAAACACCTCCGACAGCAGGGCCAGGTTGCCCCGAAGCTCGCGGGCCTCGGTGCTCCCTTCCCCCATGGGCGCCAGGCGATTGAAAAGCACCCCACCCCAGAGCGCCCCCAGCAGGCTGGTCACCCCGGTGACTTCACCGATCCAGCTGCAGCCGATCAACAGCAGCAACATTCCTAAGGGCCCCGGTTGCCAGGGCCCGTGGCGCCGCAACCACCAGCTCGACAGTGGCACGCTCAGCAGGGCCAAGACCGGGCCGAGCAGCACCAGCCAACCTGACCCGGCCAAACCGCTACTGCCACCCTGACTGGCGCCCGCCAACAGCATGGAGCCGGTGAGTAGGGCGATGGCAGGCAGATCGTCGAGCACCGACACACCCACCAGCAGGCGACCGGAGGGAGTTTTCAAGGCACCGAGCTGGCCGAGGGCCCGCAGGGTCACCCCGGTGCCGGTGGCGCTGAGCACGGCCACAAAGAGCAGGGTGGTGGCAGTGGAAAGTCCAAAGGCCTGCTGCAGCGGCCACCAGGCCAGCAGCGGCGTTAGCGCCGACAGCAACACCGTGCGCAGCACTGCCGCTGGCCGGGAGCCCAACAAGCCGCCGCGCACCTCCAGACCCACCTGAAAAAACAGGGTGAGCACCCCCAGCTCCAGCAGACCGGAGAGGGAGCGGATCTGCTCAAAAGGCAGCACGGTGTTGCCCAGGGCAAAGCCAACTCCCAGCTCCAGCACGATCGCCGGCACTGCCCAGCGGGCGAGCCGGGTGGCCGTCAACCGGGCCAGCAGGGCCCCCACCAACAACAGCAGCAGGGTGGTGAGCAGGGAGGAACCCAAGGGAGCCAGCGGGGCGAGGGTGGCGAAGGTGGATCAGCCCGGCAGGATCACGCGATCAATCACGTGCACAATGCCGTTGTCGCAGGCAATGTCTGCGGTTGCCACTGTGGCGTTTTTCACCTCAAAGGGCTCGCTACGGCGGATCGGGATGGGAGCCCCCTCCAAGCTCGGCCACTCGGCCTGGGCCACCAGGGCCTCGCGGGTGTAGGCACCAGCCAGCACGTGGTACTTGAGGATCCTGGCCAACTGGGGTGGGTTGTCTACCAACGTTTGCACCGTGCCCGCAGGAAGTGCAGCAAAGGCATCGTCCACCGGGGCAAACACCGAGAAGGGGCCCGGGCCCTCCAGGGCGCCGCGCAGGCCGGCGGCATCGACGGCCGCCAGCAGGGTGTTGAAGGCGCCGGCGGCGAGGGCGGTTTCAAGAATCGAGGCCATGGCGTATCTCCTAGCGGTAGTCCTGGGTTTGAATGTCGGGAAGGCGCGCCTCTGGCCGCAGGAAGCGATCCATCTGGGCCTCAAAGAAGCGGCGGTTGGCCGCAAGATGCTCCGGGTCTGTGTCGTCAAGGGGATAGAGCAGGGCGCAGCGGAGGGCCTGGATTACCGCCGAGGTGACGTTGTACATCGAGCGCTGGAAGGTGATGCCCAACTGGATCAGTTGATCTTCTTCGCCGCGGCGATGCTGCTTGTAGAGCTCCTGCAGATAGGGGGGCAGGAAATGCAGCATGTCCTGCATCAGCAGGGTGGGCGGAATGCCGGCGGATCCCACCGGGAACACATCGGCATAGAGGATGCCGTAGTGGAAGTCGGCTTGATCAGCCGGCACCTGATAGGCCTGGGCGTTGTAGCTCTTGGTGCCGCGGAAAGGTGAGGTGCGGTAAAACACCGCCTCCACATAGGGCAACGCCGCCTCATAGAGCCAGGTGAAGCCCTCGCTCTTGGGAATGATCTCGAAGCACTCGCCCCGGATGAACACATGGTGGTAAATCGGCCGCCCCGCCACCGCGAAGATGCCGTTGACGAGGAAGTCCATCGCCTCGGGAACGGAAGTGAGCTTCCCCTCGTCGTAGAGGTCGCTCATCTCGAAGAACACCGGTGCCATCACCTCCCAAAATAGGCCGAGGTTGGCGTAGAAGGATAGTTGCTTGACTTGCTCCATAAACATATCCGGGAACAGCTTATAGAGCCCCAGCATCACCAAATTGCCCTTGAAGTAGGCCTTGATCGCCCGATCGGCATTGGCCTTGTAGACGTCGCTCTCCAGGAAGTCGTTGAAGCGGCCGCCCATGCCCTGGTGCCAGAACATGGCCTGCATGCAGGCCTCGGCGAATTCCATGTTCACCCGGTCGTGCCAAAGGTGATGCAGCAGCTTGGGCATGCGGCGGGTCTCACCCCGCTCCATAAACTCCAGTAGCTCCGGATGGGCCTTTTCACCGCCGCGCCAGATACGCAGCTTGGATTGATCACCGGCGTAGCTATTGGGGAGATCGAGATACTCCTTAGAAATAAAATACTTGAATGCGGGAAGCGGATTGAGAAATACCCGCTCAGCAATATATAAAAGATCGCGCCAATAAAAATCCATCGGCACGGCGTAGGCCTTATAGATACCGATGATCTGCTGCAGGTTCTCGGGGGTATCAGGCAGCATTGATCCTCCCGCCTCAAGCCGGTGGATCACCTCTGCGTAGGGATGGGTTGAGGGAGGAATCAGGGGTGTGCGGACACCCGGGGTCGAAACGATGGGTGTCATACGGGCAGTTGGGTGCGGAGGGCAAGGGCAGCGGTGGCGGTTTCACTCCAGCCGGTGAGTCCTAGGGGCCATAGGCCGGTGAGCAGCACCAGCAGGGTGAGCACAACGGCCGGCAATCGCTCGCCCAGGCTGGTGCCCTGCCAGTCAGCTCGGGAATTATCGAGCCGGCCAAAACCAACCCGATTGAATAGCCGCACCGCATAAACCGCAGTAAAACCAGAGGCCACCAGGCACACCAACGTTGCCCTAGGAAAGACGGTCCAGCTGCCCTCAAACACAAGAAGTTCTGCAGGGAAGCCAGCCAGTCCGGGAATGCCAGCGGCGGCCATCAGGGCAAGCAACAACAAACCCATCGTGAAGGGCAGGCCCCGAATCGGGTTAAGCAGGCCGGATAGCTCGGCAATAACGGTGGTGCCGGTCTTGCGCTGGATTAGCTCAACGCAGGCAAATAGCAGGGCCACTATTAAGCCGTGAGCAATCACCTGAGCCATCACCCCCTGCAGGCTCAAGGGGGTGGCAGCAGCCAGAGCCAATACCAGCAAGCCCATATGGCCAAGCGAGCTGTAGGCCATCAGGCGGCGCATATCTGTAGCCGCAACAGCGTTAAGGGCGCCATACACGGCGCTAACGGCACCAGCAGCAGCGATCCAGGGGGAAAAAGCTGTCCAGGCGTCTGGCAATAGGCCCACACCAAAGCGCAGCAGGCCGTAGGCACCAAGCTTGGAAACGGCCCCACCAAGCAACATCACCACCGGAGCAGGGGCCTGGCTGTAGCTGAACGGCTGCCAACCGTGCAGCGGCACCACGGGCAACTTCAGGCCAAAAGCAAGCAGCAGCAGGGCCAGCACCCAGGCCTGGGCAGCTGGAGCGAGGGGCGTTGCCGCCAGGGCCTCAAAACTGAAGCTCACGGTGCTGGTGGCAGCGCCCTGACCCAACCAACCGAAGGCCAGTACCCCAGCAAGCAGGCTGAGGCCAGAAACGGCGCCATAAAGCAGGAAGCGGGTGGCAGCTCCTGCTCGTCGCTCCCCTCCCCAGATAGCCACCAGCAGCGTGGTGGGGATCAACACCAGCTCAAATGCCAGCACAAACAACAAGGCATTGCGGGCGAGGAAGGCGCCCACCACCCCGAAGTTGGTGGCAAGCATTAAGGAGAAGTAGAGGCGCGAGCGGCCCTGGTCTGCAGGAGAGGCCAACACCGCCATAGCAGTAAGCAGGGCGGTGAGCAGCACCAGGGGCAGGGAGATGCCATCGAGACCGAGCTCCAGGGCAAGGCCCAGGCGAGGCAACCAGGTAAGGCTGAGGTCGGCGGGGGGCTGCAGCCAGCAGTACACCCCAACCAAAAACTGGGCCAGGGCGGCCAGGGCGGCCAGGGAGCGCACCAAGGCGGGACGCCCCTCCGGCAATCGGGACAGCAGCAAACCCGCAACCCCGGGGATCAGCAGCAGTAGCAGCAGCGGGGAAGAGGTCACGGCAGCAAGGACAGGGGTAAGGGTGCGGGGCTGGCCAACAGCCAGGCAGCCATCAGCAGCACCCCCAGCACCAGGCTGAGGGCGTAAGCCTGGGAGCGGCCGGAGGTGGTGAGGCTTAGCCGGCGGGCTCCAGCCATGGCTGCGGCCCCGGTGCCACCGCTGAAACCATCCACCAGGCGGCTATCACTCCAGGCGCCAAAGCGGGCTAAGGCCAGCACCAGAGCCACCACGGTGCGGTGATAAAAGCGCTCGGTTTGCATGTCGTGGGCGAGCCACTCCTGCAGGCCTGAGAGGGCCTGGGGCAGCCGGGCCAGGCCGTGGGGCCGCAGGTAGAAGGCAGCGGAGAAACCCCCTCCCACCAGGGTCGATACCAGCAGAGGCCAGGCCAGCGGCCCCCAACCGGGCAGGGGAGTGAGGCTGAATACGCCATTGCGCACCAACAATTGAGGCAGGTGCAGCTCCATACCCATCAACACGGTGGTGGGCAACACCATCAACCACAACACCTCGGCGGAGCGCTGGGTGAAGGGTGTGGGGCGACCGCCCCAGATTTGGCCGAATACACGAATCAAGCCTGCGCTGATCAGGCAATTGGTGAGCAGCACCAAGCCACCCAGCAGCCAGGGATGGCCGCTGGCTGCTGTGAGAGCAAGCAGCTCGCGCAAGGCGGCAAAACTGGCGAAGGGAGGCAGTCCCATCAGGCCAGCTGCCCCGGTGAGGAAGGCCAGGCCCATAAGCGGCCGCCGGCTCCAAAGCCCACCCAGCTGGGTGAGGTCCTGGGTCACGTTGCTGATCACGATGGTGCCAATGGACATCAGGATCAGGGCCATCGGCAGCGGATAAACGAGCAGCAGGTGATCAGCCACCGCTGTGCCACCCAAACCCACCGCCACAAACAGCAAACCAAGCCAGCTGCTCACCAAAAAAGAGAGGGCTCGCTTTACATCCACCTGAGCCAGCGCGATCAACGAGGCCACCACCGCCGTGGTGCCGCCAACGGCAACCAGCACGGCCTGCACCAGCGGGCTCAGTTCGATGAGGGGCTCCAGGCGCAGCAGCACCCAGGGCCACCAACCACCACTACCGAGTGCGCAGCACGGTGGAGGGCAGGGGGCTCTCCATGGCCTCATCCAGCCAGAGGTGCAGAGGAATTTGGGCGCACTTGCCCATGGGGCCGGCGATCAGTGCTACCAGGATCAACGTGAATCCAGCCGGCAGGGGTTGGCCGTTGTTGGTGAGATCGGCGGCCCATCCCTGCAGGCCATGAAAATTCCAGGTGCCGCTAACCGGCAACAGGGCAATTACCCCCGCTAGCAAGATCAGGTCGCCGATGCGCTTGGTGAGAAAGGCGTCGCGAGCCCCTTTCACCACCAGGGGTTGGTTGTACCAGGTGCCCACGATCAGGTAGGTGCCCAGGGTTAGCAACTCGAGAATTACGTAGCTGAAGAACACCGAATCTGTGAGCACCAGACCACACAGACCCGCTTCAAAGAAGCTCAGGCAGCCAAAGAAGCGGGGCCAACCCCAGTCCATTTCCATGTAGCCGATGGCGTAGATCTGAACCAGCAGGTGCAACCCGGTGATCACGGTCATGGCGATCAGCACTGGCTCGGTCACCAGCCCGTCGAAGCCGACCCTTAGCCCTGCCGTCTCGAGCCAGGTCCAGCTGAAGCTCACGGGCCTGTAGAGGGCCTGGGCCCCGGCAGCGGCATTGGTGTGCAAGGCCGTTAGCGCTAGCAAGCTGTGGCTGAAGGCCACGGCCACCATGGCCAAGTTGAGGTAGCCGCAGGGGCGCGGGCCGGTTCGGGAGATCAACCCCGGCGACCAGGCCAGCGACAAAAGGGCCGCCAGCAAGGGATAGAAAGGAACCAACCAGGCGGTTTGAAGCAGAGCAACAGTCATCGTGTCAACCAGGCAATAGAAATCTCAACGGCTCAGGCATGTGAAAGATGACGAATACGTCTTCGGATCGGTAACGATAGAAACAGACGCATCGGCTTGGGGCGGCAAAAATAGACCAAATCCAATCGGTGTCAGTAGAAGTGCTTATCAATCGTCGAGATCACTTGGAGTCCCTCTCAGCTCCATACTCCTCCACTCTTTAAAAACTTCTCCACTCTGTAAAAACTCCTCCACTTTGTAAAA
>Ga0247832_1004493_pt1 | contig 17393 bp, 9 predicted proteins | sample LaCruzMarch2015__10_FD_192407 | JGI IMG/M metagenome (GOLD analysis project Ga0247832, IMG submission 192407) | Freshwater microbial communities from meromictic Lake La Cruz, Castile-La Mancha, Spain - LaCruzMarch2015_4m | ecosystem: Environmental > Aquatic > Freshwater > Lake | place: Spain... | reverse complement strand
TCCCGCTTGATCTGTTGTGGGTTTGTGGGTTGTTGACTTCTCAACACCGTGCTTGATTGAACTTCTCGTACCTACAAAAATAATGATGAGGAGCGTCCAAGAGTACCCCACGTATCTTGTCGAGATTGCATTCAATGAGAATCCAACAGTCTACGAGCTCCTCACGATTGCTGTCGCATTTGGCGTGTTTTGGGCCATCGTTTTCGAGGTCGTGAAACCTCTATTGCGAAGTATTACCTACGGTCGACCCTGGCTCCAGCGCTTGTGAACGAGACTACGAACGTGGCGCAAAGAAGATCTTTGAGCAGTTAGGTATTAAAGTAACAAGAGATGAGGCAATTAACAATATGATGAGAGACTGGCCAGATCTTTTAGTAGTAAGCGTTCAACATTTAACAGGAACAATATTTTGTGTACCATCCTTCTCGGGCTAGGGGATGCATCATGGGCATCCTCATTGGCGTGCCTAGGCTGCTTATCAGAAGCTGGATGGGAGGTGGAAAATATCGCCGAATTTATATGCGTCCGCTTGTTCACCAAACATGGGAAAAATAAGTATCCGAACTTGCTTATTTTGTTCGTTGTATTTCATCATAGTCTTACGACAAGTCTGGGTCTTCCAATGGTGCTTTATTATCGCGATCTTTGGATCTTTCACCAGCTTGTATTTGATCTCCAACTTGCGGGAGCTACTCTACTAGTACTTGAGTATACCAAGCTATTGGACATTAGCCAAACAAATGATCTGCGGAAGTTCAAGATGTGCAATTTTCTAATGCTGGTGTTTGCTATCTGGTCGAGACTCGTTCACTGGGTCTATCTCTCTGTATATATGATTTTGACTTGGTATCATGATAAGGCATGGACTTTCCTGGCTGTTGGATCAATTATGATACTAGTCTTCTCATTGTTCAATGCCTTCGGTGTTGTCATTCCACTGTACGAACGATACATGAAGTTCCTTCGAGTTAGCGCTGAACACGAGTCTCTTCCTCATGATGCACCTGAGTTGCAAAGGCGTCAATCGATGGCTCAGCTTGATGTTGCTAGTTCGCTTTTACTCGCGAATAGTCTAGAAGACCGATACATATCATTTTTGACCTCATTGGAAAATAGGAAGAAGATTGACAGGAGACAGTCCATGCCACCTCTCGCGATGGAGAATTTAGCATCTGTGCGGATGATGCGATACGCATCGGTGAGAGTTCCAACTCATGCTTGGAAGGAAGATTAAGGTTAAACTTATGAGGATTATGTTGAAAGAGGACCGAAAGAGATGATCAAAAGTGTATACTATATATTTGATATTTGTTCAGTTTATTGGAATCAAATTCATTCACAACTTACTTGCCACGAGTGTACAAACAAAGCAAAGTAGCAAAGGATATTCCAAACCTTTGACTTAGTACTGAAGGCGCGAAAGAGTAGGAGTACGATAAAAGGAAGAAACAAAAGGTGTATAAAAATTAGCCAATAAATAGAATCGGTATGTGACCCCAATCATTTTTACTCCTTTTTTCTAGACAATACCCTTCATCATCTTTACATGGTATAGGTTAAACCCAATGTATGCTGTACTGCGAACGCGCGAGAGTATTCGAGAGGGATATCAACACATAATTTGATCGAAACAATCCAATGACGCAAGCAAATCACAACATCCTGAAACACAACATCTTTCTTCCAAGGCATCTTCATGTGCCGATGGGCTAATTGAGAATTCCTCTGGAATAATCCTCTTCGCTAAAGAACGTGCAATCGACAACGTTTGGACCAAACGCTCTTCCTTTCAACTCTTTTTCAGCGCTCAAGCTATCATTTGAGCTAGCGTATTCAAGGAAGATCTTCTTAACAGCGCTAGACGCATATCCATCCTATTCGTGTTAATGAGCATATCAACAAAAATGAGATGTCGCATGACGTAAAGTAAAACATCAAAAGAGAAAAAAAGGATGCTTACCTGAGGCCTTGGAATCTTCATAGAAATCAGCTTGCCATACCGTGATACCTCCTCACGGACCTCCTCCTCAAGCATCTTGTGATCATCATCTGTCGCGAGGTCTTCGTCCATTACCATGTTGAGCAAGACAAGCACCCTTGTGGGAGCGGAAGTAGTAGTCAATGCTGGAACAGGTGGTAATGCCATAGATACCCCCGCAGTGCCTCCTCCACCAAACGCGGCATCTAGTGCATTAGCAGCTGCGTTAGCCACTGCCATCGGATCGGAGATGAGCATTTGAGGTTGCTGCTGTTGCTGCTGCAGCATCTGAGGCTGCTGTGTCATCATTCCCATTCCCCCATACATGCCCATCATCTGTTGTTGCTGCTGCTGCTGCTGCTGCTGCTGCTGCTGCTGCTGTTGTTGCATAATCATGGCTGAATTAATCATGCCGGGCATCATCCCTCCTCCTGCCATCGGTGCCGCCCCCCCTCCGCCGGCACCTCCCAGTGCCTGCGTGAGGAGTGCATCAACATCAAAACCATCAACGACACTCGTCATGGCAGGCAATGCTGCGACCGTCGTACCAAAGCTTCCACCTCCTCCCTGATCAAAACCACCCGCGAACTGTTGTGCAGCCATACGACAGCTTAGCTGCTTTCCACCCCCCATATCCATTCCATTTAGTCCCATGCATGCAATTTGTGTAATATTAGGATCGGAGTACTCAACGAAGCAATACCCCTTACTTGTTATAGCATTATTATCTTGCTTCACAAGATGGAATGCCTTCACTGGACCGAATGCACCAAGTAATTCCAACACTTGACTTTCATTAAGATGATATGGTAATCCACCCACGAATATTTTGTTCGGGCCATCAGGAACTGTTGGACTAACAATCCCTAGTCTTGCAATGTCCAGCTTCAATGGCGAGTTGATTGGTGGTGCTAACGCGGCATTGTAATCATTAGGACGCTTGACCTTGACCTTCCCTTGTCCCATAACATCTATCCCGTCAAGTGCCAAACACGCCGATGTAATTTCCATAGTCTTAAATTCAAGAAAAACGAAGCGACGTTCACGATTAATGTATACGCTGATGATGGGATCGTTATCCACGTACTGCGCTTTTTGAGAAGCGGCGTTGGGGTTGGTAGCTGGATCAAGAATGATGGAATTACATATCGCATTACGAAAGAAGGTATGCACATCATCCTCTGACAGGTCAGGAATATTACCAACATACAGACGTCGTGCATGTCTTGTCTGCTGCGGTTGGACGGCCGATGATGATGATGATGATGATGATGGTGCTTCCCACTTCGGTCCACCTCCTGCATTCAACCCAACGTTAGCACCGGTCGGACCTCCACCTAATCCACCCGTCCTATTCGTTGCCGGCATCATACTTTCGAGTACGGCACGTGCCTCATCCTCAGCAAGTTGTTCGGGAGTAGGCTCAACGTCAAATCGACTGCGACGGGATCGTCGACCACGACGTCGATCATCAAGCCAGTCACGTTCTTCCTCATAGGATCGGAATCGCATATGCGACGCTGGACGCTTACCACGGTCATCTCGATGACGATCATGTCGTCCACTACTCCCTCCTCCACCACCGCGTCGGTCGCGGTTGTCGCGACGACGATTGTCATCCCGACGATTGTCATCCCGACGTCGATCATCATCTCGACGTCCTCCCCTACCGGGAGAGTCCCCTCCACCACTGCCACTGCCACTGCCACCGTTTCTCTCCCCCGCCATCGCAACGACTCGGCCAAACTGATCTCGCTGCTCCCCATGAGTATAATTACCACCACCATTAGTAGGAGCAGCGTTGGCAAACTTACCATCGTCGGTATCCCCATTTCCACTTAAACCACCACCACCACCAATCCCGGCATTCTGTTCAGCCTCTTCTCGTTCCTTTGCCACGAGCCATGCTGGCTTGTTGACGTTCACACCCCTACCACGTCCGCCGCTCATCACGAAAGTACTGGAAGGGAGGGTACTCTAACAAAAGTGATGAGCACGATTAAGGAGAAAAGTTTGAGAGGGCGGGGGCCAGACGGCAAAAGAATCGAAAAATTACTCGCTGAAGGTGCATGCGCCAGGGAGCCATTATTACTGACATCGTTGGTTCGTGTTTAACTCCATCGAGGCTCTCGGTCCGTATTTATCAATGAAGAGATTATTACTGATGCAATGCCTGACGGCGATGATGATGCTGCTGCTTACGTTAACGACGGCAGTTTCAGAAGGAAAAAATGTCGGCGAGGCAACTATCGACGCAGATGGCAACGTCGTTACGACTTTGACGACCGAGACTGCGCAAGACTTGGCGAAAGTCGACGTGAGTATCGACTCGAGCATCCCATCGAGTGAAGAACTTTCGATCACAATTACGAACAAATCGCCATACCGCGTGGATGTATACTTCGACGACGGCGATTATGGTCTGCTCATGGGCAACCTGGTTCAGAATGAAAGTACGTCGTTAAATTCCTACGTGGGACACACCTTCTTCGTGACGCGTCATGGCGTTAAAGAAGGACTATTCGCCAATCCAGGCACGGATCAGGAGGCGCGATTGACGTATCGTGTCGGACGACGCAACCAGCAATTCATCGTACCCGAAAATTCCGGCCCGTCGACGAACCCTTGCCAAGATCGATTTAGTATATGCAAATCCCAAGCCGAGACTGGGGGATGCACACGCAGTCCAGGATGGATGATTGTACATTGCTGCGAGTCGTGCGATGTGCATTTAAATTCAAGGGAACTCATCGATCCCAAAAAGCGTTGTAGTTTGGAGAATTTAAAAACTCCGCCGAATGCATGGCAGGCGGGCGATTTGAATAAATTATTTGATAAGTGGGCCAATGATGATACGTTAAAAGAGTTGTATGGCTTTGAGGTCGTTTCGGCGCCCGATCCAGTAAAGTACAATGCCACTGGTGGTGATAAGATCAAAGAGGGTGCACCATGGGTAGTTGTATTTGATAATTTCTTAACCAACACCGAAGTACGTGACTTAATCCGTGGAGGTGAAATTGAGGGGTATGAACGTAGTACCGATCAGGGTGAGAAGAGTGAATTAGGCGAACAGGCCAAGATTGTAAGTCAGACGCGTACGAGTGCCAATGCCTGGTGTATGCATAAATGTGAACGATTAGCGGGTGTACAGAGTGCCACAAAGAAGATTGAAGAAATCACGGGGTAAGAGATACATATACATACTTTTTTTATCTTGCGCTACTTGCTTGTTAATGTCTAATTGTCTTTACAATGTTGCATTTCTCCCTCTATTCAAATATCTAATATAGCATTCCTCAAGTTAATTATGAATCATTCCAGCTATTGCAATATGATAAGAATCAGTTCTATCGATCTCATCATGATACGAGTGCGTATGATGATACACCCGCAGGGCATAGGATTATGACATTTTTCTTGTAGTGAGTAAACGAGTTATTCATGATATATATTTTATTTGAAAATGATTGCTTTGTTCTGTTCTCCTTGTTGTCGTCACTAATTTTCTATTTCCAACACTGCGTATAACCCAAAACCAAAAGTCTGTCCGACGTAGAAGAGGGTGGTGAGACATACTTTAATCAACTTGATTTGGCCATTAAACCTAAGAAAGGACGTGCATTAGTTTGGCCATCAGTTATGGATGACAATCCGGAGTTTTGGGATAAACGAATGTATCATGAAGCGAAGGACGTTATTAAAGGGAAGAAATTGGCGGCCAATCATTGGATACATTTGAATGATTATCATACGCCTAATCATTGGGGATGTACTGGGTCCTTTGCTTAGAGAGAGATTTTTTTTTGAAGATATATTATGGACAGTATAATTGTGATTCCAAATTTGTGATATTACCAATCTGCATTTACCACACTTCCTGCAATCATAGAGCTTGTCTCAGATGATTGGCCGGCAACATTCAACTTGAAACTAGGTCTTTCACAACCTGTGACAGTTTCCATAGTGGTAAATCCATATCAGCGGTGGTTGCATACGTGTCAATCAATTCTTCCAATTCATTACGCATTGCATAAGGGACATCTGAATAACGTGTAGCCCGTGAATCAACAATGGATTCCAATAATCTTATCGAACGAAGTTTTTGAGGATTGTCATCATCGATCTTGTCAAAACTCATCGTCACATGTGGCGTTGAGATGCATGCTTCATGATCAATGTCGTCTTCTCCATCTTCCAGCTGAATACGTCCATTAATTAGGTCAGTCAGTCTCAATTTGATTAGCTTCTTCATCCTCATATCGATATTTGGAAGGTGGAAATGTTTGACTATTGACTGAATGATGTCTTTGACTGTGACAGTATCCTTATTGGCATTAAAGAATAGTCGATCGACTTCACTGTAAATGTTGGAAACAGAGGGGTCAAGAGGCGAGGATGAGGAGGAGGGAAGATCATGCTTCGTTGCCTTCCAACGATGATATTCTGACCGTACGTCGAATTTTAATGATTCTCTCGCCATTGGTATTGGTTCCAAACCGATTTTTGCTGCCTTCCGATTCGATCGTCGTGTCATAAGCTTCCATTTGAAGTAACAGTCCATCCTCCCCCGATTAATTTTGTTGCTCACGGCGACCCATGAAATTTTCGTATCATTTTCAATTGTGTACAAATTGATCTCTCTAACATCCATGTCTTTCTCATTCTCCTCCTTCTCGAATGGCACGTCCAACGATTCACGCACCTTTTGCAATAGCAATTCAATATCCTCTACACTCCATTTCCCACGTTGATAATTAGTATTACAGCTTTCATACTTGTTACGACAATCCACATCACTCCGTCCAAGCTTGCCTTGTATTAACCGCCATCGTCGGCCATGTATATCCACAAGTCGGAATAATGAAACAACCTCCTCCTCACTCCATTTCCCTCTCATCATACCATGATACTTGCGTATTGATTTACGGTACACGGATAAGACTGTGCGGTGTGGTAAGCATTTTGAGATTTCCTTCCATGCACCGCGACAGGTTCTGTCAAACTTTTTATGATCATCACCCCCACAAAGCTGTGTTAACGTCACATTCCTCGAGGCACAGTACTCAGTAATCACACGATCAAGGATTCGTGTTTCATCAGGTGTGTACATCCCACCGGTAAGGACTGGTTCACCGAAGCCATTGAGACTCCATACGTTGATCCGCCGATCGTCATTGGGAATGCCGACACCTTTGGTCCACGATGACAACGCCATCTAAGTTAAGTGGCTGAGCTAGCGCTGGGCGCCACTTTGTGCCACTTAACCTTACGATTCTTCTTTTTAGAGTTTTAGACTATGGCGGGATGTCCGTTGAGAGAGAGCGTTGGGTGGGGAAATCGCAAATCGCGAGGCTTTTCCCTGAGTTGGGTCGACTAGAACATCGAGGGCCTCGTCGCACTAATCGATAACGTTGCTTCCCCAACGCTCCTAGCTCTCGAGATGTGGATATGGAATCGCAAAGCACAGCAGAGCCCAAGCAGCGGCAATGTAATAATTGATCTATCGCAAATTACAACAAGAACTACCGGAAACAATAAGCAACAGCAGCAGCAGACCACAATGATCGAGCGATCGACAATCCCCGCGTCGATGGATCATGGCGTCGATGGTACTATAGTAACAGTACCACCTAAAAAAGGACCACTCGATGGGACGACGGTGGCAAAGAAAATAGCCAAGAAGATGCTACAGGGGTATCAGGTAACATCTGTCAAGTGCACTGACTGCAATGTCCCATTAATGAGCCATCGTGGGATTGTGCGATGTGTAGTTTGTATGGATGAGATGATCTCGTTAGCAACTGGGAAGAAGCTATCAAGCAGTGAAGAGGAAGAGGAAATCGCACTGCTTGAATCTCGTAATGAATTCAGTAGTGGTGATGCCCAGCGACGATGGCGCGTGGATGAGAGTGTAATCAACGTTACTAATGATGGGATCGAACTGTCGCGTTTCTCATTCGACGTACGTGACACAAGGAACACAACACGTGTGTCTACTCCTGTTCAAGGGTGCGAAAGTGACGACATCGAGCATATGCTTAAACTTCTTGACAATGATACAGACGAACGATCGGAAGATATTTGGGTTTCGGGTAGTAGCAACGGACGTCCATCGGAGCACAACGAGACGGAAAGTAATGCGCCTTCAGAATTCTACGAAGAAAAAGAGAATACGTCCGACTATATTGTTGAGATGACGAATGAGGAGAGTGAGGACAGCATATCCCAGAGATCAGTACTTAGTGTCTATGTTCAACGTCCATTAGAACACGAGGTGAATGAAGTAGTGAGTGAAGAGGTACATAGAGTTGTGGCAGTAGAAGATGCGTCTACGGATTTCACTTTAGAAGGACAAGCAGGGGAACGTAAGGAGGTAGAAGAATCGTCGAACACTCGCAGTAGGAATGCACTTGTATTACAATTCTATAACCGGGTTAGGCAGCAGCAGCAGCAGCTGGCAGTTCAGCCAGCACCTCGTTTAGAACAAGCGAGCCATCATGTCGAAGCGGCGGTGGAAACCAATGTCGCTGCACCAACCCTAATTTCCACGAAGGAGGATGACCACGGCGAAGACAAAATGTCACAGGAAGCTGTAATTGTGAGCTCACAGTGTCAATTGACACACGAGGTAGAAGAAGCTCATACATCGTGTGAATCACCAAACATCAACGTCAAACCAGTAAATACACATATGGTTGGTGTGAGTGATGAACTCATTGATCCAAATGCATGTTATGCCAAGGGTAAAGCATTTGCGACGAAAATCATTCAAGAAACCGATGGAATACTGAATGATCTAGTGTGCACCATGAGTCAAGTGAAGAGAGGAGGTATTGACTGTGCTACTTCTGCAAGCGTGTCGTCATCCAAGATAGCAAGTATCAAAGAATCTAAAATTGCCTTAATAACAACTTCTCATGAAGAAGCATCGATCAGCAAAAGCACACCGGGTTTGGGTTCGCTTCTCTTCGATTATGAAATTCCGTCTGCAGGGGAATCGAACAAAAAAGCTCCACTGATCATACCTCGTCCGACCATAAATACTCTGTTAAAAGAACGTTCCATTAGCCCAAAGAATGTAGCCTCAGATGCTAAGGCCAGCATGCCTATTGATGTGAAAGAGGAACCATCTCCAGCACCAGCACCACCTGCCGTTACAGCTTCTCCCGAGCTCAAAGAGAAGCGCACAACAATAAACAACCTAGCAAAAGATCATTCCACCGGTCGACAGAAGTATTACATGCCAGCTTGGGAGAATAGCATGAAGAACTTTGTGTTTAATGATGATGGCAGCGTGGCTGGTTATGAGAAGCAGCAATTAACGACTTCATCAGACGAAGTAGTTGTATATAAACGGGATGTCTTCTTTGAGGAACTTCGTCATAGGGCGCTTATGACAAAGGCAACCCAGATTCACCAGAATCTTGAAGTCTCCGGGTTTGCTACGAAGCAAAACGAAATCATTCCAGCCACACCACCGCAGAGCGATCACGACTCTATCAGTGCCATGTCCTTTTCCTCGACCAAGTCGATATCTCATCATGATCATTTGTCAGACATGATTGGATATCCACCCCCAACAACACCAGGATTATATGCAGTACTAGAAGATTCCTTGTTGCCAGATGACGAGAAGAAATATGAGGCTTTGCAAGTAATGCGTGAAGAGACGACAGTTCTGCCGTTTGATGAAAATTCGATCATGCCTCAATATGAATCCACACAGCTGTCCATTATAATGTCGGGTACATCATCGTCATCATCAGCTGGATCAATGAAGAATGACTTGACATCTGTTCAATCTCAAAAATCAACTTTGACTGAAGAACATAGGAGCTCTATTCAGTCCAAGCTAGCTGCTGCCGAACAATTACTGTCGACTGAGGAGATTGCTCTTCTTTTATCGCCACCAACTTATGGGCTCAAAAAGAATAATCCATCATCAGTGCAATCGCAGAAGTCAATATCTAGTGTGCAGTCGGGATCATCTATTGTACAATCGCAGAAGTCGAGCATGAGTGTTCGAAGTAGAAATGATGATTCTGATGTCTTGTCACCACCGTCGAACAGGAATGACTCAACTTCGGGATCATCTGTAGTAAAATCTCAAAAGTCGAGTAAGAGTATTAGAGTCTTATCACCACTGTCGAACAGGAATGATCCTTCGTCGGGATCATTTGTAGTACAGTCACAGAAGTCGAGTATGAGTATTCGTAGTAAAAGGGATGATTCCGCTGTCTTATCACCACTGTCGAACAGGAATGATCCATCGTCGGGATCATCTGTAGTACAATCACATAAGTCGACTTACAGTGTGCACAGTAAAGGATCCGTTCGACCAACTGTTTTGTCGCCATCATCTGTAGGTTCCAACAAGAATGATCCGTCTCCTATTTCATTCCATGGAAAGGCCGGAAAAGAGGAGCTCACAGCAGCTCTTAAAGCAACTTTAGCGAAAGCGTCTCAATCTTCTTCTAATTCAATTGCTGAAATCTCTTCCAGCTTTCAATTGCAACAGGAACGAATTGCCCAATTTGAAGCCGACGCATTACGCAAGCATCGAGAAGCAGAATTAGCTGCAGCCAATGCACGCGAGGCACTCGACGAGATGGTAAAAGCTAGGAATGATCATAAGAAGAAGATTAATAAGGCAACAGCTAAACTAGAGCCCGAAGAGGAGAGGGAGTCAAAGTGTGAAGGTATTGTCGTGAAAATTGATCTAGACAATACTGACAAGTCAGAGGAAAAAGACATACTACCCAATCATGTCGATGCGGAATCTACTCACGGAGACATGTTTTCAGCAGCATCAGTTTCGCAGTACAGTCATATGAAAGGTGTGAAAAGTCTTGAAGGAAGCATCCGAAGTCACCATGGGAGCATTGGAAGTCATCAAGGTAGCGTCGGAAGTCACCAATCGATTTTAACAACACAGGTGGATGTGACAGGGAATGTAGATACGAAACTGGACCCCCCACAATGTGATGATGACATTGATGCCAATGATGGTTCAGTCAACCTCAACAATGGCATGTCTAAACCTCTCTCACCATCCTCGAACTATTTGTGTAAACTTCAGGACGAAAGACTCTCCACGTCATCAAGCTACTTGTCTAAATTGCGAGAGACTTCTGAGAAGCGCAAACAAAGTGTGAAGCAGAGCGGCTATCATCAAGATGAAGTCAGTAGCATTGAGAGAAGCGAAAGTAAAATCAGCGTTGCTGATTCTGTCTCATCGAAATCTACCTTATCTACATATGACCAATTTGACGAAGGGCCAACTCAAAGTAAAGACCATAATATCAATGATATGAGAACTCGAGATCACCTATCAACAAGGCATCTGCTTTTGCCATCATTAATTACGTCAGAGCCCGTGGGGAGAAAATCCTCGTTTGAATCATTTGCCACGCCAAGAGCAACACCTTCATCATTCCACGCAGCCCAGCAGCCGTCTTCACGTAATCATCACCGCTACCAATCGAAACCATCACTAAAACTCGTGTCAGAGTCAATGAAGCAAACTATGAAACCAAATCATCTCGTACCATATTCGCCAAGGAGAGGCTTTGTTGATGCAACTTCTCCAATTGAAGTATTGAGACCTCAAATCGCTCCGGAGTATCAATCGAGAGGTAGGTCACGGTCGTTTGTACCCAGGAGTCCGTCGTTGACGCCCAAGAGTCCTTATGAGCAAAAACGTTTTGGATTCCATGCGTATGCAAAAGCTCCTACCTCAACTACGACTATGGAGCGGATTGTCTCGCAGAACGAGTCTGTAACTCGAGAACGTGATATTGATCATGAAACTGCTTCTAGGGAGCAAAAGTCAGATGGAAATTTTCAACCAAGGACACGCCCGTGTCTATTGCAGCTAGCACATCATCCTACCAAAGGAGTTGAATCACCCATTATGAATAAGCCCCAACCCAGCACGCGAGATCTTGACGCATTGTTTTTGGCACAACAACAACAACAACATCGGATGATGGATGTTCAACCAAGGACACGGGAAGTGGATCCATTGCAGCTAGCACAGCATCCTACCAAAGGAGTTGAATCACCCATTATGAATAAGCCGCAACCCAGCACGCGAGATCTTGACGCATTGTTTTTGGCACAACAACAACATCGGATGATGGATGAACGGATGGCATATATGAATCAGCCAACCACGGCTCGTGTGCAACGACCCAGTTTTGATATTCATTCCCGAGATTTTGATGCATTGCTTTTGGCTCAGCATCAAACGATTGGTGAGCAGTTGGCTTCGAGGAGAGAGCAATTCATGGGTGCATCTACACTTTATTCCTCGGGCCTGCACTATCCGACAATGCAGACATCACAACAACATGTACCATCAAATCAAACGTTTGGCAATAGTCTTTTCGAACAACAATCCCAGCTTCTTAGCAGTGGAGGGGGCCGTCAACTTTACATGACAGAAGGGGGGCACAATATCCCCATTTCTGCAGCTGGATACAATCTGTCGATGCCCTCTGCACAGCATGCACCTCCAACTTTGACTTTTGGTAGTATCCCTTACCAACAATTTGGGGGCAGTGTTAACGTGCAGCAACAGTCGCAGGCACCTCGGAGTGTTAGTTTTGGCAATCATCACCCTTTCATGAGTACTTCTGGGGTCCTTGTCCATCCACACAGTGTCGGTGGTCTTCCACAACAGCAGCTATGGCAATATCATTAGAATTTAAACATGCGCAATCTGATGAATACAAAGTATAAGTAGATTTGATGTGTACAGGCATATCAAATGATAGAAGGAAATAGAACAATTAAATGCGTAAAGAAAAATTTATGTTTTTAGTACAGATATACATGTGTGTGTGATTGGCGAAACTGACACTCTAAATATTAGCTCATCACCATGTTGTCTTACTGCCCATGGAAGGCTCCGGCTCGCAAAGTTTGTCTTCGTCATCACTATTGCTTTCTTTCCTATTCGCCACAATTGAAAGTATGATCATCCAAAAGAAAGACACTACGGCAACAAAAGCAACACGAAAGTGTAACGGAACGATTGCGAAGTTGAATAAACTCATTGGGATCCAAATACTCCAATATTTTATAAGCAGACCATGCTCTCGAACATCCGTCATGTACTTTTGTATCGCCTCGCGTATTGATGTTCCGTATACGATCGCCTGTGCCATGTACGCAGGCGGTAGCCAAAGTAATGGAGCATTGATACATTCATCAAATATTGTCATACGTATTGCTCTGAGGAATCCACCTTCGGTCACACCAAATATGACAGGAAAGACAGAGGAGTACATGTACTCCACGCATATACCCGAGACTAGTCCGCTGTAGAGTACCATTCCAACAATTCTTCGTTTTTCAAGCCTTTTTGTACATTCATCCATAATCTGTGCCACAATGTCGGCAATACAGGCAAGTATCGATGCCGTGAGAAAACTTGCGAGTGCAGGATAGGATCTGTAGAATGAACCAATGGCCAATCCAGTCATTTTTGCGGTCGTTGCAAATGCACTCGAAGAAAAAAGGGCGGTGTTCTTCGACCGTCGAATAACTCCTACGCGACTGAATGATGTCGTTTCTCTTGAAAATAAAGACGACGACGGAGGATTGATGGTATGGCGCCTTTGATGAACACCGCCTACGGTAACAAAGCTCGATATTGGTGACATGATGCATTGAACGATGGTGGCGCTCCCCAAAAGACGGAGGAGCATCATCTTGGTTCAGGAAGCTGGTTGAGTTCGGATTTTAATAGTTTGTAATGGCCTGTGCCCGGAGAGTGGCACCAAAGATGGCAGCAAGAGCAGCAGCTCCGATGACACGGGCGATGAACACAAGAGCAAGAGATCGTCGGACCAATGCCGCGTTGGTTGATACGTAGGTTGTGCTGTTTCCTCTTAGATTCTCCTAGGTATTTACGTATTACTTTGTAACAACGACGACGAAGGGATAACGACGATGGTGAGTCACAGCATGCAGGATTGACAGCGTGTCGAAGGGCCAATCGAGACCGCGCTCATGATGTTTTCGTATTGTAGTAGATGTCTTCTACGACGGCGACTGCCATTGTTCTCCTTCTCGTCGACGAATGATCGAAAGAGGGTATTATCTATCTGCGGTTGGAGTAGCAGCTACTCCTATGATAACATTCTTTCATGCTCAATTAGACGCACGATGTCAACTGCATTAACGTCGACACCACGTAACCGCGGAGATGGCGACAGCAATGACACAAGTCCATCCTTGTCGACATCTTCGATGAAACCTCCATCGATCGTAGAAGAAGATAAGAGCTTTGTCCTACAACGGTTGTACGTAATCGCTCGACCAGAACGCACGCTCGTATTAGCCTCTGCTGGAACTCTACTTGTGACATCGTCCATTACGCTCCTTTTGCCCTATTTCTGTGGGAACGTCCTTGATGCGGCAATACTCGAGGCCACGACTGCGGGTGGGGATGGTGGTGCCGGAAATTTCAATCCAACGACGGTCTCGCTTGGACTCTTTGGTCTAACGGGCCTGGCAGGTCTTGGAGTGTATGCACGATCATTAATGCTAAACGTTGCTGGTAATCGCTTAGTTAGTAGGATAAGACGGCGTTTATTCTCATCCATCCTTAGTCAGGATAGTGCATTCTTTGATCAAACCAAGTCGGGTGATTTAATCTCACGACTGTCGAATGATTCTTGGTATATAAAGTCGGCCATGACGACTGAGGCCGTATCGGGACTACGTGGTATCGTTATGAGCATCGGTTCGACGTCGTTGCTATTCTACACTTCTCCGACTCTCGCGACGGTATCCCTCCTTTCCTTACCACCAGTATTCCTAATGGCTCGGGTTGTCGGTCGGAAATTGAAAGACAAGCAGAAGACGGTTCAAAAATTGCACGGCCTGGCGACAGATGTCGCCGAGGAGGTATTTGGTGGGATGAAAACAGTACAATCATTCAATGCCCAACGAATAGAATATAATCGATATGCCACCGCAGTCACAACAGCACACGAGATGGAAATCGATGTTGGTAAAACAAAGGCCGCATTTGATGGTGTCGTTCACGTTGCAGCCAACGGCGCCGTTTTGCTTGTAATGGGGTATGGTGGCACGCTAGTATTGGCAGGGGAACTGTCAGCAGGTGAATTGACTGGATTTCTAATGTATTCATTGCTAATGGCTGGCAACGTGAGTTCGTTATCTGGGACGTACACTGAGATAATGAAGAGCATTGCGGCTGCCGGACGATTGTTTGAGATTATTGATCGAGTCCCTCAAATACCATCGTCGCTGCTAACCAGTGGAGATGATGGTACTATCGTTGACAAAAGCAAATCCAGCCCATTTGAACGCGGTAAACCCATATCCATTAAATTCGATGGTGTCCAGTTTGCATATCCAGCAAGACCTGATGCGAAAGTAATTGGACCACAATTTACACTTGACATTGATGCTGGTGAAAACCTTGCTCTCGTGGGCGGGAGTGGATCTGGCAAATCGACGATTTCGCTGCTACTTACTCGACTTTATAATCTTGACAATGGAAGAATCCTCCTAAATGGAAAGAATATTGTGACTCTGGACCCCACAATCGTTAGAGAACAGATCGGAGTTGTAGCTCAGGAACCCTTGCTATTTTCTGGTAGTATATATGACAATATACGGTATGGTCGGCCAAATGCAAGTAGCGAGGACATATTAGAGGCTGCTAGATTGGCTCGTGTGACGCAATTTACCGACGCTTTCCCTGAAGGACTGGAGACACAGGTCGGTTCACGTGGGACGCAGCTTAGTGGTGGACAAAAACAGAGAGTTGCTATTGCACGAGTCATGTTAAAAGATCCACCAATAGTTATATTAGATGAGGCTACATCGGCATTGGATGCTAGATCAGAGTACCACATTAATCAGGCATTACATGCAATGACAAAAGGAAGGACGGTAATATCCATCGCACATCGTCTGTCGACGATTAAGGAAGCTGATCGTATCGCGGTATTGAAAGGCGGTGTGATTGTTGAAACTGGGACGTTTGACGAATTGATTCGATCGAAAGGCACCTTTCATAGACTCGTGGAGCAGCAGCTCACAAACACACTGTAATACTACCTTTCTCGTCGTAGTCGTCGTCGTTTGGTACAAAGGTCTACTCGAGGATTGAGTCTTTTGGCATGAATTTACTGGTCATTTTTTTCTGCTTTAAGAAATAGCTTGCAGCCGTTTTAATTTTTAAGTCGCGCAATCATTACATCACGCAATCACTAAATGATCTCATTTTTCCTCGCCTTCGTCTCCGGATCATCGGCGAGGAGGATTCAAGCGAGGAGGATTGAAATTTGTATATAATATTCATAGTACACAAAAGGTCGGTGTACTCACTTTCCAACCCATACGTTGTTGTACAGTTTGACATCGGCTCTAGTTGCGCCCGTTCAAACATGTAAAGATAGGGATAATTCATACGTAAATGATGTTGTTTCAATTGTAGTGATAATTATGTCTTCCTATTGTGAAAACAAAAAAAAGGTCATTAAGAATAAATATTTGATTACACATGTCATGTTCATCAACAAAGAGACAAGACCGCATCTAACAATTCTGGTGAATAATCGAAGAAGTGTGATCGTCCTGGAAGCATGTGGTATGTATCCGTAAGTCCTAAACCTCCACGTATCCTCTCTGCTTCGTGTAATGGAATGAATGGATCGTCATCGGAATGGAATTGATACCAATGTTTACAATTCGTCTTCATCATTTCGAACAAGTACGGATTATTTGTTTGTCCCTGTGGATAATACCCCGATGCACGTTCGTCTGCGTCACCAAGGTCAGAATATGTTGCCGAGACGAGTACAATCCCATGTACCGGATAAAGTTCAGCATATCTCAATGCCGCTTGTGCACCCGAGCTATGTCCCACCAGTATTATTTTTGAGGGATCATTACTTGGTCCATGCGCTTCTGCGAGAGAACTGTACGATAATAGGACGATGAAATTTCACATTTAGATGTGTGGGGGTGGATTACAAAAATATATATTGAAGTACAAAAGACGAACGCACCGTACATGAGGAACCCATATATTACGACGAGCACGATGCGGATCAGGGAAATTCTCGCATACGCATTGTATGCCATGCTTTTGCGTGAGCAGATCGAATAGGCGTCCGTACCAATTGATATTTCGTATATTGGTACCATTGCCAGGGCAGATAATGACGGTGGGAGATTTCTCAGGATTCGAGTGTCGAGGCGTTAAAAAGAGAGACTGCGGGTGCGGTGTGCCGTCAAAAAAATAACTCGCCTTCTCAAGTTCAAGAAGGTCTTAAGGACAGTGGTCCTTGGAGCTCATGACTCGTGACTCGTGACTCGGGATATTAGTGACGGTGTCCGATGTGACACGGAGTTTTCTGTCGACGTG
>Ga0247832_1004490_pt1 | contig 17397 bp, 15 predicted proteins | sample LaCruzMarch2015__10_FD_192407 | JGI IMG/M metagenome (GOLD analysis project Ga0247832, IMG submission 192407) | Freshwater microbial communities from meromictic Lake La Cruz, Castile-La Mancha, Spain - LaCruzMarch2015_4m | ecosystem: Environmental > Aquatic > Freshwater > Lake | place: Spain... | reverse complement strand
TGGAGCTAAGTTAATAGAGACCCACCTTCTACACTCAGGCTAAGGACATCCACTCTCAGCCTCAGGTCTCAGAGAGCATATATCAGGCTTAGGTTTCATCCTTATGACCACTAGCCACAGTAGAAGGTGCCAGAGGTGCTGAATCACTTTATATACATATGAAGTAGACCTGCTATGAGTATGACTGGATGGGGTGCCTCAATCATAACCTACAGCATGTTACAAGTGACAAACAAGAACAAGTGAATCTCCTAGCATAACGATACTCTACCTCTCCCAAGAGCAGATATCAGTGTGGGGTTGCATCCACATGACCTGTAACCATGGTAGAATGTGATTAGAACAAATATTATACGAAGTCAAAGGGAGTCCCTTGGAGTAATAAGTATGCAACCTCATACTGGTAGCCATGTGGATGACAGGTGGATATGGCAAAACAGCCACAGCAGGCTGGATTCTGCTGACACCTATATAACCACACACACACGCACAATACATACATGGCTAGTGGAGGGGCATAATGAAAAACTCAGTAGGAGGAGTGGAGTGTCTATGTTAATAATTGATTGATTTGTTGATGATAAGTTGGCACTAAGCAAAAAGCTAAATCATGAATCTAAGCATCCTTATAATTATTTCATTTATAACCAGTGTTAATAAGACAACACAACAAGACAGTAACTTTGTCACCTCGTCTGTGCTGACGTGAGCTCGCACATTTTTTTTGATCGCCTCATTTTTGAGATTTTTAGCGGGCTCTGAAACCGCTTGTTTCCTTTTTCTATCCCACGCTGTTCTGTGATGTTTGTGGAAGCATTCTCTCCAAGCGGATGGACTACTACATCGTTGTTGCCAATAATAAGATGTCATCGAACGAGTCCACTATCATTTTGTGTTCCAGCAGTAATCACAAATAACAATGCGGCCTCAGCAACCATCACAACGTTCATCGAGTACAATGAGACATCCCAACATCACATCGTGACTATACCACCACGTATCATCATCAATAATGATGATGACAATAGGTATCCCTCTCCATTACATAGAATACATATTCAACCATTCCTATCGGATAATGAAACATATGAATTGCTTGAGCTAGCACGAGATTATGCAACCGAGAATGAAAGCTGGGAGAAACAAGATTCATCACGACATGTGAGTTACCCCACTGTCGATTTTGCCATTGAGGAATCAAGGTACGTGAAAAGAAGAAGAAGAAGAAGAAGATGTTGAATATGTGTTGTTATTATTATTCTTCAATTACTCTATCTATATATCATTCACTTTTTATTAATATTGCACAGTCAAATATCACAATATATGGAAACTATCCAATTCGAACAACGCATATTTTCTCAATTAAGCGATGCATACGCCGTGGATGTGGACGACATGTCATTTTTAGATTTGTTCTGTGCAAGCTATGAAGGCAAGGATGGTAATGATGTTGAAGCTGAAACTACTGCTATTGTTTCGGATGAGGATAGTGCCAGAGATACTATGGACCGCCTTGAATTCCATCGTGATGGATCATTACTCTCTTTTACTATTCTACTATCACCTAAAAATGAGTTTGAAGGAGGTGGTACTAATTTCGATGCATTGTTAGATGTAACACCCCCTGTTAGCGGCAATGTTGGTTACTCCATATTTCAATCGATGGGAGTTATTCAACCACCCAAAGCAGGATTCATCGTTCTACACTCTGGTAAACTACTTCATGGAGGACATACGGTTACAAAAGGACAAAGGATCGTACTCGTTGGATTCGTCGATGTACACAAAAGGAATCTGAGACCAGGTGCATTAAGTAATGCAACGAAAGATTGGGGAAGGAATGATGTTCGGGTCTATTGGAATGAACGTCGTATATGTCTGTTGAATCAGCAGTGGCAGCAGCAGAAGCAAGAACAGCAGGATATCGTACAGCCCACTTGGACTTTGAAAAATATTATGTACAAAGGAATTCACAGCTGTATAGGCCCAAATGTTGCACTACCCACGAATATAGTTCAAAATATAGAAAATAGAGCTAAAACAGAGAGAATACGACAAAGAAGGTTGATAACAGAAGACAAATTAATCAGAGAAATTTTACTTCCAAGAGGTGAACGTGGAGATAAAATTGCGGATGATGATGAAGGAAGCTGGATTGAGGTAGAATGTCACTAGGTTGGGATATGGGGAAAATTAAATAGAGTCAACATGCTTAAACAATTGTTCGTCCCTCTTCTTTTTTTACTTAGCTTGATGCAACTCAACACCAGGGTTTAGGAATGAAATAATGATTAGTTGTGTTATTCTTTTAATGTTTTCTTTTTCCATATAAATGAGCAAAACTTCCTTCAATTGAGACGACGACGGGATTTAGTATGCGTAGAAGTATCATCGAAAGAAATATCAGAGCACCACTGCATTTCATGAGATGTGGGGGATGGATAATCATTCATAACATTTCGGCTTGATGTTTCGTGTAGTACTGGTGAAAGGTTCGGGGAAACTACTCGTTGCCCTGGTTCATCTTCGATACTCTTTCTATAAAGTGTCCAGAGACGTTCACGAGTAGATGACATCTCATTCCAATCAATGTTGTAACCAATAGCCAAGAGTAAGTTCTCGATATCGGTATGCCAATCATTTCGATACTCATTAGAGGTTTCAAAGTGGAAGTATCCCTCAGATTCCGATGCGTTCAATAGTGCAGCAATGGACACAACTGAATTCCTAGTGGCAACGAAGTAGTATTCATAGACAGACAGTTCAGCGAGGTAATGAGCCTTGTCTGATATTTCACTAAGAGCTGCTGCTGCTGCTGCATCGCCACCAGGATACAAGAGAGCGAGAACATGATTCACTATACCCTGTGGCGTGCATGGATTGACTAACCATGTCAACGAGTGTGTTAATACTTCTTCCATGCCAATAATATCACCCAAGGTTATTTCACCCCTACTAAGATCAGGAATGATACCACCAACCTCACGCAATCTGTGTGGGTAATGCACTTTGATAGCAAGATGGAGTGATGAAGCAGATAGGAGCTTAAAGGATCTCCTATCCTTGCACCGATTCTGGGAGAGTACGCGATCAATGTACGAGAATGCTATCGAAACAACTGGAAATGAAGGACAGGTATTGTAAAAAGTGGAAACAGTTGATAGTGAAACAATTATTAGATGATAGGGACAGCATAAAGATGGGGGTGTACCAATAAAAACATTGACTCACTCTCCCTATCGATTTCGAATTCATCTACAACGTTATACATCCATGCACATATCAAAGTACGGCAACTCTCATCGATGGTTCGAGGTGAGTAGTGTCTGAGATAGTCTGTGCATCTATATCCCTCGCGTTCCTCTTGAGCAATCATATTGTATAGCTGCTCATACAGCAGATCGCGAGATAAGTCGCCATTAGAGATTATGCAGCCTTGTGCTGCACAATTTCTTGGAGAATGAGTATGAGGATGTTGATCAAACGATGAGATAGCTGTTGCTAGCTCAAGAGACGGTGCTGATAATACTCCTGGAGGTTCCATTATCACCGTAAATAATGAGGATGGTTGAGAAACGAAACGCTGGAAAATGAAAGTAAGCTTTACAGGTCAAGTTCTACTGCAGTAGCCATCATGAAAATGCACCGTCCAATGATGCAAACCGATGCAAACCAATGAACGGAGAACAAGATGATGACATGTCGATTTCATGAAACGGAGAGGCAAAATTTCCCCCGCTCAGCAAAAATATAAGTCGTTCGAAAACTTTTTATCTCTCATGTTGGAATCAGTATGCTTATGATACTTATTGGGTGAGTGGGAGCCCCTCCACTCTTGTGTGATGAGGTCGGAGAGGCGGCACTGACCCTAATTCGGAGTATTTATGAAGAAGTAGACGTAAATTAAACGATCGAATAGTATTGTAGGGTTGAAAGACAAGCCAGACACAGTGTCATTAAATTTTTATTTTACTTGTTTCACCGTTTGTTAACTTGGGAACTCCTGCTAAGAATATCTTACCAAGAAGAAATACATGTGACTGTTGCAATATCATTGAGCTCGATTCTGTTGCTGGATACACATTGAACGCGTATTCAATACCAAGTATTGCTAACAGACTCAACAGGAAATTGATTATTGTAAAAACAATACTTGTTGTTGTTGTTGGACTCTTCATTGCTAAAAAGTGTAGCAATGGCAAAGAATAAAAATACCAGCAGTAGAATTGATAATGGAGTGTTCTTGCGAAGACTATCCCTACATAGTTTGATACAAACATAGTGTAGATAACATACCCAGGATTCAATCGCAGTGTGTCGATGTCCAGTCTCTTTGTCCAGCATATCCATTCTCGTGTTTTGGTACTACCTCGTTGATAACATGATGCATTCCACCATTTCACCGCAAGGAAATGTAGTGTTTTCAAGTGACTTAGCAATAACAGAAACGCCCATTCCTTGGCAGCGAATACATCTTCAGGCAGAAACTTCCAATTCACTGTCCACTTGAAGAAGAAGATGCGATCAAATTCGAACGCCTTTTTGATGTAACTTAATGGATATGTCGAAAGGAATGGCAATCCAAGTATTATCTGTACTAGTGCGCATATTGTCAAATGTTTTACTGTCCCAGATATTGATTGATTCTTCTGAAGCAGTAACAGCAGTAAGCCTGGTGCGAATAGCAAAATATTCATCTTTATAGAAACCGCCAGTGAGAATACGACACACCCCCACGACCATGCATCACAACATGCAAATAGATATATTGATAGGTGAAGAAGTGTCATGGCGGGAGCATCATTGAACAATCGTAGGACGAATATGGAATGTACCCGCTTGGATAGGCATGTGAGGCCCATGGCTACTCGCCAGAACCAAACCTCCAAAATGGCGGTGGCATTGGACGATTGCTGATTTGTTTGATGATATCGTTGCCGCACTTCGCACAAAACTGCATGGTACAATGCCAGTACTATGCAAGAGTTGAATATATAGAGCGTCACGAATAGCCATTGGACACGTCGTATGGTTTCGGGAGATGTACTTCCATCCAACAACACGTCACTTTCATCATCCAATCTCTTATTGTTGTTGTTGTTGCTGCTATCGTACACTGCCATCGACTTTATCCATTCATACAGGTATAAGAAACCGGCAGGATAAACCAGCGGACCGGTATCTCCTTTAATATTCATATAATTCCTTTCGCCAGCTTGATACGTTGTCACTTCTTGCATGTATGCCACCCAATCGATTTCGGTGTACGGGACACGTAAAACTATCAGGATCGTGAGTGACACCTCTGCGATGAGGAGTAAACAAAGATAGGGAACATCGTAGACGGGCTTTGCTAGTTTGTACAACATGACAGCTGGATACGTTCATCAAAGCGAGCACCGTCGGTTCAGGATTGGTGTTTTGAAGCCTGTAGTATGTAGTTCAGCGATCAAAACGGGATTTTCAGTATCGGAGATCTACGTAGGAATCATAAATACATGCCGAAAATCATTTTGACGGTGATGCAATCAATCAAGGGAATACGAGTTAGCAAGGAAAAGGGCTGATCATTGTCCGCCCTCATGGACCGCCGCATTCCGCCTTCAACTATGGCCGCTAGTAGATGCGGATTCACTCAGCTTCTGCTGCTCGGGAATCTGATTGCGGTAACATGTTTGATTGCGACTCTTTGGAATAAAACTGACTCTGGTATAAACACGATGTTGACCTTGGAGAAGAGTTTCTTCCTGCCGCCTACAAAGGAATCATCAGTCATCATCACCACCGACGACGAGAGTTCACGAAGACGTGCTGGAGGCATGTCGATGCGTACGATCGACCGCGATTTAGTCAATATGAATTCCGTTGTTATCGCTCCCGACATTGGACGGACGGAGTCTGGCGGTTTTTATCCCGGAAGTGTAACATTCTATGTCAATCCACGACAGGGAGAGCGTGATTTTTATGCAATTGGTAAAACGCATGAAACCGACAAGGTAGCAGCACCGGGACGACTAGCTGGTTGTATAGGAAATGATGACAGTTGCACACGTCCGAGCTGTGTAAGACCAGAGTGTAGACCATGGGGACATCATTACGATACATTGTACCAACAGAGGCTCGGGCCATTTTCACGTGATGATGTGGCAAAATTCCAATTCCTCGAAGTTGGTTTCTTCAACGGTGGTGGTTATGATACGTTCCGAGAGTTCCTTCCCAATGGAGAATGTCATTCTATCGAAATTGCATGTATAGAACAGGGTCCAAGAGCAGAGGGTAAATGGCCGTGGGGCAACTTCGCGGAAAAGAATCCAAACTATCAGCAGTACTTGGATGAAAAACGACTACATTGCGGTGATGGTGCAGATGTGAATTTCCTCGATTCTGTTTGGAAGAATGAAATGAAACGCTCGGATGCACCACCATTGATGATAGTTGTTGATGATGGAGCGCATTTAAGTGAGCATATGGCCCAGACTGTCTTCTTTTGGTTTCCACGTATCGAACCAAGAGGATTGTTGATTGTTGAGGATATACAACCGATTAGAGAAGCCAATGCTTTCCGGACACAATTCTTACCACAAATTATGAAGGATCTTCATTATTGTGGTGATCCGAAACAGGAATCAGATGAACTTTGCTTTCCAACACTATTCCCCTTACTCGCGTCTATCCATTGTGAAATGCACATATGCATTTTCGAGAGGAATGATCATCCTGCCATTGAACCGAGTTTGGAAAATTCCACAATTCCAGCGAATGCTTTGGACTTGACACAATGCAAATCCATGTTGCCTGGTAAATGGTGAATGGGATGAATTTTTGGTGGGTAGAGGAGGTAAAATAGGCACAACATTACTTAGAGATTACATTCAACGCAGTCATTCACATTCACCATTCACTCTCTTTATAGTCCTTAAAAAACTTGCCATAGTCCTTGACTGCCTTCATGGATCCAGGTTTTGTTCCATCCGCATTAATCCCAACGAAGACTGGATCAAGAATCCTCGCTGCAGCATCCACCTCATCAATTGGGGTTTGGAAATTGTTGTCCATAGCAATTTTGCTCGCCTTTTCCAATGGATTCTCATCATTAATCCATCCAGTATCAACACTATTCATATATATCTTACTCCTCTTTGCAAGATCCTCGGACGATGTTCGTGTTAGCATATTCAATGCCGCCTTTGCCATATTCGTATGCGGATGATTCGGCATCTTGTACCGGTAAAATTTACCCTCCATGGCAGATACGTTGATAATGTACCGATCAGGCCTACTTGGATCATCAGCGGGGGCTTCCATCAATGGTTGCAATCGCGAATTTAACACAAACGGTGCTATCGCATTCACAAACATACATTCAATGATTTCGGGGGTTGTGACCTCATCCATTTTTAACAGCCACGAATTCTGTGTTCGTAAATCGAGCTGTTGCCCATTAATGTCGGATAGCCCCTTTGGCATGACTCTTTCATCGACGCCAACATCGTCGGGTAATATTGCCATTTGACTCATGGCTGCAGAATGGGCGATGCCCGTGGATTCGAATGGAACATAATCTGCTTTCTTCTGATTTGTAACAATATCATGACACTTTTCACCAGTAGCAGAATCAAATTCTGTATCGGTGTCCTGCATCGACAACGTATCATTGCCACCACCAACTAGCATCGTCGAAGGTCCTAGAGTAGGAAAACTTCCTCCTCCATTGGCAATCGTCGCATGCACGTCATTACTAGAAGAGTGATCCGCCACAACCAAACGTCGACGTATGCGTTCAAAATCCATACACCCTCCAAGAACATTACGATGTGCCTCATCCCCACTTCTCCAAAGTTCTTCCTCCTTCTGTACCAATGGTGCATAGTATCCCCCCGGCCGTCGGACAGTCTGACATGCATTATTAATAAGAACATCAATGCCAGTGTCACCATACGTTACACGTAAATAACGAGTAAATGCCTCAAGACCAATAACATCACGTAAATCAAGTCCATACACCTTCAATCGGTCCCCCCATACATCAAAGTCTGATTCACGTCGGTAGGACGAAACGGCATTATTGGGAAAACGTGTCGTGGCCACAACAGTCGCACCAGCACGCAATAGCTTCAAACATACCTGATACCCAATCTTTACACGTGACCCAGTAACGATGGCAACTTTACCAACCATGTTGGCAGTCTGATGACGCTTTGTATAGTTGTACGGAGCACAAGTTTCACATAACTGATCGTAAAAGTGATGCATGATACGGAATCGGACCTTGCATGAGTAGCACGAACGAAGTTTCGGTAGAACAGTCGTTGTTGATGGTGGCGAATCATCGTTATCCTCTACTTTCTCCTCAGTAGTGCTACTCATCCCATTCTCTAACATTATTTTAAGACCAGTAATTGTAGTATCGACATGACCATCAGGGACCAAGTATTGTAAAAGCCGTGCCCTCGCCTCTTCCTCGTCCTTACATTCATCCTGTAACTTCTCAAGCTTCTCCACCCGTCCCTTACGTAGGTCTGTCGATGCTACATACTTTTGTTGCATGGCACGCTCTGCCATCTTTTGACGTTTGAGTGTGCGTTCGGTTAAGCGATTGTCATAATATTCTTTCTCGGACTTGCCTTCATACATGGTACGTTGGTGTAGGGTAAGGCATGATGATAATGATTTACGAAATTGACGTAAATCTGATCGACGGTATCGATCGAGACCGTCATCATCATTATTATTAGGGTCCTCCTCCTCCGACCCCTTCTTTTCCTCCTCCCCGCCGGCGTTGCTGCTCTGTTTTCTCTTCTGCTGCTGCTGCTGCTGCTTGCGCTTCTTCGGATCGAGGGAGGAGATGGCATCAAGGACACGTATCGCCGTGGCCAGATCCTCCGTGGTTATGCCATATTCACCAAGATCTGGGACCAGTGTCATGATGATCCCTCCTCCGGCCGCCGATGATTGGTATCAATTTGGCGGGCTTATCGTAACCCTCCCTTTCTCTTCAAACATAAGACTGTCGACTATGACGAAGTTCACACTGTGCATCCTCCTCCTCGTCCTCTGCGCCACAGTGCCAAATGTTGCCGTCAGCGCTCGTAGGGTTATTTCCACCACCTCCTTGTCGTCGTTGACGATATCCAACTCTCTTCGTCGTCGAGGTGATGCATTGAAGAATCCATCTTTTGATGACAAACACACCCTTATCAGCGAGGAGGTTGTCAAGGATGTTCGTGGTGGACAAGGAGGTGGTACCGCGACAATGAGCAGTGAAATGTTTAACATGGTCAAGGCCGTTGTTGGTGTCGGCGTTCTTAGTTTGCCAGCTGGTAAGAAATTTAGTATAACCTTGACCCCCCCAACTCTTTCATTGTTTATTTCGCATTTCTTTTTTCTCATTTGGTAACCTATATTTATAATTTGTCAGGTATTGCTGCATTTGGTGATGCACCATCGGCTGCAATCCCCGCCGCTTTCCTTATAGCGACCATTGGTATCATTGCCGCTTATAACTTTGCCCTCCTTGGTCGATTATGTGCTATAACCGGGGCATCGTCCTATCGGACAATATGGGAGAAGACAATTGGCGATTCCACGGCATGGATCCCCGGAACGACTGTTATTATTAAAACATTCTTTGCCATACTTGCCTACAGTATGGTACTGGGAGATACCTTTAGTGCATTATTTCAAACCTTGGGTATGAAAGTTAGTCGAGAGAAGGCATTGATCGGACTGACCCTTACAGTCTTGTTACCACTCTGCCGTCTCAAGAGTTTGGCAAGTTTAGCACCCTTTAGTCTTGCGGGTATTGCGGGAATGTTGTATACTGCCATTGCCATGTCAATCCGTTACCTAGATGGATCGTATGCTAGCCCGAATAGTCGATTGGCCATGGACGTTGCCAAGTCACTACGACCGGCCATTGGTAATAAGGGTGCTTCGGCTGTCTTTTCGTCGAATGCATTCATATTGATTTGTATGCTTAGTACAGCCTACATGGCACACTTTAACTCACCAAAGTTCTACCTGGAATTGGAAAATAATACCTTGGCACGGTGGAATACTGTCGTGTACAGTAGCTTCTCAATTTCGATACTATTCTTTATCGGGATTGCTGCTATGGGCTTTTCTACTTTTGGAGGTATGTCGCTACTTGCTGTCGTATTTCTTATCAATTTATAACATGTCAATCCTCATCTATGCCACTTGTCTGTGTTTCTACCCTTACAGGTGCCTGTAATGGGCTCATTTTGAACAATTACTCTACCAAGGATACACTCATGGGTTTCAGCCGTGTGGCGGTAGCTTTTGCACTTGTGTTCACGTGAGTACCAATCCTCCATTATCTTGCAGGGTTCCCTATCTTCTGTTGCAGGATCTAACTTTTTCCCACTTCTGTGCCGCCTCTCACTCCCAAAAATCTAGTTATCCGCTTGCCTTTGTTGGTTGTCGTGACGGCCTGCTTGAAGCTTTGAAGGTGCCAAAGGAGGAGCGAACAGATGCTAATGTCGACAAACTCACTTATCTAATTCTTGGGACAGTGACGATGGTAGCATTGAAGATCACCGACCTTAGTTTCATAATGAGCTTCGGTGGAGCGACACTTGGCAATGCTCTCATTTACGTTTACCCCGCCATGATGTTTAGGAGAGCGGTCAAGAATATGGGGATGAAGGCAGCGTCTGCTCAGAAGATGGAAGTTCATCTAGCCATGACATTCGCTGCGTTTGGAATTGGAATGGGATGTATGGGAGCAAAAATGGCGCTGGGAAAGCTGTAAACTGTGGATTCTGCGAAAATACATGGAAGAATTGACGATAATGCCTATCGTCTCTGATAATCGATACTCTCTATATAAGACTTAACGTGCTCAGTGCAAAGCTACATGGTTTACATATTCTACTATCTTTTTGTCACAATTGATACAGATTACATTGCCAAATGGGAAGCCTTCGTCTTTATATTTCTCGTCTGATGCCGATGTTCCCTCCTAACTCATTTCTTCGGTCTGTCTAATACGGCGGCCTCGTTCACAACATGAGTCGAGAACACTTCAGTCCAATACATGTCCAGATATATGTTGACTGCCGCCGAGTTCATACAAAAATGCATGCAGTCGGGTCCCAAAGCAGGATGGGCATGAACACTCTGCATCAAGGGTTCTCGAGCATCAACGACCTGAACATTCAGCTCACTTTCTCGTATTAAAGTTAACGATGTAGCCCATAATTTCGGTGCTTCATTCCAACCATACGAATTCGGAATATTGCTCATACTAACCAGCTCAGGCACAGTTTTATTTTGACATTTAGTTCCAGTTTGACCAAGGACGAATACAGTCTTTGTTCGATGTGAAATCTTTGATAAGAGTGCTTCCATAGCGTCGTAGTAAATCACTGGTAACATGTTGGTCACCCATTTTAATGGACTAGATGTAGAGTTCAACTTCAATGGCAGACCAGCGTACCACACAACGCTTCCCTGGACAAAAACCAAGTCGAATTGAGTAATCTCATCAATCATGTCGTCATGAAGAATGCACGAACTGCTATTTATGCCGTGAAGTGTTGGATGATCGATAATGTATTTCCTTTCATGATATATCTTTGTTGCAAGCATTGCCATCCATTGGTGACAAATTGTGATGTTGCTTCTCACATCATGCATGCACCATCTCGTTGAACTACAGTTGGCAAGTGTCTCATTCCATTCAACTTTGTCGTGTCCCAACGTCCAAACCAAAGCCTGTACTTGTTGACGTACAAGACTTGATCCAAGGAAAATAATACGAGTATCCATCATAATTCTACGAAAATCATAAACATTAAATTTGGGATAGGGCCTGTCATCTTTGTCTTTGTAGATCCAATTCATTAAAGTCGAAGGACAGAAGTCGTCAGTCTTTTGGCAATCTACATACTGGATGTAGCTCGAATTGCAAACTTCTGGTGAATAACTGTAAGGAGGTTTAGCATTTTTGTCGTATTCCCAATGACCACCTTTCACGTTGATGTTGAAGTTTCTACCATTCAAGACAGCGGATGATGAGATTATGACGTCTAACAAACCAACGGAAAGTACGAAAGAGCACAAAATAGACATCATCATTCGAATTCGCCCTCTCTCCCGAAGAGCGGTTGTCCACCAATAGATTCGCATCGTGGCAAACGACTTCATTGTCGTCGTCTCGGATCATTCTTACACAATGCTTTCGCTTCAATCGCAAGAGATACCGCACTCCCCTCCCCCCAGAGGCTGCGTGCGTGAGGAATCTGGAATCACAATTTGGCGGGAGAGGTAGAGAATGGTTGTGGTTGACGAGGATCTCAACGCGTGTAGTTGTTCTCTTTCAGCCATGCTCGAGCTCAAATCATGGGGTAGAAGCCTGTTGTTTACTCTTGTGGTGATTTGGATGAGATATATGGTGTTCATTTGAATTTAAGCCTTAATATTATACGACGATGTAAGCTCGACGATCGCAGTAGAAGATACAACTCTCACGACAGCATGCCCAGCATTCACACCGCTTTCCAGGGCTCCATTCAATGTAGCCGTGGCCATGTGATCGCCACAAACGAAGATACCAGCAGGGAGTGATTCTCCACGAAATGTCAAGCAATCTCTTCCTCCATTTACATTCGCACATCCATCCCGCCCACGATGATAGTTGGCCGGTTGAGCATTCTTCATGACGTACATCTCCTTCCGAATCCATTTCGTTTCATCGATAATATCAGAGGAAAGATCAGGAAACCACGTTGCAAGCTGAATCCGTACTGCCTTGTCAAGAGAATTGTTGTCATTACCGTGTTCCGCTAATGCATTTTCTAATATCACCACGCTGCATAATTCATATCCATTGGGTGCATAACCTTCTACGACCCTGGACGGGAAGCAAACATTGTTTATTGGATAATCTTTGGTGTTCCGACGAGTGGTATCACGACCACCCTCGCCATTCAGTATCAATATTGGATCAATGACCGGTGCGGGCGACTGAAATGCGTAATAGATACAACCAACAGAACGTTGCGGTGGCAATTCTTCCGACAGGGATGTCTCAATTGTCCTTAGGTCGACTAGTAACGATTGCGCTGCATCAACGTCTGTCGCTACAACAATAGTTCGTGCTTGGATGATCTGAATCCCATTGCTTCTCGATTCGACCTCAACAGAGTATTGTCCTGCCTGTCCATCGCATCCGCTTGTGAGAGGTACTTCCTTTATTTTCACAACCCTTGACTCATATTGAATGTTGACGCTAAGACCCACTGCTCTATCACTCAATTGATCAACAACCGCACGCATGCCACCCCGAGGCAATGATGCATTCCCACCTGCAAACATTTTCAGTATGAAGTGAAGCATCCGTGATGATTGATAATGAAGTGGTGTGAGATAAATTCCCTCTAAGAACGGAGCAAAGAATGTGTTTATGAAGTCATCCGAAAAACCATACGTTGATCTTAGACATGAATACGCATCTGTCTCTGTCATTGTAAACAATTCATCGACGCTCTTTGTTAACACCGTTATGAAAAGCGGTAGTAATCTTAATTTATCAAGAATACCACAAACCGGCGAGAATAATGTCATGAGCGCATCTTGATGTCGTCTTCGAGGGTCCGACACTTTTGTCAAGAAACCATCGTGTCCAAATAATTTTACCATGGCTCCTGGTGAGAATTGTCTCAAGTCAAGCGCATCGTAGTCGAGCAAACGACGTGACGTTGGGTAGTCTTCGACGAATACTGCGAATCCTCTGTCTAGGATATACCCATCAGATGTATCGGTACGGATGCGTCCACCGAGAGCATCAGATGTTTCCAGTAGCAGTATAGATAGCGGATGTGAGGATGATTGTCGTGTCTTTGAGGATGTTTCAGCAGCAGTGATGGCTGCCACTAGTCCACTCACTCCGCCCCCGATTACACAAAGGTCCAACACGCCTTCTGTCGTCGGATTTGATTGCGACGATAATTGAGACAATGATTTTGTTATCTGAGCAGCGCCACCGACGACACTCCGTCCCGATAGGAACGCTTCCGTTAAAGTCAGCGATGTAGGAGATGTCAGACGTAGACATAGTAGGATTATTAACGTCGTTGGGCGGCGCATTACGCGCATTTAGGGCTATCGTATCGTTTGTGGAGATGAGAGTAGGTAGAGAGAGAGTGACCACTATTTGGCGGGATCAAAGAGAAAATATGGGAAAGTAAAAGAGGAAATTGAAGTGTATTGTGTATATTATTACAATAGAAATAATGCCTGCAGTATACATATGTATGTGTCTCTATTTTATAATTCTAATCTATGTTATATAAATGTAGAAATGTATCGATTTTACTGATATGCATAAGGTTGTGGTATATTTTCTTCTTTGGAGGCTATCGCAATCCTTCACAGCGACGACTACAGAAAGCCAGAACCCGCACCCTCCCTCCAACCATTCATTCTTAGTAAACTTCATCACCGCATTTGGGACACTTACCGTCCGGCGCACAAACCGAGCAAACGAAATCCATGTCGCATCCACAGTGCTTCATCGTGCGCCCCGTCCCGAAACACTCGTCCCTGTAGCAAACGGTCCAATTGCAAACGAAGCAGTTGCATACACATGGGACTTGCCCGCTGTGCGAGATGCAGGCGCTGTCCTCGCACTTGCTGCACTGCAGGATGCAGAGGTCAACATGCGCCGGGCAAAGCAGCCGCGAGAGAGGGCAGCGAGTGCAGACGGGTGTGAAGAGCGTTGGCGCCTCGTTGTGAATGATTTCAAGGATGGCTTTGCGATCAAGGTGCGATGCGTCGACCGGCACGCTCTCGGATTTGCAGTCCTGGCACAGCGCGAAGCCGCAGAGCGATTTGGGAAGCAGCAGTTGTGCTGCCACGCTCACTGCATTCCTCCTCGTGTAGTAGTCGCGCTTAGCCACTCCCCACGAAGGATCAATCCGATCCAACTCTACTTTGAGAGGTGCGTCGTCAACTTCGCACCGCATTGCACACGACGAGCAGAGGAGAACGCCGCAATTAGCACACTGCCTTGCCGCGCTGCCTTTTGAACCGCAATCGTTGCAGGTAAAGGCGTTGGCATAAACGCCAAAATCCGACCATGTCAAGGCAACTTCTGGCAAGAGATGACAGTCAGAGCTAACGAGCGTGAGACGCTTGTGGCAATCGTTGAAGAGGCCGTGACGCCTCGTCGGGGTGGCAGTAACGAAGGTCCACTTAGCACCACACGTCACTAAGCCGCCGCGACTGAGGGCGGTGTCGAGCTCTGCGTCGACCATCGTCGCTTCGTAGTCGTAGAGGTCGGACATCGGAACGCCCTGCAACTGGTCAACACTTTCGTTTGTCGGGCCGTCGAAGAAGGCTCGCGCGGGCATAAAGTGGCAGAGACGGTCGCGGACTACGTGGGGCCAGAGGTCGGCCTTGGCGGTCAGGGACGAGGAGATGCGCTTCGTTACGAGTGCCGTGAAGCGGAACACCTCCGTGGATGAGAGGGAGGAGAAGACGATGGCGAGGACGTCAGCGGGGCACTGCTCGAAGAAGATGGAGGCCGACGAGCAACCCTCGTCGGCGATGCCAGAGCTCTGCGTTGGCGATGACTCTGCTGCCATAGCGCTGTTCACCATGTCCGCCAACCTCCTAGTATGTCGCGGGCTAAAAAATTAAAAATTCGTCGCGTCCTGTTCATGGCGGGATCCATCTTGGCACACAGAAGTACGATATCTACTGGAACAATTGGACAATATATGAACTTAGATAGACGTAAACTAAATCAAATTGAAACAATGGACAAGTTCTTTGGTAAGAAGAAGAACGATAAGAAGAATGAGAGTAAAGAAGACAAACGAGCGGCGAGTTGGCAGGGTGGGTTTGGAGAATTGAAACCAGAAAATGGCACGCAGAAGAAAGGAGTTGATCCACCCGGCAACACCAGCGGTGGCAACAATGTCAACGGGAGTAATAATAACAACGTATTCGCAAACGCTGGTGCTGGGATAAAAGACGCCTTCAGTAAAATAGATTTGTCTAAAAGCAAAATCCCCACAAAGGGTGGTCAAAGTCTAGGTGGTGCACGTCCAGGAGTAGTACTCTCGATATGTTTGGACCAACCCGGCCCTCTAGGGTTGGATATTGAGAAATCAAAAAGTAATAAAGGCTTCGCTGTCATTGCCAAGTGTGTGCCAAAGAGTCAAGCAGAACAAGCAGGGTTACGACGGGGGGATATTGTCTGCTATCCAGGTACGAATGGGGAACAAGAAGTACCGTACGAAAAATTCGTTGCCACTGCAAGATCGGGCACACGGCCAATGAAATTTGACGTACGACGTATCGAATCGTCCATTGTTAGTGGAGGCAGTGCCGATGCGTTTGCACGCAAGCAGGCCATGATTGCAGCGGCAGAGGCACGTGATGCAAAGCATAAGGCAACACAAAAGGCGATCCCCAAATCAGATAAGCGGACATTTTCCGTAGACCCTACAACTGAAACAATATATGAATATGACGAGACCAATGAAACGGATGAAACACGTCGTGCTGTGGCTGCAGCCAAGAAGAGTGAAAAGAAGGATGCTGAGAGGCTGGGATACAATCCGTACGAGACAAATAAGATGACTAGTGGTCAAGCACGAAATGCCACTGTGGCTGTTGCATGTGGTGATATAAATGCTGGTACTGCAACTGGGAGTAGTAGGGGGGAAGATGCAACGTCTCTTGGACGGGTAAAGAAACCAAATGATCCAACGACTGTATTGCCCCCTGAATTTGACAGTGCATTTTCGGTCCTTGTTACATCCAATCCGGATAATGACGCTGTGCTTAGCTCATTGAAAGTTATGCGAACTCTGATTAGTAATGCTATCACAAAAGGTCAGCAGGGCGATGAAGAGACATCAAGCAAATTCCGGCGTGTTCGTTTGTCTAATCAAAAGATTAAAGAGGCAATTGCCGATGTACAAGGGGCACTCGAATTAATGTTGTGTGTTGGGTTTGTGTTGAGTGAGAATGATAGTGATGGTGAGACATATTTAGTTTACCCTCCAGGTGAGAAGGGTGCGAGCTGGTTAACTGATGCCTTGGAATCTATGGCGTCGTACGAAAATGGTGGTATGACCGAGTCACTGTGATTGATTTATTACCCCTGATTTATTTCAACCATTTCGGTTTGCCATTCTTCTTGCCATCATCTTTGTCGCTGTCACCACTTTTCTTCTTCCCACTAAGTAAACCAGTTGACTTCCCGAGCATTCTCTGCATTAGCAATTCTTCCTTAGAAGGAGCTGCAACACCACTGCCGGCTATATTACTATCTACCCCTATTGAAGTAGCAGTAGTGCTCGGCTGCCTCACGACGGGCTTGGCATCAGGAAAAGCAGAAACACTCCCTCCACTAAA
>Ga0247832_1004478_pt1 | contig 17417 bp, 11 predicted proteins | sample LaCruzMarch2015__10_FD_192407 | JGI IMG/M metagenome (GOLD analysis project Ga0247832, IMG submission 192407) | Freshwater microbial communities from meromictic Lake La Cruz, Castile-La Mancha, Spain - LaCruzMarch2015_4m | ecosystem: Environmental > Aquatic > Freshwater > Lake | place: Spain... | reverse complement strand
CCTGATTGTCATCATTCGTGCCATTGGGATACCCCGGCATTGAGTGGAACGCCGTCGTCGTTCCTGCGCGATACGCGTATTCCCACTCCGCTTCGCTCGGCAGCCGCATACCCGTTGCACTCAGGAAGCTCTGAATGGTGTACCAACTCACTTGCTCCACCGGGCGGTTCGCAGAATCGGAATACCCCTGGAAGTAACTGGGATTACTCCCCATCTTCGCCACCCACTGCCCCTGCGTCACTTCATACCGACCCAGGTAGAACGCCTGCGTCAAGGTCACCGAATGCGTGGGGTTCTCATCGCTGTTACACCCATACTGGTTCGACGCCGTGCAGCCCATCGTGAACGTCCCCGCCGGAACCAACAACATCTCCATCTGCGTTGCTGTGTCGCGGACGCGCCACGCCATGCCGGACGCCGTGATCGCTGCGCGCAGCGTGGAATCCGTCACCACCGCCGGGTCCGGCATCGCTTCCACCAGCGTTGCCCACGTCGGCACAATGATCGATTGATACGTAAATCCACCCGCCACCGTCAGTACGCCCTTCGTACCGGTGATCACCACATCCACCGTGCCGACTGAGCCAGCTGGCGTCACTGCAGTCACCTGCGTTGCGCTCACCGCCACCACATTCGTTGCGGGAACGCCGCCGATGGTCACGCTTGTTGTCGCAGCGAGATACGCGCCCGTGATCGTGATCGCTGTGCCGCCCGTGTAACTACCGGTGTTCGGCACAATCGAAGACACCTGCTGTATGACGTATGTAAACGGTGCCGGGGCAAGCGTGGTGCCCGACGGTGCCGTCACGCTGATCGCTGCCTGCCCAACAACACCCGGAGGCGTTGTTGCCCGCACCAACGTTGGCGACAATACCGTCACTGCTGTGCACGGCGCACCTCCGATGGACACGGCCGTCACACCGGAAAGCCCAGAGCCCGTGATCGAGATCACCGTGCCGCCAAGCGTGCTTCCCTGTAACGGCGTCACCTGCGTAATCCCGGGCGGGCAAAAACCCCAGTTGGAGAGCACGACGCTGAGGTCCGCGCCATTCACCATGCCATCGCCGTTCAGATCCCCCGCACACGACTGCGCCCGCGCCGTGGGCGCCACCGCCAGCGCCACGGCGCAGGCTGCAAGTACGGAAAGCGTTGTGAGAGAACGGAACCGATTGAACAAACCGAGCGAGTTGAGGGACTTGGTCGATGTGAACCCGGAGCATTGGCGCGTTGTCATGTGTGGAAGTTCCCAGAAAGGTCATCAGCCCCACAGAAGGTGGGAGACAGACCTACACAGTACCCCGGGAATGCACACTTTCAATGCAATATCTGCCCGGAATCAGAGGCTGCGGGGAACAGAATGCGGGTTTCGGGGCTTGGGAGCGGGGCTACCGGCCCTTCACCTCATCACCACGATCCGCGTCTTGCGCACGCCTGGTGAGCGGATGCGGGCGGCGCGGCCAGTGAGCTCCAAGTTTGCAAGCGCGTTGCGCACCTGCGCGCGCGAGCCGCCAGCGCAGCGCGTGAGTGCGGACTCGCTGATGCGTGCGTCTGAGTCGTGTCGAAGCGAAGCCACCACGGCTGCGCGGAGGTCGCCGCGAAAGTCCATGGCAAGCCGGAGCCATGGGTTGCGACTCATCACCACATGTGCGGGCGCAATCGCATCCGAACGCGGCTCGACCGGTTCACACCACCGCCCCCAACGTTTGGACTCGGGTGATGCTCGCCGACGGGCGCGCTCCGCCATGGCGGCGCTTGAGCGTTCGATGTCAAAGAGTGGGCGCGGATCAGGCGCGGCGTGCAACTCGCGCAACAGCGCCGCGAAACGGGGCGGGTGGCTGCCCGCCTGCCCAAGCTCAAGCAAGAGCCCCAGTACCGGATGGTCCGTCGGTGCAAGTTCCTCCGCCATCAAGTGACGCAGCCGATGGCGCGCAAGGGCGTCGCCGTAAATCTGTAGCCACGTGACAGCCATCACAAAGAGGCGCGGCATCGCTGGCGCCAGGCGCGCGGTTTCCACGAGCAAGCGCTCAAGATCAACGTCGTGACCGGCAGAGCCCACCGGCGCTGCATCGAACGCAACGCCGAGCGTGGACCACTGGGAAACGGCGCGATCGAGTTGCTCACGGAGCATGTAGGCGCTCCAGTTCTGCCAGAATGGCTCGGGCGTCGGTGATATGCGCCGTCGGTTCGCCCAATGATTCCAACGCATCAATGAATGCAGCAACGAAGCGCACTTCGTGCAACAGTGGCGCCATGTCCCGAATATCTTGGAGATCCTGCGCGCGACCCGCGTAGACCTTCATCGCTAACAAATCGACACGCCCGATCGCGTCCACGCGAAGCCGGCCAGATGCACAAGCGCGAACGCAACGATCCTGCCATCCCATCGGCAGCGCGTGGATGAGTAACTGCACGTCCGTGTTGAACCAACATGTTGGAAGCCCCAACTCGGCGGCAACGTCATCAGCTGCTGCGAGCAGTGCACCCTCTGTTTCTCGCGGAGCAATCACCATGACATCGCAGTCGACTGTCGTGCGCCCCCTTGGCAATTGTCCCGTCAGCATGCCAGCAGATGCGCCCACCACAAGCACCTCAACATCCGCGTCGTGCCGCGTCAGAAGCCGTTCGCCGAGCAGTTGGAGGGCGCGTTTGACGATGGAGGAGTCCATGTCTTAATTGTATGATAGGAACATACAATATTGCCCGGGAAGTGGAAAATTACTGGATGATAATCAACTATAGATGACCAATAAACTGGCTGAGACGCGTGATTCTTAAGTGAAGGAAGAAGGAGGAAAGAAAGAGGAAGAGGAAAGAGGAAAGAGAGGAAAGGAAAGCAATCAGGGGTTCCTCGCGACGCGAAATCCGACGCCGAGGATCGTGCTGTCGGGCGTGAGGCTGACGCGGGACGAGGAGCGCACGATAAATTGCTCCCGTTCCTCCCGGACCATTTTGGTGCGCGGGACTGAACTTGCGGGATCCGCACGCCCAGGGGGTTTGAAGCCTTACCGCCACCGACAGGCGCGCGGCCCTGTGCGTCGGTCGCCCTTGCAACTTCAAGCTAGCGGGTGCCGCTTTCAACCGCGGCAGGCGCTGCGGGCGCTGCGTTGCTTGCTGCTTTGCCAGTCAATACCAGGCTCCGCTTTGATATGACCAAGATGAATGCGGTCACTGAAGATGCTGTCATCCGAGCGTCAGAGCCATAGCCCGCATTGTCTCGGTTGGGCTGGTAATAAAAAGTTCCGTCACTGCATTGCGCGAGTGCGAACCACCACCGATTGGCGTCCATGAGTTTACGAAAGTTCGCTGGATCGACATGTGCACCGAGCGCGCTGTAGGCCATGCCCATCGCTGGCGATCCATGCGTGTCGGGGAAACTTTGCGGATGTAGACCGATGACCTTGGAGTGGAGCCGCGCTCGATCTCGGTATGAAACATCCGGATACGGGCTGAGGGAATTCGCAATCGCAGCGGCTCCGGTGCGACCCATGTCCGCCCATCCGTCTGCGCCGCCACCGACGCTATCGCCGTACCACACATACCCGTTGGCACCACTGCCCTTCTTCAGAAACTCGTAGGCGGCGTCGTGATGATTGCGGTCGATGGTGATGCCGCAGCGTGCCATCATTGAGTAAGCGAGAGCACCTTGGGCAGTGATCATGGCGATCGGCCCGTAGCCTTCGAAGCCTGGATTGTGCCCCCATCCGCCGTGCGAATCGCGCGGTCCCTTTGGAAACGCGTCTGGATGCGACTCCTTCGACTTTGGATTGATTTGTGCCATGTTTAGGTACTGGCCGGCTGCGATGAAATCATGAACTTCCTGCAGTTCTGGCAGCACCCACGCTGCTTGCGTGGCAAGGTAGTACTCGCTCAACACAATCGCGGCACCCATATACGTCCAGTTTGGGAGGGACAATTTCGCGCTGTCATCTGACGCGTGTGTTGCTGCACAGAGGCGCCGCACGCATCGCTCTACTGCGGGCAGGTAGCGCGGATCGCCGCTGCCGAGTAACGCCAGTGGTGCGAATGTGTCATGCACTGCATCGCCGAACGAGCCATCAGCGCGCTGATTCTTCACAAGATATTCGAGCAGTTGGGCGAGTATGCGATCGGACTTCGCGCAGCCTGCGGGGTAGTCCGCAGCGAAGGCGCCGTATGCGGTGCCAACATCCAGGACAACCTCCACGGTCTTGCCATCACGCAGAAGTGTGAGCGGGAGCTTGCCAGGAGTAGCAGCGCTCGGCGTCTGGGCAACTTCAAGTGCTGCCGCAAATTCCAAGACGGGTCCAATAGCACCGAAGGCCGCCTCGCCGTAGCCGTTGCGATGCGGCTCTTTAAACAGCTGCGTACCGGCGCCGATGACTTTGTCACCAACAAGAACGACGCCGCTTGCAGGCGTGTTTGCGAATACATAACGAATCAGCAGCGACTTCGGGGCGTCTGCCACAAGCTCTGCACGCATGCCGGTGATGCCAAGGTTGTAGAACCATCCGGGCACCTCAGCATCGGGCCCGGAATCCGCGCGCTGTTTCCATGGTTGACCATCATCGTGGTAGTGGACCTGCGCCTGCGCGGGCGCAGCGAGCGACACCGCGAGCGCAGTGATGGCTGCGAGCGTGAGCAGTGTGAGACCTGCAGGGAGTGACTGGTGCACCGTTTTCCAACGGTAGCACAGCGCACAGCGAGCCGAGACTTGAGTCCACATATCAGTCCAATGCTCCACGGAGTGCATCAAGTTCTGCGACTGGTAGCGCCTCAATGCCTGGGCGCATGGTGAATCGCATGTCGCCGCGGTGCACGAGCCAGAGCTTCTTCAGGCGCAGATCCTTCATGGCAATTTCCATTGAGCGCGTGACAACGGGCGACTCGGTGCACTTCACCTCGATGCCGATGCGGCGATCGCCGCGAACGAGCAGTAGGTCAAGTTCGGCGCCCTGCGGCGTGGCCCAGTGATATGCCTCATGCGACAGCGCGCCCGAGGCGTGTATCGCCTGCTCCACCACGAACCCTTCGAATGACGCGCCCACCTGAGGGCGCTCGCGAAGTTCGGCATGGCTAGTGATGCCAAGCAGCGCGTGCAACATGCCCGAGTCGCGCAGGTACACCTTCGGCGACTTTACTTGGCGCTTTGCGATTGATGCGTGCCATGGTCGCAGCAGTCGGATGGCATAGAAGCCTTCGAGCGTCTCGAGCCAGCGACGTACCGTGGCCTCGGAGGTGCCGAAGGCGCGGGCGAATTCCGAGGCGTTCCATCGCCGCCCGTGCCAGTGCGCCAACATCTGCCAGAAGCGCCGCAGTTCGGCGGGCGGCATGCGCAACCCGACATCCAAGACGTCGCGCTCAAGATAAGTCTGCACGAAGGCCCGGCGCCATTCCATGCTGCTCACGTCAGACTTTGCCGTGAACGAACGCGGGAACCCGCCACGTAGCCACAGGCGTTGCCAACGGTCCGCGCTGACCTCATCAAGCCCCAGACCATCAAGCTCGTAGTAGGCGATGCGACCCGCTAAGCTCTCGCTGCCACGTGTCGCGACGCTGGGCGATGCGCTGCCAAGCAGAAGGAAGCGGGCAGGTATGGGGCGCCGGTCAAGCAGTGGTCGCAGGGGAGGGAACAGGGAAGGCAGCCGTTGCACCTCGTCGATCACCACTAAACCTCGGAGTGGCGCGAGTACTGGCTCCGGGTCCTGCAGCAGGCGAAGGTCGCGGTCGGTTTCGAGGTCGAACAGCCGCGCGCGTTTGCCAAACTCCGCTGCAACGGCCTGAGCAAGCGTGGTTTTGCCCACCTGCCGCGCGCCGAGGATGGCAACGGCCTGAAAGTTCCGCAGTAGTCGGCGGATGTCTGCGAGGTGGCGCGGGCGGTCGAGCATGCCCAACAGCATACCATGCAAATTCGTCATGCAAAAACGAATTTGCATGGTTTGTCACAGGAGCCTGAGTGAGTGGTGACGTACTGTGCCCAACGCGCCCTCTCGACCTGCCCACGACAGCGCCCGAGGGGATAACCCCTCGGGCGCTGCACCGCAATTCAACACATGTCACTTCACTGCAAACACCGCGCACTCACTGCGGGCACGAACCCCACGCGGCCAGCACGACGGCCAAATCAGGACCGTCCACTACGCCGTCGCCGGTCAGGTCTTGCGCTGACCCTGTCGCGCCCCAAGCCGCTAGCACCACACCCAAATCAACGCCGTCCACACGACGGTTGCCGTCACGATCGGCCGGGCACGGCGCAAGATGTGACTGCACGGTGAAGCGCTGGCGCACGGTGAGCGGGCGCGCAATGATGGCCGCCGGATCAGCCGCCGCCTCTTGCGGTGTGTACCAATCAACGCCCCACGTGGTCATCGTCAGCGCCTTGGACTGCGCGTTCACCTCAAACTCAGTCCAACCGTAGTGATGCACGGCAACCGGTCCACCCACCGTGAAACTGGCGGCGATGGAAGGATCTTGAATTCCCGTCACCGAATACCCGTACTGCGCGACCACGCCGTCAAGCACGTTCTGCACGAACGCATCCTGCCCTGCAGGCGGAAGCGTCAAGTAGTACGCGTACTGCTGAGCATTGAGAACACCGGTCGACACTCCAAGTTGCGCGAAGGTTGGCCCAGCCGGCGCGGAGTAGGCCACCGAACCGGTGATGATCTCAAACATGCCCGTATACAACTGCTGTTGTGGGTTGACAGGGTTCGGCACCGTCACATCATTCACGATGGTGCCGTGAAAGTCCGCCGTCACAAACACAACATCCTTGATGCCCAACTGCATGATCTGACCGAGCAGGTAGGCGCGCTCCGCTGCATAACCTTCCCAGCGATCTTCACCGGCAAGTGGGCCGAAGTTTTGCATCGGCTGCGAAGTCATGACGAACTTCCAAGTCACACCCGCTGCCTGCGCCGCTGCCAAGTTCTGCACCAGCAGTCCCAACTGCGCGTAACCCATCATGGTGCGGGCTGGATTGAACGACGCCTGGATGAACGTAAACACCTCGGTCGGGTCGAACGGGTTTGCCACCGGCGGCAAACTTGCGTCGCGGAACGAGCGGGTGTCGAGCAGGAACACCGCAGCATCGGTGCCCCAACTGAATGATCGATAGAGGTTCGGGCGGCCATCAAAGCGCGCATCACCAAGCGTAGGCCACGTGGTGGGCGCAATAGCGTTGTGCTCAACGAACGCCTGCAAGCCGTTCACGTACAGGCTGCTCTGGTTGTACCAACCGTTGACTGCATCCCATGCGCCGCCGTCAAAGTCGTTGGTGACTTCGTGATCGTCGATCATGGAGAAGGTTGGCATGGCGGCGGCAAGATCGCCCCACGGATCAATGCCGTTACTCGCTGCGTAGTTCTCAACGTGCTTGGCGCGGAACTCGTTCAGCGTCTGCGCGGGGCCATTCGGTACAGCCGGGCTTGGCACGTCTGCATAAATGGTGTCGCCGAGTTTCACAAAGAATTCCAGGTCGCGCTCGTCAGCATTCAAGATCGAGTTGAAGATCCCGACATCGCCGCGCCAGTCTCCAGAAACACCGAAGCGCACGCCCGATGAAGCGGCGGGAGCAGCTACTGAACTTCCACGTGCATTGAATGTTGCGGTGCGCGCTTGGCCAGCGTGGGTGGCTCGAACGTAATGACGAACGCCCGATGGAAGGCCTTCCAAGAACACCTTGCCGGGTACGAGCGCATCGGTCACGTTCAACACTGTGGAGAAGGAAACGGCGCCAAACGCGGGATCGGTCGATACTTCAACAGTCACCTCACCCGTGCCGGTCTTGGGAGCTACCAGAACCACCGCGCGACCACCGATGGTGTCGCCCACCGCAACGCGCGGCGCCTCTTGTGCCCCAGCGAACGCCAGTGCAGTGGGTGCGAGTAGGACGAACGCGGAGAACAGTGGTCGGGTCATCATGTCACCTCGTATGGCGGCGGGGGCGAGCGCCCGTGCCGGGATGTGGGGCCCCCAAGTTGGGGAGCGTGAAGTGGAAAGGATGACGAGCGCGTGCTTTGATTTCGTCACGACCCAGTCAAGATCTGGCGTTGATCGCACCCCGATTTCGTTGGCGAAATGTCAGGGAATTGCAAAGCGTCGCGAAAGGCACGCAGACTCCGAAATTGCTCCCGTTCCTCCCGGACCATTTTGGGGAGCGGGACGGAACTTGTGGGATTCGCACGCCAGGGGCTCCGAAATTGCTCCCGATCCTCCCGGAACACCCGTTCTTGGGTATTTCAAATTTTGCTGAAACAGCGAAACCGAAGGCGGTTGACGGGCGAAGTCGGGGGACGGACTTCCATTCCGTCCACGCGCGCCGCGCGATCGGGTTCTCGGACTATTTGATAGAAAGATACCACCATGTTCTGCAAGATCTGCCTCGCAACCACCGTCCTCTCGCTCTCAACAGCATTCGCCATCGGCGCCCCACAGTACGACGCCAAGACCCCACCGGCACCAGCCGCCAAGGCGCCAGCCAACATCGTGAAGACCGCGCAAGACGCTGGCAAGTTCAAGACCCTGGTCGAACTGCTCGTGATCGCCGACCTCGTTGACACACTCAACGGCCCAGGTCCATTCACCGTGTTCGCACCAACCGATGAGGCTTTCGCAAAGCTCCCACCGGAAACTGTTGCTGCCCTCAAGAAGGATCCAAAGGCACTCGCCAAGATTCTCACCTACCACGTTGCCGCAGGCAATGTTGGTGCAGCAGAAGTCATGAAGTTGAAGGAAGTCAAGACCGTTGAAGGTCAGATGGTCACGATCACCATCAAGGATGGCAAGGTCATGCTGAATGATTCAGCAACCGTCATTGCCGCCGATGTCAAGACAAGCAACGGCGTCATTCACATCATTGACACCGTTATCTTGCCACCAGCCAAGAAGTAAGTAGCGGACAGGCTGAACCACTGTTAGTCAGCCGTTATTGAAGATTTAAACACAGGGTCCAACCCCAGGGTTGGGCCCTGTGTCATTTCACCAACGCAAGCAAATCCGCTCTATCGCCGAAGCGCGGTTGGAAAGTTCCCGGCCAACGGACTACCCTTCTTCATTCAACCGCGCCCGTGCCTGATAGAAAGATAACCATGACCACCGCCGCCCCAAGTAAGTGCCCCTTCATTGCAGCAAACTCTCGCCCTGCCGACGACACCACCACCAACCGCGCGTGGTGGCCCAATCAACTTGACATCACGGTGCTGCAACGGAACTCCCCCATGGCTGACCCCATGGGCCCGGCCTTCGACTACGCCAAGGAGTTCAATTCGCTTGATCTTCATGCACTGTGCGCAGACCTGCGCGCGCTGATGACTGACTCGCAGCCTTGGTGGCCCGCCGACTACGGTCACTATGGCCCGTTCTTCATTCGCATGGCATGGCACAGCGCGGGTACCTACCGCATCCGTGACGGACGCGGCGGCGGCGGCGCAGGCATGCAGCGGTTCGCGCCACTCAACAGTTGGCCCGACAACGTCAACTTGGACAAAGCCCGTCGCCTGCTCTGGCCGGTCAAGCAGAAGTACGGCAAGAGCATTTCATGGGCGGATCTCTTCCTCCTCACTGGCAACGTTGCGCTGGAGTCGATGGGATTCAAGACCTTCGGATTCGGCGGCGGTCGCGCTGATGTCTGGGAGCCGGACACCACCTACTGGGGCGGTGAACGCAAGTGGCTTGCCGACGAGCGCTACACCGGCGACCGCGAACTCGATAACCCACTCGCCGCCGTGCAGATGGGTCTCATCTATGTGAACCCCGAAGGCCCGAACGGCAAACCCGATCCAGTCGCCTCCGCGCGCGACATCCGCGAAACCTTCGCACGCATGGCCATGAACGATGAGGAAACCGTTGCGCTGATCGCCGGCGGTCACACCTTCGGCAAGACGCACGGCGCCGCTGATCCAAGCAAGTTTGTTGGACCAGAGCCTGAAGCAGCACCGCTGCAACAGATGGGCCTCGGCTGGAAGAACAGCTTTGGAACCGGCAATGCTGGCGACACCATTTCCAGCGGCCTTGAAGGCGCATGGACACCAACGCCCACCACGTGGGACAACAGCTACTTTGAAACCCTGTTCGGCTACGAATGGAAACTCACCAAGAGTCCAGCCGGTGCGCATCAGTGGATCCCCACCGATGAATCTGCAGCCACCACAGTACCGGATGCGCACAACGCCACCAAGCGCCACGCGCCGGTGATGCTCACCACGGATCTTGCGCTGCGTATGGATCCGAACTACGAGCCGATTTCGCGTCGGTTCCTGAAGAACCCCGAGCAGTTTGCGGATGCCTTTGCGCGCGCGTGGTTCAAGTTGACGCACCGTGACATGGGTCCGGTGGTTCGTTACCTTGGGCCGCTCGTTCCGAAGGAAGTGCTCATTTGGCAAGACCCAGTGCCGGCCGTGACGCACGCGTTGGTGACTGCGCAGGATGTTGCAGCGCTCAAAGCGAAGGTGCTCGGCGCAGGTCTCTCCGTTGCGCAGTTGGTATCCACAGCGTGGGCCTCTGCGTCCACCTTCCGCGGCACCGACAAGCGTGGCGGCGCCAACGGCGCGCGCATTCGTCTAGCACCGCAGAAGGACTGGACGGTCAACAACCCTGCTGAACTCGCCAAGGTTCTCAAGTCACTTGAAGCGATTCGCAGTGAATTCAACACCGCACATGCTGCAAGCAAGAAGCAGATTTCGATCGCCGATCTGATTGTGCTTGCCGGATGCGCCGCTATTGAGCATGCAGCGAAGGCTGCTGGCGTTGCAGTGACGGTTCCGTTTGTTGCAGGCCGCACTGATGCTTCGCAAGATCAAACCGATGCGCATTCGTTCGCAGTGCTTGAGCCAACCGCGGACGGCTTCCGCAATTATGTTGGTGCAGGAAATGCAGCGCCGGCTGAATATCTGCTGGTCGACAAGGCGTCCCTGCTGACGCTCACCCCACCAGAGATGACCGTACTCATCGGCGGCCTGCGCGTCTTGGGCACCAACTTCGACCACTCCAAGCATGGCGTATTCACCGCACGCCCGGGAGCGTTGACGAACGACTACTTCGTCAATCTCCTTGACATGCGAACAACGTGGACGCCAACATCTGCGACCGAGGAAGCCTTTGAAGGCCGCGATCGCAGCACTGGCAAGGTCGAATGGACCGCCACCCGCGTCGATCTGGTCTTCGGATCAAACTCACAACTCCGCGCGCTTGCAGAGGTGTACGCCAGCGCCGATGCCAAAGAGAAGTTCGTGCACGACTTCGTCGCTGCCTGGACGAAGGTGATGAACTTGGATCGGTTTGATATTCACTGAATTGCAAAGGGGTAGAACACCGTTCTATCCTCTCGAAAAATGCGATATTTGACTTCTGCTTTATAGAGGTTATACTTCCACATCTCGCGGGCGCGATTTGCACCCACGGACGAAGGAGAAGAGCCTTGAGCCTGAACACACACAATCTCTATGCCTTGCTCGGGGAGTTGCATGACGCACTCCTACTTGAGGACGCCGCGCCGGTCGAGTGGATCATCTGTGGCGGAACCGCTCTCGCACTTCAAGGGTTCGGCACACGGACCACCCAAGATGTGGATGTACTCGGCAATTGGGTTGCCACTGGAGTGCAGGTCGTTGCTATCGGAGCTTTCCCGCCAGAGGTCGCGCGGGCCATCGCACGCGTCGCAGCGGCGCACCCGGAACTTCAAGGAATGGGTCCGCGATGGATCAACCTTGGTCCGCAGGAAATCGTGAAACATGGCTTGCCCGAAGGATTCGCGGGTCGGCTCACCGTTACGCGGATCGGAGCGCGACTTGCGTTGCACCTACTTGGCCGTCTCGATCTCATCGCGTTGAAGTTGTATGCCGCCGCAGACGACATGGGACGGCGCCAGCAGATCCATTTTGATGATTTGCAAGTCTTCAAACCAACCGCCACCGAACTTGACTATGGCATCCAGTGGGTCCTGCGGATGCCAGACCCACATCACCGTATCCGCCCGTCACTCAAGAGCATTGTCGAGGAGCTTGGACATGAAGACCTTGCTTACTACATCTGAGACGCGCATCCGCACGTCGCTACTCGAAGTACTCCATGCACAGTGGCGCGAGTTTGGAGTGCCGTTTCATTCCGCCCATTTGACGAGCCAACTTGAGGTCATTGACCCCGAGGCGCTGCTGTGGTGCTCACTTGAATTCACCCCCACAGAGCCACGGTTCGCGGAGGGCGTTCATGCATGGGTGTCGGCCAATCGAACACGACTCAACCGCCAGCGACTCAACAAACTCGCGAAAAACGCGCCGCAAGATCCACGCGCCAAGCGTTGGCTTGTACTGGATGCAAACGCTCACGCGAGCGCATCGCCGCCACGCAAGAAACCCACTCACACAACGAAACCACTCGGAAATCGTGCGAACGGTCCATCTACCCTGCTCCTCCGCTCACGTGACACGCTCGGCAATGACTGCCGCTCATTCTTGATAGTGCAACTCATCGGCAACCCCCGCGGCGTGCGCCTGCGTGATGTGGCGAATACCACCGGATATTCGTACCGCAGCATCTCCGAAGCCGCCACTGGATGGGAGCGCGCCGGCATCGTGCGCATTCAGCATGGCCACTGCGTGCTAGTGAAGCCTGCGCCGTGGTCACAGTTACTTCGCTGCGATGCACCGCAGGTTGTCACCATCGACTGGCAGGCCGCCTATGGAGCCGTGATAGAACTCCTTCGCACCCTTGGCAAGGCCAGCACCCATCGCTTCGCAGCCGACCATCCACTTGTGATCTCAGCAATCCACACTACTGATGATGAGTTGGATGTCGCCGCATCGGGCGCGGAGAGATCTCACGCGCCAGCGCTCGACCTACTGCGAAGCGCCTGCGAAACAGCAGGAAACCAAACACGTAGTGACCGCGCTTGATCATCCTTGCAATTTAACATTTGATTTCTAATTTGCAAACATTGGCGCCTGATCATCAGTGATCACGACAACCACAAAGACCGGTTCCTTGCGTGCTTAGGGACCACCCCGCCTACTTACGCGGTGCGGCAGCACTATCAATCTCCTGCCGCGTTGCGATCGGCACACAGCCGATCTCTAAACCCTTCGGCGGCTGCACGATTTGCGCCGGATCAAGCTTGGCAAGCACCCCCACCGTTGGCGGCGCGAGGTACTCGCGATCCTTGGTCCACTCACAGCAATATCTTTGCCATCACCACGATCACCACGATCGCCACCACATCCAGTATGAGTCCCGCGCGCATCATGTCACGACTACGGACGTGGCCGCTTGCGTAGACCAGCGCGTTGGGCGGCGTTCCAACTGGCAGTGCAAAGGCCCAACTTGCAGCAAAGACCGCCGGAATCACCAGCGTTTCCGGCTTCACCCCAAGACCCGGTGCCAGGCCGCCCACGATCGGCACCGCCATCGCCGCCAGCGTAGTGTTCGACCCAACCTCGCTACTAAATACAAGGAGCGTCACCATGATGGCGAGCACCGCCAGTGACGGCAACGTTCCTGCCGAATGAATGATCGTTCCCAGTGATGTAGAAAGCCCGGTGCGCTGCATCGCATCGGCAAGGCACAAGCCGCCGCCGAAGAGAACCAACACGCGCCACGGCACCTTTGCAAACGCAGCGCCGTCAAGAATGCCCCGGCCAGGTCGATCCTTGCTCGGCACCATGAAGAGCAGTACCGCTGCGCCCACGCCGATGGTTCCATCCTTCAACGATGGCAACAGTTTGGCGTACAGCGGCTGGCTGACCCACGCCGTCACTGCAAGCACAAAGATCCCAAGTGCAATCCATCCGTCGCGGCTCACAGGCTGATTGCGATGGTCACCCGCTGGTACCGAAATGCCGCGCGCAGGAAACAGCCACACGCCAAGCACTGCAATAGCAATCGGCAGAAACACCGCGGTGGTTGGCACGCTAAAGCGCAACCACCGAACGAAATCCATCTCCACGCCATTCTTACGAAGCCACTCCACAGCGATCGGGTTCGGCGGACTACCGATGATGGTGAGCGCGCCACCGATACTCGCCGCGAACGCAACTCCAAGAAACAACGAAGTTCCAAAGCGCGCCGCCGCCGCGCGACCCGCGTCATCCGCTGCAGCGCCGCGTGCACGCGCCGCGAGCGCCACCGCCAGCGGCAGCATGGTGGCCGTGGTTGCCAAGTTGCTGACAAACGCACTCATCACAGCGGTGGCCAGCATCACAGCAGTCAACACGCGCAGCGGTGACGTGCCCGCGCGCAGCACCAGCCACGAAGCAAAGCGTGAAGACATGGCGGTACGTTCGAGCGCACATGCCAGCAGCGCGCCGCCGCCGAACAGAAAGATCACGTCGTTTGCAAACGGCGCAGCTATCTCGGCGGGTGTACCGATCCCTAGGACACCAAGCGCTACCAGTGGAATAAGCCCGGTAACTGCGGGTTCAACAGCAAGTGTCACCCACCAAGTGGCCATCAGCGCAAGCAGCGCAAACACCCAAGTTGCATCCGGCGCAAGGCCCAAACTCGGGCCTGCAAACCACGCCACCGCCGCGAGCACCGGGCCAACAACCAACCCAAGACGCTCGACAAATGGCGACCCAATCTCTAACTCCCCCGCGAGTTCTTCGTCCTGCGATTGCGTGGGCTGTGCCATCGGCGGTAAGGGTAGCGGAGCCGGATGGGGTTAAAAGTTCACGAATTCGTCCATAAGGTGGCTTGCCCCTCAACAGATCCACAATAACCTCGAACTACTTCCTTCACCCACCGACCCTGAACCCAAGGAATGTGTTCGTGCTGATCAACCACCGCTGCGCGCAACTCGCTTTCGCTATCGCCGCCACAGTCACTGCATGCGCCCATGCAGAAGTACCCGCGCCGTACAACGTTGCGACCGGCCAGGCGGCGCAGGTCACGGTGCGCATCACCACCACCAATAGTTCTGGCACGCAGTTCAGTGAAGACTCAATGATCGTGCCCGTCACTGGCATCGGTAGTTTCGGGCTGCTTCCAAACACGCCGCCCTTCACATTCGCCGAAATGAAGGCAGGTTCCAAGTTGAATTTCGGCGGCGGAAGCCTGGACTTCCAGCTCCTGTGCGGCGTGTTCGGGTGTGTACCGGTCAATGTGAATTTAAGCACCACCACCGCCACCATGATCGCCAATACTGGTGCATCAATCGTCGGCTCCGGGCGCGCCGACTTTGGTACGACGTGGACCCTGAGCGGTAACTATGTGACCACGACGCCGTTCTCATCATCGCCCGGCACGCTCGACGCCACCTCTGTTGCCCCGTTCGGTACCACGTTCACCTTCGACGCCACCGGATTCATTGGCAGCCAACTCACCATCGGCGCCATCGAAGGCGACCTTGATCCTTCCAGCTTCCCCGCCGGCACCACTGCGCGCATCCGCACAACGGTGGTCTTTGGCAACACATACATTGAGGGTCCGTACTACCTCGGGCCACCTCCAAGCTGCGGCACTGGTGAGCCGTGTAACACGCCGCACAGCACGAGCGGCTGCGCCAACTCCGCATGTTGCGCGATTGTGTGCGGCATTGATCCGCCATGCTGCACCGTTTCGTGGGATTCACTGTGCGTGAACATCGCCGTGGAGCGTTGCAACCTGACCCCTGAGAACGACCACTGCAACGCTGCCCGCCCGCTCGGCTTCGGTCGCTATCCCTTCACAACATTGAACACGGATACCGACGGCCCGCCCCTCATTTCGGAGTGTGCAGACCCTGGAACGAGCGGCCTATTCACCAACGATGTGTGGTTCCGCGTTGTTCCACCGGTGAACGGCGGCTTGGCGGTTTCCACCTGTAATCACGCGGGCTTCGACACCAATATTGTTATCTATGGTTCGTGCGGCGGAGTCCCGCTTGCCTGCAATGACAACGACTCCGTCTGCAACGGAGGCACCTCACGCCTCATCGTTCCATGCACGGCGGGCGAGCTCTATCTGATCCGCGTCGGTGGCAAGGGCGTAAGCGGCACTGGCGAAATCGACATCGCACTCGGTGACCCGGCACCAATCGCGGATGGCCTAGCCATGCAGTGGCCAGCATCGCAAGGTGGCAACGACCACTGGTACGCGGTGTACGCACTCGACGGCAGCAAGACGTTTGAAGAAGCGCAGGCCACTGCGATCGCGCTCGGCGGTTACCCCGCAACCATCACTTCAGACGCGGAGAGTGAGTTCATTCGCACGCGCGCAACCCCAACGTTCCTCGGTGGCCCAACCGCCTTCGGACTGGTGCAGGCGCCAGGCTCCGCGGAGCCTGCTGGTGGTTGGGGATGGTCCAACGGCGAACCACTCGGCTACACCAACTGGAATCCTGGCGAACCCAACAATGTTGGCAGCGAGAATTGGGGTGTCATCTATCCCAACGGCAAGTGGAATGACGATCGCGATTCGTTTGGCAATGTGCTCGTGGAGTTCAATACTGATCCGAACCTCAACACAGCCACATGGACGACCGCCGAAGGTGGCAACGGAAAGACCTATGCCGCAGTGATTCTGCCGACGCGCGTGACTTGGCAACAAGCCAAGACCTACGCGACATCGATCGGCGCGCAGCTGGTGTCCATGGAAACGCAAGCAGAGTTGCAGTGGATTTACCGCCGGTTTGCAGCGTTCACCAACATGTGGACCATGACGGGCTACAACGGCGGACCGTGGGTCGGACTGAGCCGTGAAACTGGTGATTGGCGTTGGCAATCCGGCGAACCAGTCACGGAGTCTCCGTGGTTACCAGGTGAGCCAAACCTCACTGGCGACTTCGCCTGCTTCTACGGCGGCGGAGACGGCCCACTTCCCGGCCTCGACGACACCTTTGAAGCCAACGCGCGTCGCGCGCTGATCCTTGAATTCCCGGCTCCCCCGTGCCTCGGCGACATCGACAACGACGGCATCGTGGGCGGCGCCGACCTTGGTCTCATGCTCGGAAGTTGGGGAGCATGTCCTTCCGGCCCGTGCCCGACCGATCTCAACAACGACGGCGTGATCACCGGCAGCGATCTCGGATTACTGCTCGGTCAATGGGGCGCGTGCCCGTGAACTGACGGGATGGTTGTGTACGAGACCTTCGTGCTGCCGCGCTGCGCGCCTGGCATCTTCTCATGCACGGCTCGACATCAGTTCAGTTTTTTCACACGCTCCGCCGACGCCCGCGTGCCGTCAGGCCCGCGAGCCCGAGCAGTGCGGCCGCGCCCGGCGCCGGAACCGTCGACACTGTGCCAGCCCACAGTCCGTTGAACACCGCCGTGCTGTGCGCCGACAGCGAGAACGTCATCAGGTAGCCGATGGTGGCGATGTTCGGTCCATTCGGGATCGGCCCCGCGTAGTCGTTGACGGAGGGCCCGAAGAAGGACGCGGTGGTCGTGCTCGCGGCCGACGGATTGTTGGACACCACGCCGGTGCCGTTGATCTGCCCCTGGAACATCGAGGGAATCAGGCCCACGAGCGAGGCC
>Ga0247832_1004467_pt1 | contig 17451 bp, 18 predicted proteins | sample LaCruzMarch2015__10_FD_192407 | JGI IMG/M metagenome (GOLD analysis project Ga0247832, IMG submission 192407) | Freshwater microbial communities from meromictic Lake La Cruz, Castile-La Mancha, Spain - LaCruzMarch2015_4m | ecosystem: Environmental > Aquatic > Freshwater > Lake | place: Spain... | reverse complement strand
GAGTTCAGCGAAGCGTTTGAGGTCGTCCTTGTCGCGGCCACGAATGTTGAAAACAGCTGGGTCGTCCGGGTTGAGGTGAGAGGGTTTTTTAGTGATCGAATAGAATCCGATTTTGGTTAGAATCCACATGCTGAAAATGTATCACTATCCGGAATAATAGAAAGCCTCTTGAGCGCCTTACTGCCTTGCTCAGCGGCGTTTTCAGTAGATATGTCAAACCCTCATTTCACCTTCAGAAAAGCACTCACTTTTTGTGCTTGCTCACAGCTGTTTTCGGATACCTTTTCCCCATGAATAAATTGCCTCCTGGAAACCCCGGCGATCTCCAACGACGCCTCTTTCAAATCTCCGAAACACTCTCCCTCGAAGAGCGCAATCTTCGCAATAATCCCTCTGGACTCTCTCGCGCTGCTGATTTCATCGAGGAGTTTTTTTCACGGTCTGGATTCAGCGTTTCGCGCCAGACTTTCCAAGTCGATCGCTTTGATTGCCACAACCTCGAAGCCGTGCCTCGCGACTTTTGCGGATTGCAGGAACCCCACTGGATTCTCGGTGCGCACTATGACTCGGCTCCGGGCACATTCGGTGCAGATGACAACATATCAGCCGTAGCCATCCTTCTGGAAACAGCCCGCCTCCTCGCGCAATCGCCCAACCCACCGAGGAACATCCGCTTCGTCGCCTACACCAACGAAGAGCCTCCCCATTTCATGAACGAGTCGATGGGCAGTCGCGTCCATGCCACATCCTGCCGAAAAAACGGCGACAACCTCCAAGGCATGATCTGCCTCGAAAGCCTCGGGTATTATTCAAACAAGCCCGGTTCGCAGGAGTTGCCCACGCTTTACGGCATGCCCGAGAACGCAGAGGATCTCATGCGCTCAAGAGGAATTATTCCAACCACTGGCAATTACATAGCGATCGTTGGCGACAAATCCTCGGAGGCACTTCTTGCGCGCTTTGACGCCGCATTTTCACCCGGACTTTCAATGCCCACCCTCCCTGTCCTCATGCCCGAAATGCGCTTCTCCGACCACCTCTGTTACTGGGACGAGGGCTTCCCCGCCTTGATGCTCACCGACACCGCCCTCTTCCGAAACCCAAACTACCACCGACACACCGACACCGTGGAGACGCTGGATTTCGGGGCCATGGCATCGATCACAAAAAACCTGGTCTCGGCGATGCAAACTCTCTCGCTGTAGATCAACGAACGGGCGTTGCACTGTTGTAGTTAGACTGCATTCGACTTCGCCCCTGTCGCGCCCGCGAGCAGTTCCGCAAGACTTTGTGGCGAGTGGATGCATACGCCAGCGATGGTTTGGCCGTAGAGTCGGCCGAAATGAGTTTTGTCGCCTGTAATGAGGGCGTCGCACTGGTGCTGGATTGCCGAGGCGAGCACAGGGCGGTCTTTTTCCGGCAGGAGCAGGGCAAGGCTTGGCGTGGATAAGGAGGGAGGGCTCGCGAGGCGGGAGATGCCGCGCAGACGATTCTCGAAATCGGGCAGTGCGGAGGGGAATTTTTGTTCCAAATTTCGACGGGCCTCGGCGATCACATACTCGTCGGCGATGCATTCATGGCCGCACGCTTGGATTTCCTCGACGAGTCGGCGGATGGCTCCGGGGGATTTGGCCGCAGAGAAAAGGATGTTGGCGTCGAGGAAAACACGCATCAGCTACGGGGTCGCGAGGGATTGGTGTGTTTTAAACCAGTCGGCCAACTCGGCTTCGGCCTGGTCGAACTCGGCGATTCGCTCGTCCGAATAAATTTCGATGGGCACGGTGACTGCTGGACGCAGGAGAATGCCTTCCGGCGTGGTTTCTGCAATGATGTTATCTTGTGGTCGTATTCCTGCGGCCTCGCGCATCTTCGCCGGCAAGGCAATGAGTCCGCGACCGGATACAGAGAGAGTGGCTTTCATCGTTCAAATATTGCAGAAATGCAGAAAGTCTGCAAATTAAATCTCGGCTCGCTCTGCAGGATAAGCTCAGGCCAAAAAAACCAAAATTCCGACCTTTTGCCTGTCACACCTCGGGCGAAGAGTCGCTGAGTCTCGTTTTCCATCTTCCAGTAGTAAACTTCCGAACTGAGCCCCTCCATTTCCGTCCGGTTTGTTCACGCTCCCTGATCTGACCGGTTGTCTCTGTGGCGCAGTATTCGGTAAATGCTCGAATGAACTGACGCAAGGGCGGTGGCAAAATCCACAGCGGTCCGAGTGGGTGGAGTCGAGGAAATGAAAGCGCATCGACAAAAATGTCGTGAAGAACACGAGCCAGTTCATCCTCGTTCTGATGTTTTTCGCCAAGCGATGCCCAGAAGATTTCCCACCCGAAGCCTTCAAACACAGGCACCGCGGGTGGGGATAGGGCGCACAGGGCCAAATCCATTGGGGTCAGGCAGATGAATTCGCCTGGAAAATACAGCGACCCAATCTTGCTCTGGTGATGCGATGCCACTGCCGCGAGAGACACTTGAATGCGTGCTCCCTTTCTACGGCTTAGAGAGGGATAGGTGACGCGGAGATCCGTCCTTTCAAGCACGTCCTCCGCCAGCGGGGCAAACCGTGCCCGCTGTTCGAGTTCATTCAAGACGTCACACATCAGGTGCTCGAAGCGCCCGCCGATTCCCTCGTGATCATATCGCGCCGTCGAGGAAAGCTTTGAATAGCCAGCAATGTAAGTCGTCTCCATGTATCTTAGACTGCAAATGTTTGATTCGAGCTTCTGAAGTGCCGAGCAGACCAAGTGATCGGAGTATGTTCCGGCCAGATTCTCATCCTCAAAATCAAACCACATTCCCCATCGGCGAGCCGATACCGCCTGGTCGTCGCGAATGGGCACATCCCCTTGATGGTGTCTCACCAGCAAGGGGCGTATTTTTCCCAGACTGATTCCCGCCTTTGCGGGGAAACATTTTTTGGGAGGTTGCAGCAATGCCTGAAGCGTCTGCACGAAGATTGCGTTCCAGCTCTGCCGGAACTCACGGTCGTGCTTCATATTCGCCGCAGCTATCTCCTGATAACGGGACACGAGGGATTCCCCGAATTTCTCCTTCAGCTCGGGCCTTTGAAGCAGCTCCGCGAGTGATCCATCGTGCAGGGCGGCTTCGAGTTCGGGGATCGTTCTGGCCACCCAAGCAGCGACAAGGCTGGGGGTATCCGCATCTCGGGTATCGCCCACGTTTGCTGAATCTGTGCTGTCGATGTTCATGCTTTGGGCATCCGCTCATTGAGTGCCTCTAATCGGCGTTCCCGTAGGGTGCCGTTGATGACCGGGCACTTGTGCGACCGGCGCGGTGGAAACCGGGCCATCAGGCGAGTGAAGAGAGGGAATGCTGTTTCAGAAAACCCTGCTTGTAATGATGGCTGATGGAGCGACATCATTGGCAGAAATGACCGTTGTCGTCTTGCAGGATGCTGTGGTGGAAGGAGGCGAGGAGCCCAGCGTCGAGCAATTGCCGGATACGAGGACCGAGACGCGCGTAGCCTATGCAACGTGGGTAGGTTGCGCAGTTGCAAAGTTCGCATGGTTCGCAAAAGCGAGGGGGAAAAACTCGCAGGCTATTGCAAAAAACTTTGGATTTTTTGATGAGTTAATTCAGGAATTCCAAATTGCTTCATTTTTAATACTATAAAAATCTCAAATTCATGGAAATCTTTTTGTTTTGACATTTTTGTAATCTTAATTTTTTTAATACGCCGCGCAACCATCCATGAAACAATCGAAAAGTTTTTTTTCGAATGTTGCGAGCATGTAATCAAGACATCCTCAACCAAAGAATAATACTTTTTTCGTTCAAGTAAATTAGTTTTACTTGTAAGTTCACACAAGGCAGAAAAGTGCTGAATGATTTGCTTGCGGCATTGAACAGTTAATTTAGTTCGGTGCAAGTTATGCAATGGATTATCACAAACAAGAACTGATTTCTGATGTTTGAAGATTCCCAGTGAGGAATCCCTATTTACCGGCTTGTATTCAAAAATATTTCTTTTCATAAAAATAAACTTATATAATTAATTTTGAATATTTTAAATTTATTAAAAACCATCAAGTATTTTCTTGTGCTTAGCTGATCTTCGATTTCCTTTATTTTATTGCTCCACAGAGGCATCCACCATTTCAGGAACATAAATTCTTCGGAGCGGAAGGACGCCTTTGAAGCGGGAGTCGAATTGCTCGTAGTGGCGAAAGATCAGATCGACCAGTTCGTCTCCGTCGATGAGGCGAAGGTTCGGCTTGCCTTGCTCGAAACTTCGACATTGTGGAGAATAGTTTCCGAGAGTAAAAAATAGACCGTATTCGCCGGGGGAAAGTTTTCCGAATAGCGCGGAGACATCCTTGTCGGTCACGGTGCCATCTCCGCTTTTGACTTGGACTTTGATGATTGGTGGCTCGATGCCGAGTTGGTCTTTGTGGGCTATCACATCAACGCTTGGTTCGTTTTTCCGAGCGAGTCGGGCTTGGTAGCCCATGCATTCGAGGAGATGCTTGATGAAACTTTCCAACGGCAGGCCTTTGAGTTCCTGAGACAGACGTTTAAGGACAAAATCGCGGGTGGTCTCTTCAATGTCGGCCGCTACATTGGGAATGGAAAAATCTTCAGAAACCGGCGTAGGGGCGGCTTTGCCTTCCAGCGCGGTGCGATATTCATCGGCATAGGTTTTTATCTGGAAAAAACTGAGCGCACTGCCAACTTCGTAGAGTGCGCCTTGGGTAAAAAACTTTCGATCAAAAGATTTTAGCCATTTCACACGACGCTGGTTTGGATAGTTCGCAAGGGGCTCCTGCCGATACTCATACGAGCTGGAAACAATCCCTATGTGTATTTTGCGTTCATGCTTGTGAGGGAATACGACCAAATCGCCGTCTTTCATTTCATGAACGAATCGAAATAATTGCCCCGCATTGTTGGGTATGGCACCTGGCTTTATGTAAGGATAAGCTTGTCCCACCGCCGCTTTGAATGCCTCACGAGTCTTACCGAGCTTGGACAAGTCGCCTACGGCTTGCCAGCCGAGAGCCACACAATTTTTGGTGAGAAAGAGGGATGCCGCATCACCAGTCTTACCTGCGTGGATGCCCCAAATGGCAGTAGTAGAGTCAATTTTTGCTTTCATCATTTTTCATTAGAAGACCATCCAGCAGCTCACTTTCATTATCTATCCGACGGGTGTTTTTTACCTTTACCGGGGTGGTGGATTTTTCTTCGGCGGCGCGTTGGTGGTTGAGGGTGAGGAGGCGGGTGAGGAGGGTTTTGCGGGCGGTGGGGGAGATGGTGTAGCGGGTGCGGTCGTTTTCGGGGAGGGTTTCGACTTCTTGGAAATCGTGGGCAAGGGGGAGGTCTTGCCAGCCGTAGGCGTTGAGGACGGCTTGGTCGAGGGCCATATGGAGGGTGCGGAGGGTCTCGATGCTGGTGCGGGCTTCTTCGGGGGTGAGGCTTCCGGCGAGGGGTCGGTGCTCGGCGGGGATTTCGTTGAGCCAATCGCCCGACTTGGCGCGCTTGGCATGGAGGGCGGCGATGCGGGCTTCGAGGTCGGGGGCGTGGAAGAGGTTGTAGATATCCGTCAACCCGAGCCAGAGGCGGAGCATGAGGTTGCGGCGGTGTTCGTGGTAGCGTTCGCCGATGGCGGCGAGGTCGGGTTTCGGGGTCTGCCACTGCCCGGCGGGGAAGGCGAAGGTTTCAAAGCAGTCCGAGGGGGAGTAGCGGAGCCTTGTTTCCAACGCGCCGCTGTATTTGCGCGCCCAGACTTCGTGGATGGTGGATTGGACGACGGCGTAGTGATCCCAGCGGTCGGTGGTGAAAATGAATAGTGCGTGGGAGAACACGCGTTGGACAGGAGATGGCGAAAAATTGAGGTATTTGGTTGTCGCTGCTGCTACAAAGCAGCGGGGGATGGCGGAGATGCCACGATACATCTCCGTTCGCGGTCTTAGAAATCGCCACCAAAACTCTTTTCCACCAGGATCTTTTTGGGCAAGGCGTTCTGCCCTTACTTTGTTTTCAACAATTGAAAAAGGGGCCTGATATGCCTTGGCCTTTTCTTGGGACCAGTCCCTGAAGTTGATGATACTGCGGCTGGGTGACTGGTCAGGGTTGTTATTCAGTTCCTGCCCGTTGATGAGAGGGAAGATGACCTCGTGGTTTTTGGAGTCGGAGCGTTTGAGGGATTCCGCCTCGTCATGCGTGAGCAGAAAGCCATCGCCGAGGAAAATGGAGCCTTGAAAAACCTTGCTGGCATTATGCGGGAGGTCGATTGGCTCTCCGGCATCGGTGGAATCCTCGAAAAAAGGGCTGACCAGCGGGACGGGTTTATTGTCGAGCCAGCAGGTTTGTTTCCACGGCCCTCGGTGAATCGAGACGAGCGAAACAACAAGATTCGCCACGCCTGGCCATTTGATTCCCCGCACCGCCATGTTGATCGAGCCGCCTGCCGTGATGACTTGTTCGAGGCCGTCCTTACGCACATCGCCGTCTTTGATCGAGTTGGTGGTGATGAAGGCAGTGAAGCCGTTCGGGCTTAGAAGGGAATAGATGCGGCGCAGGAAGAAGACGACCAACTCGCTGAGGCCGGTGGGTGCGAATTGCCAGCGCACATATTCGCAGAAGGCATGGCCGTAGGTGCCGCTTAAGGCTTGCCCACCCAGATACGGCGGATTCCCCAGAATGCAGTCGAAGCCGCCATTGGCAATGATGTCGGGAAATTCGAGGAACCAATGGAAGGCTTTTTTGCGTTGGGCGAGTGCCCATGCGGCAGCGGTGGCCTGACTTTGGAGGTGACGACCGGCGAGGTAGTGGCGGAAGGTGGCGTCGGTGATGAGGCGGTCTTTGTTTCCAGCGGTTTTGGGGAGGTAAAACTGGGCGATGGGGATGGCTGCGAGTTGGCGCAGGAGGAGTGCGTCGGCGCTTTGGAGTTTCTCGTAGCGGGATTTTTTATCGGCGATCTCGGCAGGCGTGGTCTCGGGGAGGTTGGTGATGCCTACGAGGTCGGAGGCGAGGGTTTGGCACTTGGAGCGGAGGTCGGGCGAGAGGCTTTGCTGACCGGCCTTGTGGTAGGCGCGCTCGGTTTTGTTGGTTTTGCGGAAGGCAGCGGCGATCTCCTTGTCATCACCGGGGAGGGTTTTGAAGGCTTCGTCGGGGATGCCTTTTTCGAGTTCGTCGCGGGTCACGAAGCCGACGATGGCGTTGCCGCATTTGATGTGGTGGTCGAGGAAATTGAGGGGTTCGCCAGGCGTGTGGGCTTCCAGCCAGAGGGCGACCTTGCAAAGCTCGACGGCGAGCGGGTTGAGGTCCACGCCGTAGATGCAGTGGCGGATGACATCGCGAATGGCCTCGCGGAAGGCGGCGGGGCTGGGTTGGTCATCACCGGTGCGGATAATGGCAAGCTCCGTGGCGATGCGGCGGGCGGCGGCGAGGAGGATGTGGCCGGAGCCGCAGGAGATGTCGGCGACCCGTAGGGAGAGAAGCGCAGCTTCTGAAGTCTGAATGATGAAGGAGGAAGTATGAAGGTGCTTGGGGGTGGCTTCGATTTTTGAACGGGCGTCCTTGAGGCGCTGTTCGATCAAGTGGTCGAGCGAGTGCTTGATGAGGGGCTGGACGAGTTCGTCGGGGGTGTAATGGGAGCCGGTGGCGGCGCGGGCGTCGCCTTGGGCAAAGGCGAAGTGCCATTTGCCTTCGATGAGAGTGACTTGGGGCTCGAACTCCAGCAGGCCTTGATAGACGGAGCCAAACTCCTCGACATTGAGCGCGCCGTAATTGACCCGCATGAGCTGGCCGGTGACGGGATTGGTGAACAGCGTGAGCTGGCGCAGGGCGCTGAGGAAGGTGGCGTTGTCGAGAGCGCATTCCTCCAGAGGCCCAAGGGAGCCGGAGCCGAAGAGGTCGCCACCAAGCGGGGCGATGCCTAGCTTTAGGCCGCGACCGGATTCATCGACAAGGCGGAAGAGGGCGATAAGGGCGAGCCAGGCATCGTGGTGGCGGGCATCGGCGAAGCGGGATTTCTCGGCGAGGCGGCGCAGGCGGCCGAGGGAGTAGCCGAGATCGTAGATGTCGCGCAGGCGTTTGTCGGTGCCGGGCATGAGCGCGAGGCCACGCTCTTCAACGACCATGAGGAAGAGGAGACGGTAGATGAGCCGGAGGAGATAGGTGTAGAGAAAGGATGAAGTATGAAGGTTGAAGGATGAAGAGGGGTCGCCGTTTGCGGTGGCCGATGAGGTGCGGACCCACTCGCGGAGCTTGTCGTTCGCAGGGTGGCTCAAGAGTCCGTTGGCGACTTTTTCGATGACTTCCTGCACGGCACGGCTCAGGCCGTCGCGAATGCGGGAGCCGGAGTCGAGGGAGTCTTGGTGGTAAATCTCGATGGGTGCCTCGGCGACGGCGTCTTGTTTAACCGGCAGGCGGGAGGCGTGGAGCAGGCGGTAGAGCAGCGCAAAGTCGGCGAAGAGTTCCTCAGAGAAAATGCGGTCGAGGTCGAACTCGATGAAGGTGAGTTTAACGAGGCGGGAGGAATCGCGGAGGAGGCGGATCTGGCGGCCGTTGGAGACGATGCCGTAGAGGTGCTCGGTGAGATTGAGGTATTCCTGCACCAGACCGTGCGGGGACATGCGGGGGGCATTCGGCACGGTGCTGCGGCGGTCGAGGGACTCGAAGCAGCCGATGAGGTGGATGGGCAGGCCGTCGCGTGCTGTGTCGCGATGGGAGATGCGGTAGGTTTTCCCTTGGATGGTCTCGGAGTCGGCAAGCGTGAGCTGGTAGCCGAGGAGGCCGAGGAACGGGACGAGCCATTGGTTGCGGGTCTCGGTGGTGCCGGTCGCCCCCTCGCGCAGGCGGCTGATCTTGGTCTGGTAGGCGGTCCAATACGCTCGGGCGGCGGCCCAGGCATCCGCGATCTCGTCCTTGACCTTGGCGGTGGGATCGAGGCCGAAATCCTTGGCGGACTGGTGCGACTTCTCGCCGCGCTCGATGGCATCGAGAATGTCAGCGGAGAGGACGGAGCCTTCGAGTCGGATGGAAGGGTGCATGGGAAATTATGAAGGAGGAAGGATGAATTATGAAATTGTGGGCGGGGGATTTTTTGTGTTTTTGGAGATGGTGGTGAGGATGGCGAGGAGTTGGTTGGTTTCGTCTTGGAGGGGGGCGAGTTTGGCGGGTTTTACGATGCCGGATTCGGTGAGGAGTTCGAGCCAGTAGGCGGTTTCGTCCAATTCCTTCAGGCAGTCGCCGATTTTGGAGATAAATTCGGCTTTGGAACGGGAACGATGGGCCTCCCGGTAGTTGGCGCCTACGGATGTGCCAGACCGAAGCACCTGCTTGCCGAGAACCCGTGCTTCGTCTGTTTTCGGCAAAGTCACAAACATCCGAACAATCCGAAGACCAAAAAGCTTTGTCCGCTCTCTCAACTCAAACGGCGGCGAACCTTCATCATTCATAATTCATAATTCATAATTTACAGAGTTCATGCTTCATCTTTTTCTTCAATTGTAATATGATGGAATAAAAGGATTTATTTTTTGATTGTGTCTTTTCTTTGCGTTTTGTGCGATTGGGAATCGAGTTATTAGCCACTTTTTTGTGCGATTGAATAAAGGGTGTGGCGGTGGGCGGTGGGGTTACTCTGCCGTCTTCGCTGTGCCGCACGAGAGGAGCCAGACCAAGGCATAGACCAGCGCGATGCCGATCAGGATTGGGTTGGCTCCGATCGCGAACGAGGCGATGAAGAAGACGGCGAAGATGGTGAAGATGGCGAGGTTTTTCATTTTCTTTCTTCGTAGTAGGTGAAGCCTGTTTCGTATTTCGCGACATCTGGAAGAAACTGCCATGTCTTCCCCGTGAGTCGGAGTGCTGGTTCTATGCTGATCCATGCGGGCTCTTGCACATCGTGGTATTCCTCCATCTTTATTTCCAGCATATGGACTTCGTCTGTGGTTAGGGGGTAGCTTGCTATGTCGAGGTAGTTTTGAATTTCCTCTGGAATAGTCACGCTGCTGTGGGCGTGTTTTTCCCTTTGGTCTTTTGGTATTCTGGAAATATCTACAGGAAGGTCGGCGTCTTTTATGATCCGCCTCTCCCAGTCGCGTTTCCTTGCTTCGGGCTTCTGGTTCGTCTTCTCGGAGAAAAAAATCGAGGCAAGCAGTGGGTCGCAGTCCAGATTCATGTAGAAGAGCGCTCGGGTCTCTGCCTCTGCCTTTTGATCAGAGTCTAGGCCCACAAATTGCGCCGCCCATTCGCAGTTTGAGCATACGACCTGCCCAGCGCCTGCGATCTCGTTGGATAGGATGTGGCTTCCGCAGTTCGGGCACTTGGCGTCGAGGTGGTTTTTTGAGCCTTTTGGCAAGGCGATAGCTGTTGGTGGATTTTTCATGCTTGGTGCAGGTAGTAGAAGCCTGTCTCGTATTTGGCCACCTCGGGGATGAAGAAGTAGGTTTTCCCTGTCTTATCCATGGTGATGTCCATGATAATCGTCTCGGCTTTGGTTCGATGGTATTTCTCCATTTCTGTGAGGATCATGTTCCTTTCGTCGTCTCCGAGGGGGAAGGTGCAGCCTTGTATGTAGCGGGCTATGTGCTCGGGAACGAATAGCTGGCTGTGGTCATGGAGATGGTGCTCTGCAGGGTCGATCTGCGAGAGGTCGAGCGGCGGCACGGCCTCTTGCACTTTTTTCTCTTCCCTTTGTTTTTGGCGCGCTGCCCAGGAGTAGTTATCTTGGTGCATGTCAAAGATGTCTTGAGCGATTTTCAGGGCTTCGGGGTCTTTTATGCTCTTGGCGAGCTTTCGGGCGCTCTCTTGTTCTTCTGGTGTCATATTATTTTTTCTTGTTTTGGTGCGGATTTTGGCGGTGAGGTCTTTGATGTTGGCGGAGGTCACGACTTCGCTTCGGCCTCGGAGGCTTCCTTGTCGGTCTTGACCTCGGCGATGGGATCGAGGCCGAAATCCTTGGCGGACTGGTGCGACTTCTCGCCGCGCTCAATGGCATCGAGGATGTCAGCGGAGAGGACGGATTCTTCGAGTTGGATGGAACAGTGAAGCATGGGAAATTATGAAGTGGCTGCGGATTCCAGTTCCTGGGCTTTGATCCAGTAGGCGAAAGCTGCCAGGTCGGTTGTTTTGAATCGGTTGAGATTTTCCCAAGGCGCGTCCAGTTTGGCCCATCGCAAGTCTTCGGGATTGGGTTCACTGGAAACAAAGGCAGGTAGATCGAGATTCGTCGCACCACGCTTGAGGGCCGATGCCACCAGTGCGGCGATGCCTGCCGCATCTCGGGCTTGGGCGATTTGGAACGATTCACTGAAAAGGTGGCTGTCTAATGCGCGAATGCCCTTGCGGAAGAAGATGGTCTTTTCGTTTTCCTTCGGCGGAGGTTCATCCACTCGGCTCACCCAGTGGGCTGCATCCTGCGTATCCGCCAACGCCTCGGCCAACCCGCAATCCAACGCCCGGTATTTCACTTGCTCGGCATGCACGGCCCGGTAGGTCGCATTGGTTTCCGCAATGTTTCCCGCCATTCTGGCCAGCACGGAGATGTCGAAGAGGTGCTTCACTACTTTGATAGGGCGTTGTTCGGAAGGCTCGCCGGTGGAAGCCACCGAGGGCTGGTAAGGGAAGCCAATAGTCGATGGAGCGAAGGCAGCCATCTTGTCTCCCAGTAGGCTCGACGGGCTTGGGAGCAATACAGAAACCTCCTCATCCACTTCAAAAAAGCTCGTCCGCACGGTGCATGATTCCACAGAGGCATATGGACTCTCCGCCACGATCACATCCAGTTGGATCGCCTGACCGGTCGCCCCGTCGAAGGCCGATTCATAGACCACCCGAAAATGTCGGGTTGGCGGTGCTTCGCGGTCGCGATGTTCCTGATGCTCCCAACCCAAGAACGGATGCCCCACTACTTTGTCCAGCACCTCCTCCAACTTCTCTTGAGAAGCAAGGCACAGGATGTCCACATCGATCGACAAACGCCGGGGTTTATCCGTGAGCAGGAGAAGCGAAGTGCCGCCTTTAAAAATGAACTCCAACCCCGCTTTTTTCAAACGCCCGACCAATTCCAAGGCCAGCACGCACTTTTCGAGATTGCGGACATCTCTTGCCTTAAGTGCATTCGCTTGCTCGCGAAGCCAATCCTTGGAAAAGCAGGCTGGTGAAATCATGCCACAACCTCCACAAAAAACCTACTAAGTGAGAATTTTTTAGTTTTTCGGAGATAGTAGGTCGAAAAAAATGCAAAAATATTCCCAGTAGGTGATTGCATAATCAAAAAACTACTTTCTCGGAATTTCTTCATTTTTCCGAGATCGTGGGTTTTACGGGACGGCCCATAATGTCTTCCATTTTGATTCCGTGCCGCTTCATCATTTTAACCATCAAACCGAGGTCGAAGCATCGTTCGGACATCCACCTGCGGCTGGCTGCCTGCCGATCAGCTTCGTCGAGAATGCCCAGCCTTCGGTTTTCCAGCAGCAATTCGATGAGCATCCGCTCAGGCGTCATCTCACCCAACTCGCGCCGCACACCGCGCACGACGACCTGCTTTTCACCAGAGACGAAATCCGCTCCACTTTTTTTTGTGGGATTCACCACCACAGCCCAGCCGCTCTGCCGCAAAAACGCCGCCACATCCGACACTGTATCGCTCGGCACATTTACAAAGAGCGTTTCCTTGCCCAGCGTGTGCTCCAGCCACGGATTGATCTGGGCTGTGGACCACACGGCTTGCGGCAGAAGAGGGAAACGCTTGGCGAGAAGTTTGCCCAGGGCCGCTACAGGCTCGGAGTCGATTACCGCCCGCTCGGCAATGGGCGAATACCAACCACGACCGGCCGAATAAATTTCGCCATTGGCCATCACTTCAGAGAGGTAGCCGCGCAGGGTGTTCGGCGAAACCTCAAGCATACGCACACGCACCCAAGCCAGTGAGACATAACGATGCTTTGCCGCCGCTTTCCCGAGAATTTGGGAAAGGGTAGCTTTGGCGTTAGTGGTTATGAATCTTCGTGGCATGGATTAAAAAAACTTAAGCACGATCAGCTCTGTGTTTCTGCAGCTTCAGAGTTGTTTTTTACTTCATCAATACAGTGCCAAAGTTGGGGATTTTCTAAAAGCAATCGCACGCGTTCCATTTTCATTTCCACCCCTATACAAAAAGCTAACAAAGTCGCGGAGTTTTCGCCGTTTATCTGCGCCAATTCTTGTAACTGAGCGCGTGCATTTTCGAGATGGAATTTGTTTGATCGAATATCTTCCAAAAATTGAATGAACAAGGGAATAAAAAGAGGAGTTAAGAGTTGTTCGAATGCCTCTGGATATTTCACTTGAATTTTCTGAAGCACTTCGAGCAGTCCTTGAGATTGAATTTTGGTTTGGTTCCAAAAGACCTCTTTTGCAGAGGCATGAATTTTTTTAAGTTCATCTGCCAGAATTTGATCTTGAGAAAGTAATTCTATATTTCTGATTCTAAAGACCCACTCGCATACGCTCGAAATGAGAAATGATTCATGTCCAATATCATCTGCGACAAAATCGCGAATCTCGTTTTTTTGTTCGATGAGCTGGCTTAACAATGATTGTTCGCTGTTTGAGTCTAACCTTCCAAGAATTGCTTTGACGACATTTTCAGGATCAAACGCCTGTTGGTGCTCTGCGATGAAAGCAAAGCCTAGTGCATTTGTCATTTTGGTTCCCGCAGCAAGAGAGAGCTTTATTCCATCGTAAAGCATCCATTCATTCCAGACTTCTTCAAATTCCGCATTTCCGATAGGTATTTTTAATTGTTGCGTTTCATCCTCAAGCATGAGCCGATCTTTTTCAGCCGCTGGAAATGTGGAGACCATCGCATCAATTGAGATAACCATTACATGCCCTTCGGGATCAAAAGAATGTTGCGCAGAAAAACTCAACCAATTCGACGACAATTCAACAACTCGATAGTCTCCCGAGTCTTCTAAGTTTCCGTGAGGAGCCCTTACAAAAAGAGCTTTCTGCAGGTTTTTGTCTGCCCGGAGATTGCCCGAAAGAACTCGATTCTTCAATAGACGCACACGCCCCAAGGCCAGAAAATTCCGCCACTCTGCCGCTGAGAGAACCACGAAAGACTCTACGAACTGAGTTTGCTCTAAATCATTCATCTGGAGAATCCTCTTTGAACTTGCGGCTTAAAGGATTCCATACATCCCTTTGGAATTTTATTCAGGACCCAGTGTGGGGTCCCGTGGTAGGATAAGAAAACATTTCGGCGGCTTCGAGTGAGAGCAACAAAAAAATGTCTTCGCTCTTCTAATTCACGACTAAAATTATTAGGCTTTGCATCCAAATTGTTTCCTTCTTTCAGATAGGGCAAAAAGACATTTTCAAAATCCAACCCTTTCGCACTTTGATATGTCATAAGATACACCATCTTAGTTGAATCACTTTGTGGTAGCGAACCATTGTTGCTTCCAAGAAACATCAGTGGACACTTGTGACTTTGAAAAAAGTCATTAAATTCTTCGTAGCAAGTTATTCTTCCTCTGCTGGGAGCTGGTGGCAGTTTCCTGCACAGCTCATAAGCCACCACGGATGCGAACCTGTAGATTAGATCATGGGTCGGAAAAAGGACTGCACTTGGTTTTTCAACTTGCGCTAATCTCTGAGCCTCTCGAAAAACCTGACGAAATTCTTCGTCTTTATTTGTTGCTTCAAACTTCCAGACCCGATGATCACTTCGATTAGACAAAGCAGCACCTTGCACAATTTTTGCCTCAGGAAGTATCTCTTTTGCCACATTAAACAGGTTTTGTCCCAAGCGATGAATATCTCGAAGTGTATGTTTTTTGTGGGCACCTAGGATTTCGCCAATTTCTTCAGGGTCGATTCTGCCAGAAAAAATTGATTGATCCGGATCTCCTGCAACGATGATATTGCGAGCCCTTTTTAAGATATTATTAAGCTGTCTATCCTTAATATCTTGAACTTCATCAACTACAATGTAGTCATAAAAAACATCCTCATTGTTAAATGAGTCAAGAGTGCAGATATCAATCCTCTGAGTTTCAGTTGCTGATATTCCCGATGCTACAAGGTCTTTCAATGCATGTGTGTATGCCATGAAACAAACGCTTTTCCTTGGCGTTAATTTGGCGATCTTTTTCAAGGCATGCGTAATAACAATTGTTTTCCCAGTTCCTGCGTATCCAGCAACCCAATTTTTTTTGGATTTTACATCAGTAATATCCGCAATGATTTCTCTTTGCTGGGAACTAAGCTCGTTTATTGGAATCATCCATTTCATAATGCTAAAATGTTTCTGGCCAATCAAAACGCCGAGCAGATGCGCCATCAAACTTTCCCTCGTAGTAAGTAGTTTTCAACCAATCTAAATCCTCTTCCCATTGGTCGATAGCTTCTGCATACGAACTACAGTCCTCGCGGCCTTTGAAGTTTCTGGCCAACATGGCAATCGTTTCAGCCATTTTTCTCAACCGCGTTGAGCTCTCGGTTTCACCCCATTTTTCAACGATTTCGGAGGCGATATCATTGGAAAACGATTCTCTTTTTATGATGCCACCCAGAATCTCCCGTCTTATCGAACGCATCGCACCTTTTTTTCCAACATGGTAGCCAGAGTAAGAAAGTAACCCCTCATCGCTACTGAATTTGCCATTCAATTTGGCTAAACCCTTAATATCGGTCTCAGGCCAGACAAAATAATCTTTGCGGGCGGTTAGCTCTGGAATTAGTTTAAGTGCAGGGTGCTGGGCTTTATGCTCATCCCATTGATTCGAGAAATAGACACTCCATTCACCAGGAAATTCCTCTAAACGAACGAACAACCCCGACAAAAACATTTCTTGCGATAGTATAACAGGCTCCTTGAGTGCCTTGGATCGCAGAAAAACAACCTCCTGAATGTTGTTAATACACCTCTGAATCCATCTTTTATTAAACACTTCAGACTGATCGAAATTTATTGGAGAAGATAAAATAAACTCCTCCATGAAAAGTGATAAAAAGCCGGATGTGAGATACTCCGAATTGCCAACTACAAACAATGGACTTTGGCCATGCTGTTCGACATTCCAATCTTGAGCTTCAAAGAATGTGTTTTGAATGCCGTAGGAACGAACGAAAGTTCCAAGTTCGCCAGATTCAAATGGCCCATTTCCAATAAACACGATTGGACAATCGAGCACCTGATCCTTGAATTTAAGTGTTTTATCTGCAAACCAGTTACGAATTGGAATGCTATTTACAAAATCGCTGGCTCCCTGAGAATAAAAGCGATGCAAGATACTTTGGATTCGCATCTCCGTCTCGGGTATCCTGGCAGGGCGGAAAAAGAGGGAGTAGGCACCATTTATTTTTTGAAGATAAGCCTGGTTCCCCGTATTTTTTTGCTCGGCAATAAATGCCTCAAGTTTCTCCCAGTCCAACTGCTCCGGAAGCTCCATTTTTCCGTTTTGGATATCGTTCGCAAATTTGGAGATGAGATCAGGAGCGTAGCCGCGATAGGCGGCTCGGAGGAGTTGTTTAATTTCCTCCAAAGTCGGTAATTTCTTTGGGGTTTCCATAAAAAAGCGGATAATGGATTCAAAAAATGCTAAAAATACAAATTATTTTCCGATATGTTTTTGAGATTTTGGTTTAAATGAACCGCTTCGTTTGCTCGCCCTCATCGGCTTGAGGATTTGGGAAAGCGAGGCTTTGTCGTTGGTGGGAATGAATCTTCGTGGCATATAAATGGATTAGATTTTCCGATTAAGTTTGGCTATGTCTTTAGCGGCTTGAATTAGCTTTACCACTTATTCAGTCCACTGCCTTTCCGTTCAATTGTTTTGCAGTAGTAATCAATTTCTTATTTTTTTGTTTGCTTGGTTTCTTTGCGTTTTGTGCGATTGGGAATCGAGTTATTAGCCAGGTTTTTTATATCATTGAACGGCATCAAGTCGCAGGGAGCAGGATATAAACACCGAGGACATCCATCGGGAGGACGGGGTAGACGACGCCGAAGCGTTTCTTTTCAACAAGGGATGAAAATCGCTCGTGAGCTTCGACGAGGTGCTGGCAGCGTTCTTCAGCGAGTTTGTCAAAGGCGGGGCGCAGCTGTGGAAGGGAGGCAATAGCTTCGTTGACCAAGCGGGCACTGCGCTCGGGTGCGATATCGCCGCTTGCTTGCGCAATGGCAAGGAGTTCCTTGGCTTCTTGGCTGGGCAGATAGCTCTCATCCCCCGGAGTGCCTCGATAGCCCCAGAGTAGCATCTCCTCAGCGACAAGTTGGTGACCGGAGGGCTTCAGCTCCTCGATGACATTTCGGCAACGGAACATAAGAAGCGTGGTGGTGGTTTTTACTGCTGCTGTGCGAAGCACGGAAGCGCGGGCGGCTTTGAATTTGTCCCTCGAAATGCTATGAGCGAGGACGATCTGGCAAAGCTGCTCTACGAGCGGATGGTTGCGACCGATGTAGATGTGGTTCTCCGGAGTAGGCGA
>Ga0247832_1004462_pt1 | contig 17460 bp, 15 predicted proteins | sample LaCruzMarch2015__10_FD_192407 | JGI IMG/M metagenome (GOLD analysis project Ga0247832, IMG submission 192407) | Freshwater microbial communities from meromictic Lake La Cruz, Castile-La Mancha, Spain - LaCruzMarch2015_4m | ecosystem: Environmental > Aquatic > Freshwater > Lake | place: Spain... | reverse complement strand
TTTGATGACAACAACAACAACAACAACAACAACAACAATAATAGCACTTCTTGTTGCTCATTACGACGGATGTTATTGCCAATGTATCGGATTCGGACAAAGTCAACAAAAACGACGCGAGAAGAAGATGCCACACTCTCACAACGCTATTTTGAATTATCACAATACTCACAGTCACCAGAGGATAATGATACACATAATGAGGAATCATTATCCATTGGTGACAACAACTGCAATGTGGGTAGCGGCAGCAGTGGCAATGCTGAGAGAAGCAAGACAAGAGTAACAATGGAATCATCATCGCTCATTCGTATCCTACTGGGCATTGACGTACTCCAATCCACTCTCATTGCCGGACTGTTGCGCAAATTGACTGAAATTGCCTCCTCCTTTTCCTTTGCATCCAACAACAATAGCAACAATGACGACGATGATGCAGCTAATGATACTACCAACACAAACATCAACGACGATGACGACGAGGATGTACCAAGACTTATATTATCGAACATACGTTGGCTGGATCACATCGTTGATTACACGACACTAACTGACTCATTCGTTGAATGTCTAACTGTGCTAGCATCGATCAGTGCCAGTTGTGATCGTACAAGAGGGATATTACTCGATGTTATTGGCACGTTGCCAGATATATTGGGTGATTCGAACAATTTTTGCTTCAGTAGTAACGGCCGTACCGCCACCTCCACCAAGAAGGAGGAGGGAAAGGTCAATGCAATGGAGTACGATCACGGCAACGACTATCCCATACTTGCAACATTACAGCATTTACGAACACAAGACCCTAGTTTACTTATCCCATGTCTAGATGCAATAGGCTCATTTAACCTAACACCCGAACAGAATGTAAGTGTCGTACGAGACGCGTTAGAGGCATTGTCCATTGTCGATGATGATGATGATTGTGGTGGATTACCAGCGTTAACAACCTTTCTTATGAATCATTGTCCAACGACGAAAGGTGGAGGATTATCAACGGGGGGGAGTTCATTGACAAAGGACGTCATCGAAGAAATGAGAAAGTTACCACTGGGTGGTACACTCTCCTCTGTTGCTGCATCATCATGTCTAGTAATTGAATCTCTCTCACGTGGCTTCGCTCATCGACAGGATATGACATCGGCGTTGCTTAAATGTATCAAAGAAACACCACCGGGAGACCATCCTACCGCTGATATATGGCTATTGGCATGTTGTGCATCTGCACCCCATAATCGAAGTAAGGTTATTAGTCTCGTAAAAAGTAAGGCTATTGCGGGTGCATTCACATCAAGGATGATGCGTGAATCATTATCAGGTAATGGTATGGCACTTACGAGCTTATTTGATACATCATTGTGTGATTTGGCTGATGGATTGCTACGTTGTCCCTCGTCGTCGTCATCATCTGATTCGAGCATGGGTGGTGGTGGTGGTGGAGACGCGTGCGATCTTGGGGTGACACTGTATGAAGTTCTATTTGAGGAATTCCATGAACCGATGCAACGTCAGGAGGTTGTGGGTAGTCTGGTTACTCACGTTGGATCCGGTGTCAGTGTCAAGTCTGGTGAGGTCGATGCCGCGTTACGTGTGTTTTGTGGCATTGTCGATAAGACGGATGGGACTGCTGCGCTTCGTCCGTTCACACCGTTTTTGACCAGCATGTTGGATCATTTGCATAACATGACTCCGTCTCAAATCCGTAGACTATTCCTACTGCTGTTCGCGGTGGGTGGAAACAATGAAGAAGTTGGTGGCAACAATCGAGCAAGTGACGATGTCCATATAGTAATTCGGAAGCATCTCTCCCTCACTCCGTTCGCCATGAAACGAATTGGTATTATTGGAACTGTAGCCTATGCAGTGTCAAGATCGTCGCAGCTTCTAGAGAGGCATACCATCATCGATGGACTCGGCAGTGCTGCTTTTGCTTCTTCGCCTGTCATTAAAGAAATCACAAACGTAATCAATAGTGCATACACTCATTGCAAGCCGAGTGGTACTTCATCTGGCAGTGCTGGTAATGCCAATGCTCGCAACGTAACAACCAGTTCGCTTGGTCGAGCTTTTTCCGAAGGATCGCCTATGGCTTTCCTTTTGGAAGAGTTGTGTCATGCAGTGTGCGGTGGAAAGTTGGCTAAGGGAGTACTAGAATGGATAGAGGAACTCATTCGAGCGGACTTTGAAGATACATTTGTCGGAGACTTTGTCGATACCGCTGGTGAGAGTGCACATGGAAAAGGGGCTGAGGGTGATGCACCCGTAACCGAAATGATCCCAACGTGCAGTGTCGATTTGGCTCTCCTAGATGGAACCTCTGAGAATACAATCGCTCCTCCTGGCGAGATGCGATTTGATGCGCGGAACGTGGATGATCCCCTGGTTTACATCAAGATTCTTCCATTCCTTGCGTCGTATAATATTACCGAAAGAGAAATCATGCCGGTATATCTTTCCGCAATGTTTCGGTTAATAGCGCTTGTGACAGAGGTAGATGCATTGTTAGGATGCCCAATCCTTTTACCAGCTTCAGCGTCATCCGGAATTGAGTTTGAAGATTTAGGAGCAACAAAACAGTGGGTCGTGACTTCTTCATACTATTTCGCCACCTGCCTGATTCGCCAGCTGATTAATTCCTTCATACAGTACGCAGCTGATGAGTCCGCTTCGTTGCCTGGGCTGGTACTACCTCCCGCTGGCTCATACACGTCATCGTCTCAGGGTTTGGATTACATGAAGATTCAAAAACAAATTGTTGCTAGGTTGCGGGCATTGGTTGAGCTGGATGAGGAGCTTCGTTTCACGTCATCTAAATGCTATACATTTGCTCCTCCAGGTACGAGTCTACAGGAATTTAGTTTCACAATACAATATCTCCACTAACTCTCACATCAATATGTGCAATTGTTTTAGGTCTTGACGTCTTGCCTCCCCCAAGAGAGCTCGTTGGTATAAATCACACAACCATTATCGGCGAAAACGCAGCCAACGCAAACTTGGATGACCCAAAAACTAAAGCCAAAGAGGAGAAGAAGGCTCTTACTGCAGCGAAGAATCGTGCTTTTAAGTTGAAGAAGGTTAAACAGAACTACGAACAAAATCTTGTTCATCGCACGTTCGACGCTTTGAGATCATTAGACCCGAACGTTTGTCTAGCTCTTGGCTTCACTGATCTATGTGTGGTTAGCTCAGAAGATGACGAGATGCATTTCACAAAATGCGGTGATAAGGTCACAACAATGCTGTTGAAATTGTTACAAAAAACACTATCGGAATCGTTATTTGAGAAGAAGAGCATGGCTTTTAAGGCGCGAATGGATGGAAGTTCAAGCGTCGAAGAGGATATGCTTAGTGACAATCCATATATGTCTGTCTTGCCTGCATCAAATAAAGCAAGCACTTTTGATGAGATTGCATTGGCATGCGAGAGTCATACATCAAAGAAAAGTTTTGAGTTACTAGACCGACTTTTGAGGGGAGATGTATTTGTCAGCATCCATGAGCATTTAGCAGCAGTCGCCGAGCTCCGATGTGGATCGAACAAGAGTAATGATGCCGAAAGCGAGAGTCAATTGATTGAGACCGCTCGCTGTCTTTTTAGATGTTTGCAATCCATCGTTAGTTCCGAAATGTTGACGAGATCGATGACCGGTCGGGGATTTCTTGTCTCTATCCTGATTCAGATAAAAGATGGAGATCGGAATAGTTATGTCTCCGACACCAGGCGTTGCCGTGTATCGTCAACTACCATGAACAAACTGCTAGACTCCATCACCGATAATGTGAACGAAATCGTGACTGGAGCTTGGACTAACGACTTGTGCTTTGTCATGGACGGAGTCAATTGCATGGAAGTAATCTATGATTGTTCAAGACGCATGTCGGTCAGCGTTGAAGAAATGGATAATGATTCTGATGATTACACGTCTAGCATTTCAATCAAGCTGTCTACTACTGCAGATAAACTACTTCGTCAGCACTGGTCCGATGACACAAAGATGAATAAAGAGAATGTCGGAAGATTGCTGTCGCTGGTTATCAAGCATTCCTCAGATCGAATGAAAGCAATGACGCATCTTGTCACTGACGTTCTAGCAGAAGTACCATTTTTGGATAAAGGTTCAAGTGTTGCAATCTTTCCGACTTGCTCCCGGATGACATTTCCATGCTTTTATGCTACAGTTATGCAATTCCTCTGGAAGGAGCTTGTCAAGCTTTTCGATTCACCTCTAGGAAAGACGAAGGATCCCGTCGCAGCATTGACCGTCCTTGAGTCAATGAAAGACATGATTGTCCTCCTGCAGCAATTATTTGACCTAACGAAGGAACTTGATTCTAAGAAGACGACTCTGCTCCAGCAATTGAAGTTCGGATCTAGATTTATCGAAACATTCGTCGTCAAAGCAATACCATTCTGTCAGGTCCATTTCACGTCGCATCAGGATTTGATCATAGAAATCATTCGACTGTTACAAAAGTGTTCACATCGTTTGAATCACATCATGTCGCACGGAAAGAGGGAGAAGGATGCTGGTCTTGCCAAAGAGGCACCCCGAGCTAAAAAGGTACTTGAAACCTTTATCCACAAAGTCAAGGCCATGTTGAAGAAGAATCACTGCATGACAGCGCTAATCACGAAACCTTTGAAAGAGAAAGATATAGACGGCACTACTTTTAAGGAGGGCAATGATGGATCTAAGGACGAAGATGATGATGGAGAGGAGGATGAAGACGAATCGTCGGATGATGATGGAGAGGAGGAGGAGAATGACTTGGATGAATCTGGCGGACAATCTGCTGAACAGAGTGAGAATTCAGAAAATGAATACGATACAGATGACGATTGAACATTTTACTTGATTATTCTAAATTGATACTCATAGCAACATGTATTTGAGTGATGATGTTGTAGTAAGTCTCTTCTTATAATGAATTATCGTTTACATGCAAACTTTTTCGACTACTTCTGGTTCATTCAAAAATAATTGGTAGCATTATGACAAATAAAGATGCAACTACAGACCCTGAAGTGAACATCTATCCTTCTTGTCTGTGTTGTCTCCCCGGAAAACGGAAAACCCCACTTCAAGTCTTTCCCGCAGTTATCTACTGCCACATCATTCTTTCCTTTCCAACATGATGATGCGCTGCCTCGTCGTACTAGCTATACTGCATGCCTCGTACGCCTTCTCACCAACTGCTACTACTACTTTATCAACAACAACGAGGAGGAGATTCTCCATCGTACGTCGTCTTGCGGCAGCGGCCGATGATAATGGCGACGGCGATGGAACCTCCTTAGGGCAGCCGCGATCATCCTCGTCGGTCGTCAGTCTCGCCGAGAAGATGAAATCATGGGAGGCGTCGGAGGATGAAATACGGTCGGCAACGCTTGGGGGTGTTGTGCCGGGCTTATCCGCTCCGGGGATCAAGGGCTTCGATGGGAAATTCGGCGACGAGAACGGCAGGAGTGAAGGAGCGGCGACGACAGGGAGTAGGACCGACGCATTCGATGTTGGGTTGTATGTAGCATTCCCCATCATGGTCCTAAGTTGTTTGGCATTCGTTTTCTTTCCTTTCCTTATTGGCAATATCGATGTTAGTAGTGTGGGGCCACCTCCCATGTCGTGAAAAGTAATGAGGGTCCGCTATGTGGCGATATGAATTGAGAGGAGTGATAATCGACTTCAAATAATCGATCGAACGGCCAAGAAAATTTACGTACATGATGAAAGCTCCTCCTCCAGTCGGAATTAGTTGCTATCGATATGAATACGAAAAATGGTTGCGTGAATGTAGATAGAAAATGACAAGATTATAATTGTGGAGTAATTGCATATAGCAAATAGAATATCATTGCTAAACATTGGAATTTGCTCAATAAATCATCTTAAAGCTATCAATCTATCACCTTTCCGCATACCCCCCCCCCCCCTAAATAAACTTTTGACGTTTGTTACGGTTCTGAAACGATGCATAACCCTTCTTACTCTGCTTTTGAGTTTTAAATCCACGACTCTTATCCCCCTTTCCTCCTCTTCCTCCTTTGATAGTATTAAAGTTGTTCTCATAAGTCTTGCCACTACGACTACCTTGATTCTGGACTTGTGAAAATATATCCTCAGTACTAGTAGTAGTAGTAGTAGCAGTGGTGAAGAAGTCATCATTAATTTTTTCGTCAACCTCTTTGCATTTATCAGTGTGTCTTTCATTCATCACATCAGCATTATTACCAGTCATATCCTTGCTAGGAAAAGAAGATGAAGACAGTGCAGCGTTTGAGTCAGAATCTAAGCTATCATCACTGCTATCACTATCATCACTGCTATCATCTGACGACGACGACGACGACGATGGTGGTGCCACCTTACTAACACTTGATTTCGCCTTGGTATTGTTGAAATCTAACAACGGATCGGCATCATCCTCATCTGATGACGAATCACTACGATCACTATGATTGCTATTGTCAATCGAATCCACCTCCTCTTTCTTACTACCGAGCGCATGATAATCATCGCCAGTCGTTGACTCGGGGAATAGCTTATTCAGGTCATTGGATAATGCAAATCGACTGTCTGATATTGTTTTCGTTTTTGCTGTTGTTGCTGTTGTGACTATTGCTGATTCTCGCGCTTTCGTCTTGTTGGAACTAGATGTTGCATCTTCTTTCCCTTGTGTGACAGCATTTGACATTATATTTTTCGTCGTCGTCGTTACAGCAGGAGCTGTATCTGTTGTTGAATACGAAGTAGAATTTGGATATGTATCAACAGGCATAGACAATAATACTCTCTTTGCATCATCCAGATTAATCCACTTCTTTGTTTGGATCAATAGTGGTTTCTTCTTCTTCTGCTTCTTCTGTTGTTTGACAGGTTTGACATCTTCGACATCACTATCAGAATCACTGCTAGGGACACTACTACTATCATTGCTGCCACTATCATTGCCTGCATCATCTTCATTATTGCCATCTTCATTATTCATGTCCGTAGTTGTCTTTAATTCTTCTAACAATCCCTCACGTATAGTATTCCAAACTTTTTGTCGACGTAACCGTCCCCGATCATCATCGACAACCCGATTCATCCCGTTAGTAAATAATGCCATATATTTAATATCACTGGGGTAGAATGCTATATATAATTGATCCATGGCAATACATCGGAGTTGTTTTTCTAGGTTGGATATTTGTTTTTGTTGTCGTGCTTGTCGTTTATCATTGGTAGTGTTTGTTGACTGCGCCTTGATTGCTTGTTGTAATTGTCGTTTTATCGACTTTTGAAGTCGTGTTAGTTTCTGTCGTTCGATAAATTTCACTTGATGATACTTGGATGCATTCTTCTTCTCACGTTCGCGTGTTTCGTGTGCGGCAATTTCTTCTTCGAGTAATTTAATTCGAGATCGAGTTGCGTCGCTTGCGGATTCCTCCTTCACGACAGTATCGCCGTCGTTGTTATTATTGTTGCTGTTCACCACCTCGTTGTTACTCTTTATAAGCCGGTCGAGAAGTCGTCGTTGCGAACGTAGCAAATTCTTAAGCGATGCGTTCGTATGGCGGCTGTTGTTGTTGTTGTTGTTGTTTTTCTTCTGTATGTTGTTCGGACCGTCGTCGTCTCGGCGTCGCAATGACAAGCCAGAGCTATTTGCGGCACCTTCTTCATCGTCGTTTATTATAATACTGGCTTTACTTTTAGTTGACGACTTGCCCTTACGCCAGGGCTTGAATTTCCGCTCGAGGCCATGTTTGCTACTACTGACCATCGTGGTGGTTGTGTGGTTTTTCGTGGCGACGAATAAGGCGGGAACTGAGGCCCTCCTTGCCTGTCCTCGGGCTCTACGGGGTTGGATATTGTCAATTCGTTGCTTTTACAGCGATTGGTATCGGTGACACGACTCCCGTCACTGTGTATTCTGGCATATGGAATTATCAAACTTATAACCTCGAGAATATACGATTATGAAGACATGCAGTAACCATCCCGTAGGCACAAACTTTGATGCCATGTGGAGCATTCAGTATCATGGGATTAGTTTTAGGTGGAATTACAACATTTTTCTCCGTCTTTGCTGGATTCTTCAGTCCATTCTCTGTGTGTCTATTTTACATTTCTACCCATAAATTCCAACTTCTATCACTATGAGCTATTACACTATTTGGAAGTAAATCTATCACTGTTAGCTATTACACTATTTGGAAGTAAATTGAACATAAAGGCGGGATGGGATAAGATCGTCTTGACTTAACGACCTAGGAGTAGTACATCATGATAGAGCAGGTCCGGGAACCAGACGATAGCAGAGGTGAGTTTGTCGAGTGTGACTCGATGTGCGACAGTTGTGCAACTTCTTATCCTCACGATGGATCACTTTCTCTCCGTACTCCGTCGTAGCTAACTCGCAGGGATCCATCGGGAAGATGAACCCATTCACGAAGGATCCTCGGTATGCCACTATTGTCGATGCAGATCTCGCAAAGCACGGGTCAATTACAACAGTGAGTTGTCTCATATATATGTGTGGGTGTCTGCTGATCATCCGGCTTGAGGTTAGAGTGCCCTCGCTCATATTACTTTGTTCATCGCTATTTTTTCGACTACCACCCGAAATTGATCCGATTAATACCAGGTTACAGAAAAGTGTACGCTGACGCTCCTACAGCGTATTTGGCTCCAAATGAAAAACATGATAGTCTAGGCTCTCATCCAGAATCAACAGTTTGGTGCAGTCTTCAAGTCTACCGGTGGCAAACATTATCATATGATTGTTGTCTTGTTGCTGGTTTCAGCAGTAGCATTTGTAACCGAAGCGGAAGGAACTGATAGCCCCTCCAGCTCTCCAAGCAAGGCTCCCAACAGCGCGGCTCCGACATCAAAACCTGTGCCAACTCCAATCCAAAGGTGCCTCTTTGGGCTTGCTAATTCAGGATTTGATCTATTTGCAATTGAGAAATACAATGATTGGATGGACAATGAGACAACCTTTGAATTGGCGGAAACTGGGGTAAGGAAGTTACATGGGTATAACAAGCTTGTCACTATTGAACAGCAACACTGCGTCTCATTCTTGCTCTTGTTTGCTCCTCTTTTGCACAACCAAAGATTTGGACAGGGCCTGTTGACATCGCAGAGTATGTCCTTTTTACACAAGATCCTAACATTGTTTTCGAGTACAAAACCACGGTAAGTACTCACTTTGGTTTATTGTTGAATAATGCTATCTGGAAGTAATGTAATTGCTTATCATCTAAATCATCTTTCAACTAGTATAATGCTACAACGGATACTTACCCAATCAATGCTACCACAGATGGATCGTGCCAAGTTATGTTTGTCTCCGGAAATCGTGTGATTACCCAGCCTAACAATTTGAATCCACAAGGAGTCTGCCTTGAATGGACCAGGGCCCTAACTCTCTATTACTCCATCAGCCCAAAATTCCTCATCAAGAAACTGAATCTGTTCTTCCCAATAGCATTTCAAAAGGCAATTTTTGATAGTGTTGACGCTGATGATGTTCGGGATCTTGTTTGCAATGTAATGAAGTCGAATTGCACTGACACACTCGCGTTTAATAATATGTCAGTGGAAGGATGCAAAGATGCATACGACAAGCTTAACATGACAGACAATGGATATCTTGATAGCAACACGAAGGGCTGTCGCATTCTCCACTCTTCATTTGTGCCTAAGAATACTGGTCACTGTCCTCATTTATCCTTTGCTCCATTGGCAGATGAGAAAGGAAAGATCAAGTGCCAGACAAGTAGAGGACGAACGCCCCTGATTTGTTTTCTCAACAAGAACTTGGAATCATTGCGCTGAAGGGAGATAAGTTGGGCTTTCCAACAAACCTGACAAGATCTTGTACTGCGAAGGCTCCAACGAAGGCCCCGACACAGGCCCCGACAAAGAAGGGAAAGTCAACAAAGACTAAGTCGACGAAGAATCCAGCAACAAAAGCGACAAAGAAGGGAACATCGGTTTTCAACTAATCTCCAATTGTGTTAAGTGGAAAGTGTGGGATTGATATCTGACTTAAGGGTCAGTGAAACAATTGTAGTTACATCTTTATTTGACTGTGAATTTACCAATTGTTTTTAGATGAACCAGAAGTTGTCGTGAATAGTAAAATGTGAAAAGGAGAATGTGTGTGCACTGTATGAGCAGCATCGTTATTCTTCTTTCAGTGGCAGTATTGTAGCAGAGCAGTAAATTGTTTAGAAAAAGAAGAGAAGATTGTTTGCAAACGATAATAAACTAAAAACTAAGGCACTTGATTGATGCGGACATAACACTTGACATCATCATTAACTGTTGTACATGAATCCAATGCGGAAATAGACATTGTCATGATTTTCAGGATCAGTTGACCAGATCCAACCAGCAGAGCCATCGTTGATTGGCATCTTGTTACCCCAGGGCTTAGCAGTCTGAGGATTGGCAACAGGAGTCAACCAAGAGGAGTCATTAAATTCAGCATTAGCCCAACCAGTTGGATTGGTTAGGCTATATTTCCAGCTGCTACTTGAACTACCCACTAGCACAGTGGTGCCAGCCAAGACCAATTGGGCCTGCATTGCTGCAACTCCACCAGAATCGTGACAGGCAACAGCTATTACATTATAACCACTCCGCAAACTGCCAGTCAAACTGAAGGAGAATGGCCTTGTCCAATCAGTGGTGGAGCCTACCTGAACACCATTAAGATAGGTCTCAGAAAAGTTGTCAGTGGTGGTCCAGAAGACCACATTAGCATCACTTATTATGGCCAACGCAGTTGGCTTGCTACTGGGGGATGTAGTGGGAGATTTACTTGGGCTTGCAGATGGTCTGACAGTGGTGGGAAGTGCAGTGGGTTTGGCTGTCGTGGGCAATTTACTCGGGCTTTCAGTGGGCTTTGATGTCGTGGGAGGATTAGTTGGCTGTGCAGTGGTATTGGCACTGGGATTCCTGCTAGGCATCTCTGACGGATTGGCACTTGGGTTGAGGGTTGGATTGCTCGATGGGTTGGATGAGGGATTGTTACTTGGATTGCTTGAAGGATTTGAGCTCGGCTTGGCGCTGGGATTGGCACTGGGATTCCTGCTAGGCTTCTCTGATGGATTGGCACTTGGGTTGAGGGTTGGATTGCTCGATGGGTTGGATGAGGGATTGTTACTTGGATTGCTTGAAGGATTTGAGCTCGGCTTGGCGCTGGGATTGGCACTGGGATTCCTGCTAGGCTTCTCTGACGGATTGGCACTTGGGTTGAGGGTTGGATTGCTCGATGGGTTGGATGAGGGATTGTTACTTGGATTGCTCGAAGGATTTGAGCTCGGCTTGGCGCTGGGATTGGCACTGGGATTCCTGCTAGGCTTCTCTGACGGATTGGCATTTGGGTTGAGGGTCGGATTGCTCGATGGGTTGGATGAGGGATTGTTACTTGGATTGCTCGAAGGATTTGAGCTTGGCTTGGCGCTGGGATTGGCACTGGGATTCTTAGTGGGAGCCTTCGACGGAGAAGCAGTAGTGGGAGCAAAAGCGGGAGCTGCAGTTTGCTTCGCAGTGGGCTTTGGAGTGGGAGCAAAAGTGGGCTTCGAGGTTGGGGCTGCAGTAGGCTTTGCTGTGGGAGGGTTGGGAAGCCCCATAACACAAGCGTTACTTGTCTGTCCTCCGAACGCACCCTTGCAGCACTTCAATTGACTACTATAGATTATTATAGCATGGTTTGGCAGAGGGAGGGTGTTCTTGCAGCCAGCAGTCAACCACGGTGTACCATAATCAGCATACCAACCGCCCCTTTGATTTGCAGCTGTGGTAATTGTTGGTTTTGATGTTGGGGGGTTGGGAAGTCCCTTAATACACGCACCACTATATTGTCCTCCAAAAGCAGCCTTGCAGCACTCCAACTGTGTATTGAAGATGACAGTGACATAGATTGGTAATTGGTAATGGGGTGGTATTCTTGCAGCTAGCATTGGGCCATGGTGTACCATAATCGGCGTACCAACCGCCACCTTGGCCTGCAGCAGTTGTGGGCAATTTGGTAGTGGGTGCTACAGTTGTTGGTGCAACCGATGGCTTTGCAGTGGGAGGGTTTGGAAGTCCCATAACACATGCATTACTTGTCTGTCCATAGAACGCAGCCTTGCAGCACTCCAACTGGGTGGTGTAGAACATAGTGGCGTAGTTTGGATGCGGCACTGTGTTCATGCAACCAGCATTGGGCCATGGGGTAGAATAATCGGCGTAAAACTTGCCATTGTTGGGGTTTGCCGTGGGAGTTGCCGTCGTACCGCCGGCAGTGCTGCATGCTCCATCTGTTTGACCACCATACTGGACGGCACAACACGTCGCCCGATCGGCGTAGCCGGGGGAATCGCAGTCTGCCACTTGAATGCAGCCAGATTTGGACCAAGGCTGTGAGTAGTCTCTGTATAAGTAATAGTAATAGTTCGACGACGACAAAGGAAGGAGGTAAAGGATATGGCGTGAGAAAACAAATAATATCGTCATCGTCAGCAGAGCACAGAGACATGGTGTGAGGAAACACCTCATTCGTACTTACGGATGCCATAGGACAAGAGTCGCGGGGTCGCACCAAGGCGTTAGAAGCTCACGTACATCCTTGTTATCGGACGATAGGTTGTTGGTGGCGATCGCGGCGTCGGATTGTTGGCTGCTCGGGAGACGCAACAAGCCCGAAGCGGAAGCGTAAACAGAAGCATTCATCGATGCAACCGCTAGGACGAAGTAAGTGATGGCAAGCTTCATGGTGATGATGATGATGGTGATGATGATGATGATGAGATCGAGTGGAGTTCTGAGGAAGAGAAAGTTGAATAATTATGCCTGCGCTCAACAGCCTCCGTGTTACCTCCCGTTTGCGTACAGCTCCCGTTTACAAATGGTTTTAAACCCAGGGAAAATACTCCGCGATTCTTCCCATTTGCAAATGGGCGTGACCTTTGATGCGTCCCATATGCAAACAGTTGTGAGCGTTGAGGTGCGCAATGCCTCGCTCCCGAGGTGCACGACGAGGTCCAACGAAGGCATCGACGAGGTCCCACGAAGGCATCCCGAGGTGCACAATACCTCCGACGAGGTCCCCGATGAGGTCCGACGAGGGACGAGGTCCTCGAGGTGCATGACGCCAATATAGACGCCGATAGCACGAGATAGAACGAGGCGACGACGACGTACCACGCCGATAGAACGAGATATAACGAGGCGACGACGACATACCACGCCGATAGAAGAGGCTGCGACGACGTACAGGGATACTTCATCGCATTGAGTAATCCAAGTAGTAACCCAATCTCCAACACATCCTCATAAACAATACTCGGTTTGGCTTTGATATTGGTTAAGTGTGCCTTGGTTGCCAATTTAATCCAATATCAAACAGCCAGCGTGAGAGTGCTGCGAGATTGTTCAATATGAGTCGAAGATGTTTATGCTGTGGTCCTATTGCTGCCCAGGCTAGTAGAATTGATAAGTACTGGTTATCAAGTGAGAAGACACCCGGGGTTTTGGCTCATAATGACAGGCATACCATGGTTTTATGTTGCAATTGTCTCGGTCAACAGAATTTTGAATGTGCCATGGATTTCATGGATCGTGTGTTAGATAAGGTACCGGCTTGTGTCATCAAAGAGCACCCATGGGTGTTGGCATTGCGTCCATTATATAACAATCACACCAAAGGCATATTGCCACCAAGTCATGACATTGAGGTGCAGTGTTGTATAGCCTGCTCATTGTCTATTACAATCCCTGAAGGTGTAAGGTCCTCACTTCTACCAATACAAGCACCATTAGCAATTGTGGGGAACAACGACACAAATATTAGTAATGTAATGATGAATGATGATGTTGATGATGATGATGATGATGCAAGTTACAATCCTACAATTAATGAACTAAATCTAGAAAGTAATAGTACCAATTCTGAGTATGACTCTTATAACACTGATGATGATGATGATGCTGATGTTGATCTGCCTATTCTGTTACCTCTTAGCAAACGCAAACGAGCAATATATGAAGGAATCGGCAGGATGAAGAATTTGCCTGCAACTGAAGATGATACCATGGCCTTCCTCACTGGCTATCAACATTGTGCTACCAAGCCACCCAATTACAAGCATCTAGTACAACATACCCTACAGAAGGCACAACGACATAAGAAGGCAGGTCGAAAAATCGAGTACACTGCATACAGCAATGTGTATGAGGGGGCATTTTACATTCCGTCACACAATCTAGTCATTGGTAATTATACTCATAATGATAGACTATTCGTGGATGTTCATGGCTTGGCACCATCTGCAGCAGATGGGTCACCCTCTGTGCCCCACATGGTTATTACAAAAGCAGATGCCGATGCAGTACATGATTACCACATGAAGTATAATACCAAGCCCAAGTTGATACAGAAGGACATGTTCGACATCTTCCAGCTACATGATGTTCCCATGCCCGAAGACAGATCCATCACTCGATCATGGGATGTTGCACATTGCACATTCCCACAAACAACACGCCTTGATGAAGTAAACAAGCTCAATGGATCAACACATGTAGAACCTGAGATACTTGCCAACTGCCTTGTTTACACATGGAAAAATGTTCATCCTGATGCCGATGTAGTTCTATTTGATGGTGGCTTTGGTCTTGAGGATTATGTCACTATGAAAACAGTTGGCCCAAAGCTGTTAGCAGCACGAATGCAATCGACTCTGTCCAAATCCATTAGTGACAGTGATGTTAAGACAATGCACTCCAACCTTTCCTTACTTGCAGGACGTAAGGGGTTTGAGGTAACACGGACAAGTGGTACTGCTGGCTTCACTTCTCCACAATCTCATGCAGATCTGCTATTTGTTTTACATGATAATGATTCACTGCTCCCAAACAAGGCAGGTGTGTGTACTTCATCATTGTGTATCAAGTTTTTGTTAATTATGTCTATCTCACATAACAACTATTTGTCTCTCCTTTGTTCTAGGTGCCTGTTTGATAATTCCGCACGGAAAGTACTATTACCTATTTTATAAGAAGCATCATGCAAAGGAAGGGGATCACCCAATTGGAATGACAACATATGCACCTCCCAAGCCAGGTGGAGCTTTTCTTTTAAATAGCAATGCCATCGATGCTTGGCAAGTCCTTGGTGAATTTGCATATATCAAAATGCTTATCACTGTAATCCTTGACAAACGTAATGAAGTATTGCAAGCAAGTGGACATCTTAAAGTTGGTCATGGGCCAATCAGTCATGAGTTGAGAAATATTAAGTATGCACGTAAGTTCTTTCGGCTAACCAAGTCGCTGAAGGTCTTTGTGAAGGCTTTCATGAATGTTAATAGTATGTCTCTTGTTGCCTATCCAGTTGGGCAGCATAATGACCACTTCAATGCAGGAGGGGAATCACTGGAGAACAAGATAACATTTATCATCAAGGGAGTCACTGGACGAGGAAGAGGAGGGTCTCTATTTGACAATGGTTATGTATTTGCATTACTGGATTGGCAACATACCACACGCACTGCTCGTAAGTTTTATGTCACCCATGCCCAAGAGATGGGCCTGGGTCCAATTCAGAGTAGTGGTGCACAAAGGATTCTTGATCATTTCTTTGAAAACGGTGGCAGAAATGGTAGATCCTGGAAACGCTTGTTCAATAAATATATGTCCAATTCTTAACTAAGACAAATATATGATACAGTTGTATTAAACTAGTCAATAGTTGGACATTCACTCGGAGTCTCACTTGGAATGTGTTGTTGGTTATGATTGAAAAACCTCATTCACTTTAAACTCACAACAGATTTACTTCATATATACATATAGTATTTCAGTACCTTCTTCCATGGCTAGTGGTCATAATGAAGCAAACTGAGCCTAATATATGTGTGGTCTCACAGTCACTCATGGTTGTAGTAGGACATTCACTCGGAGTCTCACTTGGAATGTGTTATTGGTTATGATTGAAGAACCTCATTCACTTTAAACTCACAACAGATTTACTTCATATATACATATAGTATTTCAGTACCTTCTACCATGGCTAGTGGTCATAATGAAGCAAACTGAGCCTAATGTATGTGTGGTCTCACAGTCACAGTGGTTGTAGTAGGACATTCACTCGGAGTCTCACTTGGAATGTGTTATTGGTTATCAATAGAAAACGTTTTTCTGTTTTCAATAGAAATGTTTTTCTGTTTAATGCTGTATGACATGATTCATACATATATAAAGTGTTACAGCACCTTAATGCCGCTAATTTATATAGGAAAACAAATGTGGCAAAGGACTTGATCTTTATAAATTTATGCACATCACACACATTTCTCTTTGACATATACACACAAACACAACCAATTGAAGGGCCTTCAATAATTTCATTGCACTGTGGGGCAATTGCCTGAGCCTAATATCAGTAAGATGGACATTATAGTTTCTTTCTAGAATTCATAAACTACTAACTGCAGGCTCTCTGTCTTCGTATGCCAAGGCTATGCCACACAAAAGTTCTTGCTGGTATTGAGACATCCCACGCCATTTCAGAAGTTGTAACGCCTTAGCAGATTTGGTTGTACAATTATCAATCCACATAGGTGGACATGGAAGTTGTCCCTTACCCGCTTGTGGGGGTAAATAGGTTACATTGGAATTAGCAACTGCTTCCATAGCTGCATTATTTTGATTATGTTCAACATTATTTGAAGGTGCAGTGACATATTGATTTGCCAAGTCCAATATCGATTGATCAAAATAATTGTCATTGTTGTTACTACTGTTGGTAGTTGCATGAAATGTTAATTGTGATGGGTAACAGTCAATGTTCAAATTGTCAATGTTGAAACTAGCTATTATTTCACTGTCGGTAGTTGCAGTAGTTTTGGTTCTTGCAGTAGTTGATAGTGAGATGTGACCCTCATTACTGTCGGTAGTTGCAGTAGTTGATTGGATGTGACCATCATTATCTTTGACAAACAAACGTTCATAAGCAGCAATAATGTAGTCAGGGGTATTATCAACATCATTCAATCGCCACACACGATCTTGCTGATCTTCATCTGTGTGTTGGCGTTCCCAATCCTTAATCAGTGCTCTATCAACTGCATTACGATTGTTGTTGTTGTTGTTGTTGTTGTTGTTGTTATTATTGTCGTTGTCGTTGTCGTCGTTGTTAGAATTGTCACTATTTTCATCTGTGTCACAGTTTGTGCATTTTCCATTTCCCTTATGGCAACGAGCAGTACAATATAAACCCTTCCTTCGGCAACCACATCTCTTGTTGTCACACTTCCCCCTGCAATTACATTTTGAAAACCCTTGACCCCCCACCATGGACTGCATACGACTTGCTTTACGTAATGACATTGTAGGCAATCCCCTCCAGCTTTCAAGTTCCGTTTCAAGATCATGGAGCCTTACATTATTGGAATTAGGAGGCAATTGTTTAAGG
>Ga0247832_1004454_pt1 | contig 17479 bp, 11 predicted proteins | sample LaCruzMarch2015__10_FD_192407 | JGI IMG/M metagenome (GOLD analysis project Ga0247832, IMG submission 192407) | Freshwater microbial communities from meromictic Lake La Cruz, Castile-La Mancha, Spain - LaCruzMarch2015_4m | ecosystem: Environmental > Aquatic > Freshwater > Lake | place: Spain... | reverse complement strand
AACAAAGCCTCAGAATCTAGATGTATTGTCTGCAATAATCTAAAGATAAAGGAGGTGAAAAACGGTCAATCTTTTTTAGGCATTAACATTCTCGCTCTCGCTCCTCGCTCTGTTTCTCCGCTCTCATTCTCCGCTCTCACACTGTCTAGTCGGAGGATGCCGCTTCTATCAGGGGCGTGGGGGATTTTGGTAGGGCTTTGAACCCATTAAGAAGATGCTTTTTCAATAACATATTTATGAAACCAATTTGGTATGTTTTTTCCTTTTTGATTCATTTCAACATTTCTACCTGCTTCAATTGATGCGACTAATTCATAATGTTTACTTGAATTATCAAATAAAAAACACCTATCACTTAACTTAACAGCATTAAATAAATGTCCCAAAGATTTTATGTATCTCTCTTTGATTTTTTCTGTTGAAACAAAATGCCCTTTCTTTAAAACACGAATTGCAACTCTATTAATGTTTATTTCAACATTGTCCGTCGTGATAAAATAAAAGTAAATTCTATAACCCAGTGATTTTGCCTTTTTGATAATATCTAATTTTGAAGGGTGAGAAAAAACAGTTTCAAAAGAAAAACTAACTCCTTCATTTAAAAGCGATTGCCTGATGAATTCTGAAATATCAGCAGCTATATAAGAATCTAATTTCAAATTGGTTCGAAGCTTATTTTTATCAACAAAAAAAGAATTTAGAATTTCAAATTCAGTATATTTTTTTCCTATCAATCCACTAGTCGTTACAAAACTAATAAATGAATTTTCACTAAGATTTAGTTGATAAACGGAAAAATCTATAAAGCCATTTTCAATAAAATTTTTTTCTATTTCATCTGCGTTTACAACAATTCCAAGTTTGATTCGACTGTCGTTATTATTTTTAAAAGCGTCTATTAAAGTTGATTTACCTGAACCATTTGGTCCAGCAAATATTCGCAATCTTTTGGTTTTCTCAATCAAGACTAAACTTTTGAGGTACTTTTCTAGTTTTTCGAATCGTTTCTTTTTGTTTTACAAACTCTATAGAACCATCTGGATGAACTAAATAAAGTGCTCCATCTTCTTCATACATCACAGGAGCTTTAACAGAAACAGCCTCTTGAAATGCTTTGATAGATGCACCAACAGCAGCACCAACCATCGCAGAAATAATGGTATTACTTTTTTTTCCAGTAATAAAAGCGCCCAAAGCTGAACCAGATAAGCCTTTTTCAATACCTTTTTCAATCTTTTCTACTTTAACTTTTCGCATGTCGCAAATTTAATAAAATCGAACTGAAATCTATTTCTTTTAGTAAACATTTGCTTTCACTTAATTGCAACTTTAGAAGTATTAAAAACAATATAGCATTTTAACAATTTTACTATTGATGTATAGTTATATTTGAAAATCGAAGTCTAAGTTTAATTAGTAACAAAATATATTTAGCTGAAACGATATAAATTGAAATGAAAAGCAAAAAACATTATCATTATAAATCAACAAATGAAACAACTTAGAATTGGTAGAAACCCAGACAACGATATAGTACTTGACGACAATTCTGTTTCTCGCTATCATGCGACACTAGTTATATTAGATGATTCATACATTTTCTCCGATAATAATTCGAGTAATGGTTCATTTATCAATGGGAAAAAAATCATTGGAGAAGTTGAAGTAAAAGAAAACGACATTATAAAATTGGGTAATGTCTTACTTCCTTGGATGAAATATGTTGGATTAAAGAAAGATTCAAAAGACAAAACAGAAATTTCGATTGAGTCAGAAGTTCAGATTCCAGAACCTTACATAAATAAATCAAGTACTACAGATAATAGCACAAAAAGCAAAAAGACTTCTAATTCTAAAAAATGGATTGTTCGATTAGTCGTTTTTTTGTCAATTATTGTAGTATGTTTTTTTGTATTTGTTATACTAATGAATACAAACAATTCTGAATATTACAGTTCAGATCCAATGCCAGAAATCGTGAGTGAACGAACAAAAGTTGAAAATAGAGGTGTTTTTGACAAAACCTTAATTGGATATGTAGAAGTTCTTAATCCATCAAATTTTGAAGAAAATGTTGAAGTAATTGCTAAATGTACCCAAGAAAATGAAACTTGGACTGAAACTAAAACTGTTTTCCTGAATCCAGGGGAAACAAAAATAATCCAGTTTGAATTCCGTCAAATCAAGAGATTAAAATTCGAGCCAAAATTCAGTTCAAGAATCAATTTAGTTGAATAAAATCTTAAACATTTAATCGTTTTTCAATTCAGAAAATAACTTAATTCATGTTTTTATTATTAGATATTAATAAGCAGGTGTAGCACTAATCAATTCTACATGTATTCCTCTAACTCCAAATGGAGGAGTAAATTTAAGCTCTTCAGTATAGTAATAACCAGGTTTTATTATGTTATTCATTATTTTACTAGCTTCACCTTTATAACCACCATTTTTATCATAGTAAGTTACTTTTATAAAAAATCGGGTGAAAGAAACGTATGTTGCGTTATTTGAGATACTTAAATCTATTTTAATATCATCTATTATTGTTTTTCTCCATTCATAATTAATTGAAAGATTATTTAATGGATTTTGTCTTTCCACTTCTGTCATTTCTATTGCAGGATCTACATACTCTTCTCGTTGTTCAGTGTTTGTTTCTTGTCTACTAGATTTAGAAGGTTTCTCATTCTGAGTAGGTGTTTGGTTAGGAGTAGTTTCATCAATATTTGGTTCGTTGTCAACTTTATCATCTGTTGATTCTGATTCAGGTCTTGTTGATTCAATTTGATTTTCACTATTTGATGTTTCTTTCTGATTGTTTCTCCAAATAAGAATTAAACTTAAAAGTAGAACAATTCCCAACCCAATGAATAGAGCCATTCTTGAATTATTATCCTTTTCAGTATTTTTTTCAGGAAGTTTAATTGAGGTTGCAGTATTTCTCTTTTCAGAATCAATTTCTTTTTCTTTTGGTTCTTTGTTAAATTTATCTTCATTGGTGATATCCGGTTCAATAGTCACTTTTTCTTCTTCTAAAACTGAAACTATTGTCACAGGAATTTTCTCAATAACTTGCTCTTTTTCAAGTATATTAAAATCATCTATTTCTAATCCTTTTATGAACTCAGAACAATTTTGAAACCGATTTTCTGGTTTTTTAGCCGTTGCTTTTTGAATAACTCGGCACATGTGTTCCGAAATTCCAGGATAAACAGTTCTCGGATCTGGTAATTCTTCTCCAACTATTTTGTTAAATACATCAAATTCTGTTGTTAAACCTTCATAAGAGCATAGACCAGTTAACATCTGATAAAAAGTAACTCCGAGTGCATAAATATCACTACGTAAATCAAGTTCATGTCCACGTACTTGTTCAGGAGACATATAATAAACTGTTCCCATGTGAGTACCCGTTTTAGTGAGGTGGTTTTGTGTCTCACCAACTAATTTAGCAATTCCAAAATCAAGGACTTTCACTTCATCGTTGGAGGTTATGAGAATGTTTGAAGGTTTAACATCACGATGAATGATTCCATTTTTGTGAGCGTACGCGAATGCAGCAAGTACTTTTTTGAAGATTTCTGTTGCTCTTGGAATTGGAAACGGCTGTGACAAATCTTTTATAACTTCATCCAAACCTCTTCCGTCAACATATTCCATAATAAGATACAATCCATCTTCTTGCTCTAAATAATCAATTAAACCAACAATGTTTGGATGCTGCAAATGCGCCATCAAAGACGCTTCATTTTTGAAACGTTTTCTAATTTCTTCCTTTTGTGCAACTTCAGGTTTTAGCACTTTAATTGCAACTTTTCTATGTATTGTTAAATGCTCTGCTAAATAAACTGTTCCCATCCCTCCTTCTCCAAGGATAGATTTTATTTCATAATTCAGTATTTGTTTTCCAATCATTGCTATTTTTTTGCTAATTCAATTCTTTATTTTTCGGCTTCTATCATTCAAACTTTAAATCCTGAATTTCTAATTCTCGACATGAAACTATTTTTAAATCTTCGTTGATTCCAAATTCAATTTTCACTTTACACGTTTGGAATTGTTGTCTTTTAATTCTAAAACAGGACATATCTATCCAGAATGTCCAATATTTCAACCCATTATCTTCCCTTTCAAAAGTAATGGTATTCTCCAAAACTTCAGTTTCTCGATTAGTAAAATCATGTTCTCGGTTATTAATTGAATTGATTTCTTCTGGGTTTGTTCTTTCCACAGTTATATATCGCTCAACATATGGAGCAAAATACTTGTAAGCATCAATTTGGTCTTTATCAGCATCGTCATAGTAGTTTAAAATCAAATCTGTTGTTTGCTCTTCAATGGTTGGTACTTCATCAACTGAGTTCTCATTTAATTTAGTGAACAAAAAGTAGCCTATTGCCAGAACTAAGATTGAAATCAACATATAAATTATAACATTCGACTTCTTTTTGGGAGCTAGTGGTGGATTGAAAACTTCACGTTCCTCAACAATTGTGTTCGCCTCCTTCGCTTCAGGCTTTTTAGACTCAATTGGAGTTTCGCTTGTTAAGTCTTTTAATATTTCTGAGCAATTTGAATAGCGCCATTCTTTGTTTTTTTGCGTTTGCTTTTCAATAATACCCCAAACATGTGCATACTGTAAACCTAGACTTTCAGTAAGTGGAATTAATGGTTCCTCCACAATTCTACGATAAACATCGTATTCAGATTGTGAGTTGGCATACGGGCAAAAACCAGAAAGCAATTCGTAAAAGGTAATTCCAAGAGAATAAATATCTGTTCGCTGGTCGAGTTCTTGCGCTTTCACTTGTTCAGGTGACATGTAATAGGCTGTTCCAATTTGAGTTCCTGTTTTCGTGAGCTTATTTTGAACATCGTCCAATAATTTTGCGATACCAAAATCAAGAATTTTAACCTCATCATTTTTTGTGATTAGAATATTTGATGGTTTCACGTCTCGATGAATGATTCCATTTGAATGTGCATAAGCAAAACCATTCAACACTTGTAGCATAATATTTTTGCCGCGCTCAATTGAAACTGGAGTACTCAGATTTTTAATAAAATCATCCAATCCAATTCCCTCCACGTATTCCATAATGAGAAACAGATTACCGTCTTGTTCAAAGAAATCTATTAAACCTACAATATTGGGATGATGCAATTTTGCCATTAAAACTGCCTCATTCTGAAAACGCTGTCTTAAACTTTCATTTTTTGTAAGTTGCGAATGCAGCATTTTAACCGCCACTTTTCGTTGAATGGTAATATGTTTAGCTAAATAAACAGCACCCATACCTCCTTCACCGAGTATAGAAATGATTTTATAGTTTTGGATTTGTTGGTTGAGCATAGATTTATTAAAAATTAAAATAAACGAATTGGACGGACATAAAATTCTAATCTCTTATCAGCAAATTCTTCATTTAATGATCTAAAATTAATACCGAATGAATTTTTTGAGTCATTTTCTGTTTTACTCCAATACCAATAATTATTAAATCCACCAATTTCATTCCTGTTTTTATATATCATTCTCAATTCCTCCATACTCGGTAAACTCCAATCATTGAAACCATTGATCTTAGAATTAGTACAAATTTCTAAAGCACTTTCCCAAGAAAATGCTCCCAAATCAGTTGTTGCACATATTTTACCATGATTTCCCGAATTGTCTAGGTGAAAAATTATTCCCCCTTCATACTTTTGTCCAATTTTTAAATTTTTTTGAGTTTCAGATTCCTTTTTTTCAATGACTGTTTTACTTTCTGTATCTTGATTTTCAGAACTACTTTTTTGTTTCTTTACAATTACCTTAATTTGTTTTTCATTTGAATCTTTAGGTTGAATTTGATTAATTTCGTTTCTTTCCTTTTCTGAAAAGTCAATTGTATCCTTGCTGAAAAAAGTAATAAAAATTAATATTATTACCCCTAAAATAAATGTAATTCCTAATATTAAAAGCCAAATTTTTGGGTAAATACTATTATCTATTTTTTCATTTGAAATTGACTGAATTTTATCAAACTTAATTTGACTCAGGGTAGTTTTATTTTCTAATAAATTTCTATTAAAAACAAATTTCTCAGTCATGTTTTTTATTACCTGATCCCAAACCGAGTCAGTCAAAGGCAATGCTTCTTTTAAAATCGCCACTTGAATTTCAGGTAAAGACAACGTATTCGAATCATACGGTTTTTTTCCAGTGACCATTTGCCATAAAACAACACCTAAGCTATAAATATCCGTTTCTCTGGTAACTTCCGAAGTGTTTTTAACTTGTTCAGGGCTCATGTACATTGGCGTTCCCATTTGCTGCATCAAACCTGTTTTGGTGTAATCAACGGCGCTATCGTTTGTGTTTTTAGCTATTCCAAAATCTAACAATTTAATTGATCCGCTTTTAGTCAGCATAAAATTAGAAGGCTTGATGTCGCGATGAATAAGCCCTTGTGAGTGAACATATTCGATAGCCTCCATCATCTGATTGAATAGGGTTTCTATTTCTTCATTTGACAATTTACCTTTTCTTTCGATGTAATGTTCAAGCGTTTCGCCCTCAATGTATTCCATTACAAAAGCAACAATATCACCTGCATCAATCAAATCGGTTACTTTAATGACATTTGGGTGACTCATTTGCGCCAAATTTCTTGCTTCTGCTAAAAAACGTTTGCGAATGTTTGGATGCTGCACAAATTCTTCTTTTAGAAGTTTAAGAGCTACCTTATTTCCGAGTGTTTGATGGATAGCTAGATAAACATTTGCCATTCCTCCTTCTCCAAGAAGCGAAACAATTTTATAATTATGAATTTGTTGGTGGAGCATATTAACTTGAAAATTAGTAATTTTTTAGATAATTCAAGAATGAATAATGTTCAGAAAATCCATGTTCGATATTTCTTAAATTGATCAATTTTGATCGAATGGATTTGGGACTGTTCATATCATTGATTAAAAAAAGATTTTACTTTTTCTTTTACACCGATTTCGTCTGCGGTGTGTAGTTACAAATCAAAATCTTCCTTGGCAGTTATATTTAATTACGAGCAACTTCTTTAACCAATTCCGAAGATGAATTTTTATACGTTCAATTGGATAATTTACTTGGATTTTACAACTCGAAAACCTAAATTCCATTGATAATGATCGACATATTGAACTTTATCACGAGAAGAAGATCTACATTCTATTGCATAACTAGAACAAGAACCTCCTCGAACAACTCGGTAGTAACTTTCACCGTATTCAGAACCTTTTGGATTTTGTTTAGGAGAGTTAGAATAATACCTTCTATCAAATAAATCACTACACCATTCCATAACATTCCCATGCATATCATAAAGCCCCCAATTATTCGGCTGAAAACTCCCTACTTTCAATGTTTTATCTCTAAAAATTCCTTTATCACAATATCCATATGTAGAATCTCCATTTATGTTTGCGTCTTTCGAAGTTAAACATTTACCGGTATTGAATGGAGTTACTGTTCCAGCTCTGCAAGCAAATTCCCATTCGGCTTCAGTTGGTAGTCTACCACCAATATAATCAGCAAAATCATTTGCATCTTTCCAAGTTATGTTAATAACTGGCCTTTTCCCCCTTCCCATACCCCCATCGTCAGGTTTCTCTTTTCCAGTAATTTCACAATAAATATCATACTGTTCAAACGTAACTTCATATTTACTCATTTTAAATGAATTTAAGATTACTTCATGTTGAAATTCGTAATCAACAGTCTCTTTCTTTCGAGAAAAAAGTTTATTTCCTTTTATTTCATCAATAAATTCAACTACCCTTCCGATTTCATTTTTAGGGCTGCCCATAAGGAATGTACCACTAGGAATGTTAACCCATTCAAATTTTATATCATCAGGACTTAACTGTTTTAATTCAACTATAGGTAGTGGTTTATCCTCGTTAAATAAGATCACAAAAGTGAAAAAAAATAACCCAATAATTCCACATAAAAATAGAATCCAATATATGTTAATTTCTTTTTTGTTTTCCACACTTGTTTCAGTAATCTCAATTTCATTTAATTTCAGATTTTCTAAAATAAGAGACTCATTTTTACAATCCAGCCCATCCAAAAACTCCTCACAACTCTGAAAGCGTAGTTCTCTTTTTTTTTGGCAAGCTTTATAAACTAAATGCGAAATTGAACTTTGTACCACCATTTGAGGTAATGGCTCGTGTACTATTTTGGAAAAAATATCAAATTGTGAAGCTGTGTTTGAATCATAAGGTGCTTTGCCATTAATAAGAAAATACAACATTACACCTAACGAATAAACATCACTTCGATGATCTATCGACTTATCAGATTTTACTTGTTCTGGACTCATAAAAACTGGAGTACCAATCTGAGTACCAGTTTGGGTCATTTCATTTCCTTGACCAAACAATTTAGCAATTCCAAAATCAAGAACTTTAACTGTTCCATCTTTCAGAATAAAAATATTAGATGGTTTTATGTCTCTATGAATTACACCTTTCTCATGTGCATATTGAAAAGCAGCTAAAATTTGACTGAAAATGGAAATTATTTTTTCATCAGTTAACTTAGAATTATTTTTGATAAAATCATTTAAATCCTGACCTTCAAGTAATACCATAATAATTGCTAAATAATTTGATGCTTCTTCAAAATCAATTATTTTGGTAATATTGACATGATTGAAACTTGCCATTATTTTAGCCTCACTAACAAATCGTTCTCGTATTTGCTTATTAGTTGACAAAATTGGATTTAAAATCTTAACCGCAACTTTTGTGTCCAAGGTTTCATGCTCACCCTCATAAACAGTTGCCATTCCACCTTCACCGATTAAGCGAGTAAGTTTGTACTTTCCGATGGTTTGGTTTAATAAATCCATAAATTTTTGATTAACTTTTTTTATTCTAAATGATAAAAGCGAAACAATAAAATTTAACTTCTAAAAACTAGTTATAATACTCAATTTTTCTTGTTGTTATTGATTTTAAAAATTTCTTATTGTCTTCTTTAATTGAAAAATAGAGCTTTTTTGTCCAATTTCCCATTTTATCATATTCATAAATAGTTTCTTCAATTTCTGGTGATCTATTTGATGAAAAAATCTCTTTTGAATAAATAATATCTTTAAAACTATTGTATTTTTTAATCGTTTTTTGAACTTTTTTATTCTTATTTAGATTAAGTTCAACAATTTTTGTTAATCCATTATTGTCACGAATTATTGTTGTTTTAGTTAACAAATCATTTTTATTGTATAAAAAATTAGAAGTGCATTTATTATTTTCGTCATATTTATATTCAATGTGATAGTCATTATTTTTCATGTAAATCAAATTACCTTTTTTGTCATATTTGTACGCATAATTTTCATCTGAGTAATTTGACATTTCTCTAATCAGATAGCCATTCTTGTATGTATACTTAATCCATTTTTCGTTCAACCCCTTAAAATAAGAAGATTTAATCAGTTGATTTTCTTCATTATAGAAATTTAAGTATTTTGTTGTTGTTGGTTTAGTTTTAAAAGTTGTGTACTTAAAATCGATTAAAATTTTCCTGAAATATACATTTCCATTTCTATCAAAAAATAAAAACTCTTTTCGAAAGTTTGCAAACTCTCTCGCTCTATATTCCTTTGAGTACTTGGCTATTTTATTTGGGTCAGAATCATTTTTTTCAAATACATATTTGACATTACCTTTGAGTCCCAATTCTAACAAAGCATTAGGAAGTTTTCTAGGATTTGGAATTTGATAAATAAAAAGCCGATAAAAAGCAATCGAAATAAGGATTAGAAGAAAAGAAAAGAAAAATGTTTTCTTTGAAACTTTTCTAAATTTAGAAAGTAGTTTATCTGTTTTCGACAGTTTTATTAATACCCTTTCGAAATTATTGTCAATTACAATTTCTGAATTCACATTTTCAGAAATTTCTTTTACACTAGACATTGAATTTAGAGTTCTGGAAGCAATTTCAAAATCTTCAATTTGCTGAAAACGATATTCTCGATTTTTTGCACAAGCTCTTTGGACTAAAAAACTATATTCTGTATTTCTTGAAAGTTGAGGTAAATCTTCATAGACGATTTTGTTGAAAATATCAAAATGAGATTCATTTTCAGTATCATAAGGTGACTTTCCTTCTAAGGTAAAATATAATGTTACGCCTAATGAATAAATATCAGAACGGTGATCAATTGACTTATCGCCCTTAACTTGTTCAGGACTCATATACGTTGGCGTTCCCATCTGAGCACCTGTTTGAGTCATTTCATTTCCTTGACCAAACATTTTTGCAATACCAAAATCAAGAATTTTCACCTTTCCATTAGTGTCCACAAAAATATTAGAAGGTTTAATATCTCTATGTAAGATTCCTTTATTATGCGCATACTTAAAAGCATCTAAAATCTGCTCGAAAAGTGGTTTAAATTCTTCAAAACTATATGTTCCCTTTTTTTTAACTAATTCATTTAAATCATTTCCCTCAAGTAATTCCATTATTATAGCCAATGCATCATCAGAGTCCTCGAAATCCAATACCTTGGTAATATTTTTATGGTCTAAAGATGCCATAAAAGCCGCTTCATTTTTAAATCTTTGTCTGAATAGAGCATTTTTTGCAAGCATCGGATTCAACACTTTAATGGCAGCTTTAGTTCCTAAACTAGTATGCACTCCTTCATATACTGAAGCCATTCCACCCTCGCCTATTAATCGCGTGAGTTTGTATTTACCAATGGTATTGTTTAAAAATTCCATTTTCTTATTTTATAAATTTCAATTCAACCCTTCTATTTAGTGCACGGCTTTCTTCGCTATTGTTATCCGTTTTTGGTTTACTGAATCCATAACCATTTATGATTAATGTAGATTTGTCAATTCCTTTCGAGATAAGGTAATTGGCAACTGATTTAGCTCTGTTTTCAGATAATTTCATATTGTATTCTTCAGTTCCAACATTATCAGTATGTCCAGAAATCTCAATTTTAAACCCTTCTAACTTTGATCTTTTAAGAATAGCTACAACCCTGTTTAATTCAACAAAACTTTCTTTTTCTAAATCAAATTTTGCTGTTTCAAAGAATAAATTATTGATTTCTACACTTTTGTTTTCATTAATCATTTCTTCGTAAGAAACCACATCAACGTTCAATTTAATCTCATCAACCGTTGTCTTATTTCTTAAGTCTACATTATTAGAGGCAGGGAAATAAGAAGGATGATCTACATAATAGCCATAGTTTTTTCCAATTGGCAAAGCAATAAAATAGGATCCATCGGTTGGATTTGTTTTTGCAACACCAATTTGTTCTCCAGTATTTAAGTTTTCCCAATAGATTTTCGCGTCAAGTGGTTGGTTTTTAGAATCTACAATTCTTCCAGCAATTGTACTCACAAGTTTTGGACGCAACTCTTCAGGTAAATTGAATTTATAAACATCTGAATTTGATTGTTTTAAAGAGAAATTGAATATTTTATTTGATGCTTGAGAAAAAGCATTCCCAAGATCATTTGATGTTTGAGCATGAAAAAATTCTCCTCCTGTATTGTCTGCAATGTATTTTAAATCGTCATAAGCTTGACTATATTCATCTACTTGAAGTGCAATTGTGTAAACTTTATTGATTAGTTTTTTTGTCTTTAACTCTTTAAATAACTCATTTCGATTATAACAACTTGTAGCGTCACCATCTGACAATAAAATGATTGTTTTATTCTTGCTACTCGCTGAAGAACCATCTTTTAAATAATCAGCAGCAACTAATAATCCTTCATACATAGGTGTACCTCCTCGTGGCTCTAAATCAGAAATAAAGGAAGTTAATTCCGCCGCATCATTTGTAAAATATCTTGAGTCATAAATAGGACTATAACATTCTCCTTCAAAAGCTAAAATCGCTACCTCAGTATTGTTCTCTAAAGCGCCTAAACATACTTCTATTGCTGCTTCTTTCATAGCATCTATTTTATAATTTTCTTTCATACTTCCAGAAATATCTAATAGTAGTACAAGACTTGAAGGAAAAACCGATTGCCTTTTTGCTGAATAATACCCGTTCAAACCATCAGTTGAAAATTTGAAACCTGAATTATTTTGTGGCGTATTTATCTCTTTCCCTAAATTCTGTGGTGTTGACCAACTTAATAAATTAGATTCGTCTTGTAATGTTGATTTATAAACATCTAATCTTCCAAAGCCATAATGTCCTTCACTTGAAAAATATAAAGTTTTTCCGTCTGGGTGAATGTATGGACTCCTTTCTGAATAAGGTGTGTTGATTGATTTTCCCAAATTAACAGGTTCACTCCAATCTCCATTCTCATTTAATTTACTTAAATAAATGTCCGTTGGATAATTATCGTCACCAAAATAAGAATTTGAATTTTCTGAATATAAATTTTGACCACCGGGTCTAGAACTAACAAAATACAACGTTTTACCATCAGCGGAAAGCATTGCATCGCTTTCGTAAAAATCTGTGTTAATTGGATATGGTAGAGCAATTGGCGTTGACCAAGTTCCAGCTTTTTCAATTTTCGACACCATAATATCGCCACTATTTTCATTTGAATATAAAAACATCGTTGTCCCATCAGCACTTACTGAAAGGGGCGCTTCGTTGCCGTAAGGTGTTGAGAGAGACTCTTCTAATTTACTAGTTATAACTTGTTTTGGACCAGCCGTTGCTATGAAAACATCTTCTCCACCAATATTATCTTTTCTGTCTTTTCCGCAGAAAAATAGTTTTTTACCATCAATACTTGGAACAGGTGCATATTCTTCATTTACTGAGTTCACACCTTTTATTTGCTCCTTTTTAACTAACATATCAGGTTTGTCTAAAATGGTAATTAAGTTGGTTACTGGGTTGAAATATTGCTTTTGAAAAATCGTTTCGTACTCTTGAAGTTTAGTTTTTGCAATTATCCAATTTCCTTCATTCAAATCAGTTTCTATTAATCGCTGTAATGCAACAAAAGCAATATCTGATGGAGCCATAGAATTAATAAATTCAATGTATTCATATTCATTATTAGATGTTATCCCGATTTTTAAAAATAGATTTTTAACCAAACTTATTTTTTCGCTGTAGGTTTCTAATCTGTTCAAATGATTTTTATCCAAATAATCTTCAAAATTCTCAATAAACTCGGAAAGTGTATTTAAATCACCATCAAACAAAAAGGCATCCATTAAATCATCCTGAAAAGCTGAACTATTTATTTGATTTCTTTGATTCTTTAATAAGTATTGTGCACCTTCAATGTCGAAGTTTTTAATTGATAATACTCTTATACTATCAACTGCTTGATTGAAGAAATCACTTTTTTCATTTTTACGACAAAACGCAATATAACCACTTATGGAACCATCTGTTTGTTCTTTAAAAAACAGCCTATTCTTTTCAAATTCTGCTTCGGTTTTCAAATGGGATTGAGGATATTTTTTAAGAAACTTAATTATATCAGCAGAATTGTTTGCTTGTTTAGCTACATCAAACGCTTGTTTATCACGCAACAATATAGCCTCATTTTTCTTTAAAGAAAGTGGGTATTTTTCTATAAAACTGGCATAAGAATCTTCTGTGTTAATTAATTTCACAGCTTCGAACGCAAGGTTATCTCTCAATTTTACAGCATCAGAATATTGATAGGATTCTGGATATAGCTTGATGAAATAATCAAAAGATTCGATTGTATTTATTCCCTTAGCATATTCAAAAGCAAGAATATTTCTTTGGGAAATAGCTTCTATTTTTTGTTTTTGAGCATCACCAAATTGTTGAATAAAATAATCAAAACCTTCAATTGTATTTTTACTTTTAGCAATATCTAAAGCAAAGTCAAAGGAAACGTTTCGATAGTAAAGAATCGTATCAGTAATGATTCCTTCCTTCACATATTTCTCTTTATCTTTAACGCTTAGCTTGTAAAATTCAGAAAGTGATTTATTGAATGATTTCACTGCAATTTCAGGACTGAATTTTTCAAATTTTTTCTGATTATATAAAACGCCTTTCAAGAAATGAGCTCGACAGTTTGTGGAATCTTTTATTAATTGTTTGACAATTGTACTTTCTAATTTGCTGAATTTTTGCTTTTGAATCAGTTTGTACTCTTTGGGTTGAGCAACCACCAAAAAAGCAAAAAAAGTAAAGGCAATAATTAATTTACTTTTGATGATAACTCCTTTTGTTAATTTCATTTTTTCTATTTCTAATTTATCTTTTAAAATACTTCTGATTTTTAAGCGACTACACTCAACAAAATCAGCATTAATACAATTGAACCGTAAATAATAATGAGCTCTATATTTTCAGATTTTTTTGCAGCGTTACTTTTTTCACTTTGCTTTTCTGGAGACTGTGCAGTTAGTTTAGAACCAAATATTTTAGTTTCCCATTCAACATTTTGTTTATTCCCAACCCAAACAACATCTCCTCTTTTGAGTAGAACTGGATTTTGAATTCTTGTTCCATTCACAAAAGTTCCATTGGTTGAATTGGTATCTGATAAAAAAACATTCATTTCGGGGTCTACAAAAATTTCAGCATGGTATCTTGAAACACTCTGATTATCAATGTAAAAATCACAATCTGGAATTCGACCTATTTTATAAATTGTTGCTTGTTGATTCATTCTTATTTAATTTTCATTGAGTCTTTAGCTTTCAAAGCAAGATATATCCCTATGAAAAACAAAATTGTTAAGGAACTAATAACAATCACATCCAACTTAAGTGTATAGGCGAAATCCTCAAATAAACTTTTGTAATTCGGATGAAAACTCTTCTCTAATTCTTGTATTGAATTTACAGTTGTGTCTTTAATTGGAATATCACTAGAGGGATTCATTGGAGAAAATTGAGACATATCTGGCCTTTGAACTAATACATTCTCTTGAATATTACAATAACCTTCATTCCCCCATCTAGATAAAGTTATGTAACTTAATACTTCAACGAATGCATTATCAATTTTAGCAACAGCCCCAGCCAACATTATTTGAGGAATCAAAGCGATTGGAACCAATGTCATCACCTTTTCTGTTGTTGAAACAATTGCAGACAGCAATAATCCCATTAATGAAGCCGAAATAGAAATTGACAACATCCAAAGAAAAGTTGCCAAAGGCTCATCCCATTTAAGATCTGTACTTTGAAATCTAATATAAATAATCATTGAAAATAGAAATGATTGAATTGCAGCAAACGTCCCTAGTACTGTTATTTTCGATAATATATAAGCTAATATCCCCTGATTAAACATGCGTTCACGTTTGTAGATTGCTGATTCACCTACAATTTCTCTCGCTGCATTATTTGTTCCAAACCAAACCGCAGAAACAGCCATTAAAAATGGAACTGCTGGAGTAACTTTATTAAATATGAGACAAATTAATCCTGCAATAATTGGTGCTTGTCCAATTAAAATAGTTGTATTAATTCTGTCATTCAATTTAATATTAAAATACCTGACAGTCAACCAATAAAGTTGTTTTAAAAAACTAGCATTTGTAGATTTACTTTGTTGGCGCAACTTACTTTTAATACTTGTTAATGGTGGATGTGCTTGCTTGTGCTGATTGATCCATTTTTTTGCTGCTGGTAATGCCAATTGTGCATAAACCTTAATCGTATCTTTTACACTAAAATAAGACAAATAATTAGAGGTTTCTCCATGATAAACTTTATGTCCACCTTCTGCCATGAAAATGACTGTATCCATATAATTTAAGTCTTCTGGCTTATGGGTAACCATAATTACAGTCGTTCCTTTATTGGAAAGATTACGTAATATTTCCAAAAACTCCTCTATTGTCTGAGGATCTAAAGGTGAAGTCGGTTCATCTAAGAAAAGAATCAAAGGGTCGGTAAGAATTTCAACTGCAATAGAAACTCTTTTTCGTTGTCCTCCACTGATTTTTCCAACCAAATTCTCTCGGATATGTCCAATGTTTAAATCCTTAACGACTTGATTTATTTTTAGCTGAATGAAATTTTCATCTGTATTATCTAAACGCAATTTTGCTGCATAATACAAAGACTGCTGAACCGTTAATTCTCGATGGACAATATCATCTTGAGGAACATAACCAATTTGCGTTTTTAGATAATCATAATTTTCATTTAACTCTAACCCACTGATATAAACATTTCCACTGCTTGGTGGAGCATCACCATTTAAGGCTTTCAATAATGTTGATTTTCCACAACCTGATGGCCCCATAACAGCAAGAAGCGACTTGCTTGGTATTTCAAAACTGCATTCGTGCAATCCAATTACTCCATTGTCAAATTGCTTAATTATTCGTTCCGCACGAATTGCAACTTCTTGAGATAAATCCCTTAAAACACCACTTAATGAAAGTTGAAAACGACCAATAATAATAATGTCATTTTTTGAAATTCGCTGAGAACCATTTAGTCGCTTTCCGTTTATGTAGGTTCCATTTGTTGAATTTTGATCTAAGATAATAAACTCCTCTTGGCTCTTTTTTTCAATCGTGGCATGACGACGACTAATGGATGAATGATTCAAAACAACATCATTGTCATCACTTCTTCCAATTGAAATGATGTTCTTTGTTTTGAACTTTTCTAAAATATTAGTATTCGTAATGTTATTAGCATTTGAGTTACTAGAAGGATTCTGACTTTTATCTAGTTGGTAAGCATCTGGATTAAAAACTAATTTTATTCCTTGTTGGCCAGCAAATCGTAACTGATCTGTTGTTCTGATTTGGTACGGTACACCATGTTCAAGTTTTCGATCATTTAAAAAAGTCCCATTCGAACTGCCTAAATCAATGATAAACAAATTTGAATTGGCATCAAAGATTAATTGTGCATGCTGCTTTGAAATGACTGTTTTTGGCAAGCAAATTTGAGCTGATGCCTCCCTGCCAATTACAACTTCCGCTGGAGAACCATGAACAAAAGCAAATTTTGAGATTAACTTATTCTCGCTGACAAAACCAAGTCGTAATTTTTCTCCTTGAACCATATTAATCTTTCAAAATTGTAATTTCACGTGTCAAAATATCCATCTCAAAATGTTGACTAATAGGAATTTTGATTTCTCTTCCATTTAAAGCAATTGTTGCAAATCCAGTTAAATATCCATCTGTTTTTCCTTTCATTAGCTTGTCTAATCCAGAAAATGCGGCATTGAAATTATCAACTTTTGCGATCCCTTTAATGCTTTCTGTTTGTTTGGGTTTGATGTTTTTGTTGATGTCAAAGTTCCAATCAGCTACTGAAAAAATATCCTCTTTTTCTGATAAAACCGAAAATTGAATGTCTTTTAAAGTAAGCGCTATTGGTAATTTATTTTTGAATTCAAGTTCAACCTCAAGTATAGTTTGTTTCACATTAAACTCTACTAATTTAATCGACCTAACATTCATTCCTTTGCTTGACATGGTGGATTTTACCAAAGGCTCTAAAATATCTTTTGTTTTTAACCACATT
>Ga0247832_1004450_pt1 | contig 17484 bp, 17 predicted proteins | sample LaCruzMarch2015__10_FD_192407 | JGI IMG/M metagenome (GOLD analysis project Ga0247832, IMG submission 192407) | Freshwater microbial communities from meromictic Lake La Cruz, Castile-La Mancha, Spain - LaCruzMarch2015_4m | ecosystem: Environmental > Aquatic > Freshwater > Lake | place: Spain... | reverse complement strand
GCTTCTGGCATTGGCTCTGCCCTTCGCACGGAAACGCCCGATTACTGAGGTGCTGAAGATGGGCCTGTACATCACGTGGCCACGTCGCAATCAAGGACAAAAAGCGTGCCTTCTGGCCTGCAAACAACGCGCGGGACACCTCATCATAATCAGGCGCGTTTCCCGCCACAGCGGCCATAAATCGATAGAGTGCATCGCGACCCTGATTACGCGCATCTGCACCCTCATTCTCGCGGCGAGCAGCTTCAACTAACTTGCGCAAGGTGACACTGGCTCCTCCAGGCTGGCTGGCTAGCCAGTCCCAATGGCGCGGCAGAAGCGTGACTTCACGGGCCGCCACGCCCAGCTTCGGTCGGCCCACCTTGCGCGCGGATGGAATTTCAGCCGGCTGAAGGCGCGCAATTACCTCAGCACTACTACCGCGCAGATCAAGCTCAATCGGTTGGCTGGTTTCGGCATGAAGGACCACAATTGAAAGGTTTGGATCCGTGTCCAGCTTTTGTTTCACGGTGCCCGCCACCTCACGCAAAGCCCCAAAGGCCAACATGTTAGTTCCAGCAAAGGCTACGGCGGGTAAATCATCTTGATACGTCATTTTCGGCTCCTGCAGCCTGTTATTACCCGGATAAAATAGGACCCGTCAATATCATCCGGATAAAATTGAGCAGAAGGCGGAGCGCAGCGCACTGTCACGTGACTGAAAACAGGGATGACCTGACCCCTGCCTCGGACTACATGAGGTCCTACGGAGGACACATGGCCTATAAAAGCATGCGCGAGTTCATGGCGCGGTTGGAGAGCGAGCAAAAACTGGTGCGCGTGCGCGAACCGGTCTCGACTGTCTTGGAGATGACGGAAATACAAACCCGTCTCTTGGCCACTGGGGGGCCGGCGACGCTCTACGAACATGTGTTAATGGCGGATGGGTCAAAGTCCAACATGCCCGTCCTCACTAATTTGTTTGGTACGGTTGAGCGCGTGGCCATGGGCGTGACCATGGACGGCAAAGACCGCCGGACCGCGCAAGACTTGCGCGAAGTGGGAGAGCTATTGGCCTTTTTGCGCCAGCCAGAGCCACCACGTGGCCTAAAAGAAGCGTTTGACCTTTTGCCCTTGGCCAAAACCGTCATGCAAATGCGACCAAATACGATTTCCGGTGGCGTGTTCGCTAAAGCATCCTGTCAAGAAGTGGTTTGGGAAGGGGCAGATATCGACCTGTCGCGCCTCCCCATCCAAAGCTGTTGGCCAGGGGAGCCTGCGCCATTAATCACCTGGCCCTTGATTGTCACCAAAGGACCAAGCGACAAGCGGCAAGACAATTATAATCTCGGCATCTATCGCATGCAGCAATTGGGTAAGGATCGCGCCATCATGCGCTGGCTCGCACATCGTGGCGGTGCGCAACATTATAAGCGCTGGAAAGACACCAAGCCTGAGCCCCTGCCCGCTGCTGTCGTCATTGGGGCTGACCCCGGCACCATTCTGGCAGCGGTGACTCCGGTCCCTGACACCTTGAGCGAATATCAGTTCGCAGGCCTGATGCGCGGCCGTAAGCTCGACCTTGTGCCGTGCAAAACCATCCCAATTGAAGTGCCAGCGGAGGCTGAAATCATCATCGAAGGCCATGTGCTTTTGGATGAGTTCGCCGATGAGGGCCCTTATGGCGACCACACCGGCTATTATAATTCGGTTGAGAAATTCCCGATATTCCGAGTTTCCTGCATCACGATGCGTAAGGACCCAATCTATCTGTCTACCTTCACCGGGCGCCCCCCGGATGAGCCTTCGGTCTTGGGAGAGGCGTTGAACGAGGTCTTCATTCCTCTTCTTCAACAACAATTCCCTGAAATCACAGACTTTTGGTTACCACCAGAAGGTTGCTCGTATCGGATCGCGGTTATCTCGATGAAGAAGGCCTATCCCGGCCATGCCAAGCGGGTCATGATGGGCGCGTGGTCCTTCCTGCGCCAGTTCATGTACACCAAATGGATCATTGTGGTGGATGACGACATCAATGCGCGCGACTGGAAAGATGTGATGTGGGCCGTTTCAACCCGAATGGACCCCGCACGCGACATTACGCTGGTTGACCGCACCCCCATCGACTATCTCGACTTTGCCAGCCCCGAAAGCGGTCTGGGCTCAAAGATTGGGCTCGATGCGACCAATAAGATTCATCCTGAAACGCATCGCGAGTGGGGCGAAGAAATCCGGATGGACAAGAAAGTCATCGATGCAGTGACAGAGAAATGGGGCCGATTAGGCCTACCTGGCGAAGGCAAGCCTATCTGGAAATAACGCTTAGCTTGGCTATCAAGCAAGCATGTTAAGACGCGGGCGATTTGGTTGGGCGTCTGCTTTGGCGCTATCCACACGGAGAGCATTCAACTCTGCGAACGCCCCGCCCCACTGCACAGATGCAGGGTTTGTTTTTGAGGGTTGTTCGCTTGTCTGTGGGCCATCTTTGGGATGGGCGGGGTTGATGTTCTTCTTCGCATAAGAAACATCGGTGCAGTCGCGGCACATATAGCCATTCACGATTTCCATAGTGAACCTCCTCTTCAGAAGAGGTTACGTGACAGCCAAGCTATTGGTTACAATAAAAACTCGTCTCTGATCGATAACAGAATTTATGGTTTCTACTTCCTTAACGTCGCCTAGCCGCCTCATACGCTAAGGCCCGCTTCGCCCGATGAACGGCGGCGTCCAACTCTTGCAGAAACCGCGAGCGGTCTGAAGCGGCAAAGGCCCGTGGGCCGGAAGTTGCAACCCCCATAGCCCGGAGGTGTTCGCCAATTTCGCGACCGGCCAAAGCTGAGCCAATAGAGTCACGTGTGAAAGGTTTCCCCTGATTGCCAACTGCTTGCGCACCGGCTTTCAGGGCGCGATCGGCCAAAGGAATGTCTTGGGTGATGACAATATCGCCGATGCGGCAACGCTCTGCGATCCAATCATCGGCCGCGTCTGGGCCTGAATCCACTATAAAGCGCTCTAAAAGAGGGTGATCGGGAATCTGGATAAAACTATTGGCGACGACAAACGTCTGCAAGCCGTATCTCAATGCGACTTTATAAATCTCATCTTTGACGGGGCAGGCATCAGCATCGACAAATAGACGTGTCATACCGCTTTATGGCCGAAAGCTTGGGTCCGCGCCAGCCTGACTCAGGCGAAGGATCAGTCACGCCCGCGCGGCAGGTTTACAAAGCCGGAATAATCCACCATGCGCTGGGGCATTAATTCCTCAAACTGCTCCCGCATGGCACGAGCCAACTTCAAACCGAGATAGAGGGCTAAACAGCCCAATGATACAACAATAAGACTGGTCATGATTACTGGCATCAAATTGCCTCCCCACCATTTTTTCTCAGGCTAACACCCGAGTGCTGAAATCAAATAAACTTACACTTCACGATTATGATGCGCCTTTTCATTCATTGTTAAAGGCTGATTCGACGATGATTTAATGTTATCTGCCAGATGAACAGCCGATCTCGGCTGAAATGAGAGGCCCGTTATGACAGAATCTGCCGCCATCGCATTATATACTGGATTGAATGTAATGATCATTTTGGCACTAATATGGCAAGTTATCGCCCATCGCCGCCGCGAAAAGATCACCTTGGGAGACGGCGGATTTCCACCGTTGATTCGTGCTATCCGCGCCCACGCTAACGCAACTGAAGTAGCCCCAATTGCCTTGATCGGCTTGATTGCGATGGCCATGGCCAACGCACCGCTTTGGGCCATTCACGTTGGTGGATTGAGTCTCACTCTTGGGCGTGCGCTGCATGCCTATGGTCTTAGTCGCGATGAAGGGGCTTCCTTTGGCCGCATGGTTGGCATGATATTGTCTTTGACAGCTTTGTTGTGGATCGGCGTAACCTGCGTCTGGGTTGCCCTCTAGTCCCAATCCATTTAGCCGAAATGACAAAGGGTCGCTGCCCTAAAGCAGCGACCCTTCAGCCCCCAAAAGCGCTATAAAGGCGCTCTTAGCTTAGAATACGCCCTGACCAACGCCACCATCGACAAACATTGAAGCGCGATAAGTCGCGGTTTGTTGGGTAGCCGACTGACGGGTATTGGTGAAGGTCTCAGTCCGGGTGATCGTGGCATATTTGATGCCAGGACCAAAGCGGCGCAATAATGAACGTTCGTTACAATCAGCTTCAGCCTTTTGCGCAACGCACTGGACTGTGGCCGCGCCAATAGAACCCTTGTCACCGCTATAAACAAAAGCCTGACCTTTTTGGCACGAAATAGTGCGGCCACCATCGAAGTTAGCTTCGCCATTGACGGTTTTGCCAATGGTCACTTCCATGCGGGTTCCTGCCATGCAGCGGAAGACTTCGCCATCAAACTCAGCGCCAACTTTGGCATCGCCATTGGTGCGCGAAGCAGGGTGTGGCATGCCACGGTCGTCCATACAGACCGCGCGGATCGCAATGGTTTCTGTGATGGTGCGGCTATCTTGGAATTGTTCCATTACGGTAGCTGTTTGGCCACCCGAGACTTGCAAGCCGTCGATCAAGCCAGTGCTCACAGGCATCGGAGCAGAGAAGCCGCCGCCACCGCCTCCAATATAGACGCTGCCGCCGCCGCCGCCGCCGCCGACAAATGTGGTGCTACCGCCCACATAAGTATTGCCACCTACATGCACATTGGTGCCACCGAAATAGCTGCCGCCGACGCTGACATTCACATTTGGCCCAGGGACATAGACATTCGGCACGCCGACAATGTGGCCAGTGGCAGAGCCACAGCAACCGCCCGATGGACCTTGCACGACGGGGATATTTGTTGTGCCGTTACCGCCGGTGCCACAGCCATTGCAGCCACCCGCCTGAGCGGACGATGCCATAAAGGCCGCGAGTAGTGTGGCTGCGGCGATGTATCGAACTGAAACACTCATGGTGGAACTCCCGGAAATTTACATAACCATCCAGCAAGTCCGGCGCCAATTTCGCGTGTGTGGAGAGTATCGGCAGTCGAGGTCACCGAACTGGTTTGGCATGAGTCCTGCGCCAGTCAATGGAAAGCGGCCAGAAGGCGGCTTCAGTTGAGGAAACACACATGCATTACGGCGCACTTCACCCAGAAAGCCGGGCCTTCTTGAGCTCCTGGCAAGCCCTAAACGGGCTAGGAGCTCAATCTGAGGCAGGTTCTGCCATGTCAAAGGACGCGTCATCCATGATTGGACGTATCTTTTTGGCGCAGCGGGCAAGTGAAGGCGTCTTCACCTTTAAGACCGTCGGCGGTGACTTGAGACTGTGGACGGGCAGAGACTTGCGGGACCATGATGTCGCAAGCCTATTCCATGGTGCTGACCGGAACTTGATCCGCGCCCTTTTGGAGTCCGCGATTACGGGACCCGGTCCTGCGTTGGCCCGCGCTGCCGCCTTTGGTGCCGGATTTGGGCAAAGAACGGAAGTTGAGTGGGTGTTCCTACCCTTGACGGATAAATCGGGTTCAGATCGGGTTTTGGGCTTGTTCCAACCGATCAATCAGGCGCAGTCGATTTCCAAGCCTGTCCTGCGCTTTTCATTAACTGCCTTGTTGCCGCCAACCCCTGAAATGCCTGTCCGCCAAGGCCTGCGCCTCGTGGTCAGCCGCGACTAATCAATTAGTCGTTTGGTTGTGATCCAGTTTGAAACTGCAGCGCAGCCAACTCTGCATAAAGGCCACCTTTTGCAATCAACTGGTCGTGCGTGCCCGTTTCAACAATGTGCCCTTGGTTGAGCACCAAAATAAGATTGGCCCGACGGACTGTTGACAAGCGGTGGGCGACTACAATTGTGGTACGATTGGCGGCAAACCGATCAAGGGCTTCTTGAACCCGAGCCTCAGAATCTGAATCTAATGCACTGGTAGGTTCATCCAGCAATAGGATTGGGCTGTCGCGCACGATAGCGCGCGCTAAAGACAGTCGTTGGCGCTCCCCACCTGACAGGCGCGTCCCCCTGGGACCAACTTGGGCTGATAGCCCGTCTGATAGGCGATCCACAAAGTCGCACGCTGCTGCAGACAAGGCTGCCCGAATGGCGGCTTCATCCGCGCCGGGCATGCCCATCGCGACATTATCGGCAATGGAGGCGTCAAATAATGTCGCGTCTTGGCTGACCAAAGCAATGTGCTGGCGCAGGCTGGCCAAGGTCGCCTGACCAATGTCTTGCCCATCAATAAGGACCCGCCCCTCGCTTGGATCGAACAATCGTGGGATCAGATTGAGTATCGTGGACTTGCCAGAACCAGAGGGCCCAACCAAAGCCAAAGTCTGGCCAGGCTCTGCCGTAAAGCTAATATTGTCCAAGCCTACCGTGCCATTAGGCCAGTTGAAGCCGACGTCTTGAAACTCAATCCGACCAGGGCCACGGCTAAGGGTCATCGCTTGCGGTCGATCTCCTATACTTGGGGTTTCATCCAAAACGGAGAAGAAGCGCTCTAAAGCCGAAAGCCCTTCTTGGAGGACACTATTCATACCCCCAAGGCTGCGGATCGACTGAGCAGCCAACAAGAGCGAAGCGATAAAGGCCGTCAGCGTGCCAACGCTGGCTGCGCCTTGGCTAATTCGAAACCCGGCAAACGCAAACACACCCGCAATGGCAAGCCCGCCCAATACTTCGAGGATAGGATCTACGCGGCCCTTTTGTTCGGCCATTTTCAACAAGAGCGACATTCGGGTCGAAAGCGCTGCCCCCACGCGATTGCTTTCAGCTTTTTCCAAGCCATAGGTTTTCACCAAGCGGATGCCGCCTAAGCTTTCTTCAACCACACCTGCCAAGTCTGCCGCTTGGTGTTGAGCCCGCGCGGCAGTCTTACGAAGCCGCACCCCGATCATCGATACAGGGCCAATCGCCAACGGAAGAATGACAAGGCAGACCAAAGCCAATTGCCAGTCGCCCATCAACATAACCGCGACGACGCCAACCAAAGTGAGAACGTCGCGGACGAGGCTGTTTGCAGCCCGCAGCACAGCTTCTCGAACGGCATTGATGTCGTTTAAAAAGCGCGCTGAGAAGGCCCCCGATGGCTCAGCACTGAGGCGGGCGAAATCCAAGGTCAAAAGCTTGGCAAACAAGTCCTGTTGCAGCTTGGTGGTAGCAGCCAGCGCCACTCGATTGGTTAGGACCGTTGAAGCATAAAGCGCGATGCCCTTGATCAGGGTCGCTGCAATAATCGCCAAGGGCCCAATCGTGGCCATGGCGGCGGGAGTCAGCCACTTGGGCGTGCTGTCTGGAGCCGGAACAGCACCTGCGCTTAACGCAGCTAAAGCATCAATGACTTGACCAAATAGCCACGGGTAAGAGGCAGAGGCGGCGGCGACCACCGCCATCAATAGGGTGGCGAACCACAACATACTGGTATGCGGTGTCAGCCAGCCCGACCAAAACCGCTTGATCAGATCGGTACTTTGCACCGACTGGGTGTCAACGCCTTTAGTGATCGTCTTCATCCGGGGTTGGCCCGTTTGGATCAATCAACCGGTGAGCATGGATCACGAAGTAACGCATATGAGCATTATCGACCGTGCGCTGGGAGGCGCTTTTCCAAGCGTCCCGGGCTTCGGCATAATTGGGATAGGCCCCAACAAAGTCCATCGCCTTCAGATCGCGAAACTCCACATCCTCAAGGTTCTGTATTTCCCCACCGACCACGATGTGAAGCAATTGTTTCTTTGGGGCGGCTTTACGTTCCATTTCTTCCTCACGACAGTTTTACATGGTGGACGCGATCAATGAGTAAGGGATGTAAGGGCTTGCCCGCAACCACCAGACTTTTTTGAAGTGGTACTAGCTGATTGTAAACAAAAGCTGCACCTTCATGTGTGGTTGCCAGCGCGCCTGCCTCGTTCACGATCACATGTGCGGCAGCTAAGTCCCAGTCGCTTTTGGCCGAAAGCGCAATTGCGCCATCATAATGACCTGCCGCCACAAGGCACATGCGATAGGCAATCGAATTGCGCGACACCACATCCATTTCTGGCCAAGGTATTGGCCAAGCTGGGTGACGGAACATGCCTGGGTCACCCAACATAGCGCAGCCTTCCAACTGATCTACGAGGCTGGGTTGGATCGCGACACTATTGAGGCGCGCCCCGCCGCCTTGAAATGCATCAAACATCTCACCGGTCGCAGGATTGAACACCACACCTAAAACGGGCTGACTGTCCGCTAAAAGGCCAATACAGATTGTGAAATGCGGCTTGGCTTTGATAAAGGCACGGGTGCCATCAATTGGGTCGACAACCCAACAGAAACGGGCGGATTGTCGCGATTGATCATCAACGGTCTCTTCTGAGAGCCAGCCATAATCGGGCCGCTTGGCCAATAAGCGCTCTTTCAGCAGCGCATCAATCGCCAAGTCAGCATCACTGACCGGATTATTGGGCGACTTATCGCGCACATCCATCTGCGTGCCGAAATAGCGCATGGCAACAGCACCGGCCTCTGTGGCGGCCTCCATTGCAAGCGCCAGATCAGCCGCCAAATTCATGCCCTATGCCCCCGCAATCGTCATGGCTGGGATCAAAAGACTGGGGCATTGCAGCGATGCGCGACCATCATAGTCATTTCCGGGGATCAGCTTAGCGTACATGTCCAGCATGTTACCGGCGACTGTGATCTCATTGACTGGGCGTACAATTTTGCCGTTCTCAAACCAAAGACCCGAAACACCCACGGAGTAGTCACCGGTATTTTGGTTGAAACTGGGAGACAAGGTTTCAATAACCACCAAGCCATTACCTGCTTGCGCCTGTAATCCCGCAAGGTCATGTTGGCCCGGCATCACGGTTACATTGCTTGAGCCAATGCCCGGTGCCCCGCCGGGGTTCATGCTGGCATGGCCTGTTGACTTCAGACCTAATTGTTTTGCGCTGGCTGTATTGAGCAGCCAAGTTTGAAGCACGCCGTCCGTAACCAGATCGCGGGCGGCCACAGGCAGGCCTTCGCCATCAAACGGATGAGAAGACCAGCCCCCCTTTTCCAAGGGATTATCGGTAATGCGGATGCTGGACGCAAACACCTGCTGGCCCAACTTATCGCGCAGGAACGAAACCCCTCGCGCCACTGAGGCCCCTGAGATGGCGCTTAGAAAGAAGCTGATCAGACGGCTGGCCACCCTATTTTCGAAGATGACCGGCGCGACACAGCTTTCAAGTTTGCTGGCACCCAAGCGCGCCAACGTACGCTCGCCTGCATTGCGCCCAATGGTAGCGGACGCCTTCAAGTCCTTTAAAAAGCGGCTGGAGTCGCTGTCCCAATCGCGCTCTTTATGGTCACCGCGTTCTGCAATGGCGGACAGACCTAAGCCCCAAGATGTGCCACGATAGCCGCCCCGGAACCCGTTGCTTGCCCCATACACGACTTGGCTTGCGCCCCATTCAGCACCAGAGCCTCCGGAATTGGTGATTCCTGCAAGGTCTAACGCAGCAGCCTCGCTTTCCAAGGCGCGGGCTTCAAGGTCGGCTATATCAGCTTCCGTCGTGTCCCAGAGCTCAAGGTCAACTGGGTCTTTAGCCAGGTCTTCGGCGTCGGGCAGGCCACACCAAGGGTCTTCTGCTGCGGCCTTTGCCATGGCCACAACACGTTCTGCCAAGGCATCTAGAGCGGCTAGGCTAAAGTCGGACGTTGAGGCCCCGGCTTGTTTCTTGCCGATCAAGACCCGTAAGCCAGCTGAGCGGCTCTCTTCGCTCTCAACTGATTCTAATTGGCCAAGTCGCACGGAGACGGACAGGCTTTTGCGGTCCAAACAAGCCGCATCGGCCGCTTCAGCACCTAAGAATTTTGCGCGGGACAGGAGCCGATCAACGGCTGCATCAAGATTTGAGCTCATAGATTACTTCTAAAGCGGGTTTGACTCGATGCGAAGTCAATTGCGCACAAAAGCTTCAGTGCGTCCGTTTTAGATTCTAATAGCCCTGCCCTGCTAAACGGGGTCTCTAAAGCGCGGAGTCGAGATCCGTGCTGAGCAATTGTTCGGCAAAAGCGTCTGCATCAGCTGCCAAGGCTTTCTGTTCGGTCTGCCAAGACTGATAATAGACAAAGCCACCAACACCCAGCACCAAGCTTGCAGCCAAAGCGCCGAAGGTCTTGACCCAATCAGGACGCGATGCCGTCTGTGCGCTGAATGCAGCCATTGCAGCCGCTTCGATGCGGGCAGCGGGCATCTCTGGCACTGGGCTTCCATGAACCAATACTTTGGCCAGAGCCTTATTCAGCGGGTGATGATCCAAGATACTCATGCTGCATGTCCTTCCACGGACGCTTGTAACAAATCGGCCTTCTCAGGCGCAAGGGCTAGGCGCAAGGCGCGTCGGCCTCGTGCCAAGAGGGATTCTACGGCATCAACACTAATGCCTAAAACTTCACCAACCTCTTTGGCGGCCAGCTCCTCATAATGGGTGAGGACAATGGCAGCCCGCTGGCGATCGGGCAAACTGGCGAGAGCAGCATCAACGCAATCGCGCAAGGCGGATTGATGCAACCGTGAGTCGGGCATTGGCCCGGGATCGAGCGGCTCGGGCGCTTGGTCTTCGTCCACAAAGCGCCCGGCTTTTCGCAGACGGTCGAAACAAAGATTGGTGGTCACTTGGTGCAGCCACGTCTCAACCTTTGCCCGACCGGCCTGCCAAGTTGGCAGGACTTTCCACAGACGGATCAGCGCTTCTTGGGTCACATCTTCAGCCTCTGCGGCATCTCGCAAGAGACGCCAGCTGATCCGCCATAGCTTCGGCGAGACAGCCTTGACCAAAGCGGCAGCCGCGGCGCGGTCACCGCGGCCTGCTTTGGCGATCAAACCCGCTAGGGGATCAAAAATGAGGGGGTTTGACACGCTAGAAGACCCTGTTCTGACTTACCAAGGGCGACCAGGTCCACGACGTGGCCCACCTTCGCGGCCCTGACGGGCAGCAGCGGCAGCTTCTTCACGGGTCAAGCGACCATCCTTATTGGCATCTGCACGCTCAAACATCGGATCAGGGCGCCCAATCCATTCGTCGCGGCTAATCTTGCCGTCCTTATTGGCGTCATAAGCCCCAATGGGTGGCGGCGGAGGCGGCCCATCGCGGCGATCCTTCTTCCGGTCACCCATTTTGCCGCGCATCGCATCAAGCTCATCGCGGGTGACACGACCATCTTTATTCGCATCGAGGCGAGTGAACATCTCAGTCGAGCGTTCTTGCATTTTGGTTTGCTTTTCTTGCGTGCGGGCAGCCATCGCTGCGTCAAACTCTGCCCGCGTGACAGCACCATCCTTGTTGGCGTCAGCAAGGCTCATCAAGTCGCGGCCCTCCCGGGGTTCACGCGGTGGTCCTTGCATGCCATCTGGGCGCGGTGGACGGGGCGGACGGGCCGCGGGCATTTCTTCGTCGGTGACAAAACCGTCTTTATTCTTGTCGGCCCGATCAAACACGGCGGAGCGCGCCGTGCGCACTTCGTCCATGGTAATGGCACCATCCTTATTCAGGTCCGCACGCTCAAAAAAGCCAGGACCTTCCCCTATAGGGGGCGGTGGGCCTTGTTGGGCCAAAACGGGAGTTGCCAACATCATCAAGCCAGCGGTGGCAAGAACTATCTTTAAACGCATGATCTGGTTCCTTTGTGCATCTGACCTCGGGGGAGAAGGCCAAGCTTGTTTGCGATCTGCTTTTAAAACGCGGCTGGTAGCCTATTCCGTCGAAACGCCTGCAATATCCTTAAAATGATGGAGAATAAGGGCGCGCGCATCATCATACATCGCGATCGCTGTCTGGAAGTCCGGTGCATCAAGGCAGTGCGCCACCGCTTGAGTTAGGCCAGCAGCTGCCGTGATCGGGTCGAAATCAGAGCCTGCAGCGACAGCGAGGAGTTGTCGCACATTCTGGAGGACAGAGCCCGCCTTGACCAAGCGCCCTGCCTCTTCGGGGTCCAGAAACCCATAATGTGCGAGCGCTTGGATTGCTTCAACCGTGTTGGCGTGAATGACGGGTTTGCCAGAACCTGCAGCCGCTAACTGATGATATTGCGCAAAGAACTCCAGATCAATAAGCCCGCCACGCTGCCGCTTTACATCCCAGCCCCCGCGCACCGGATGGGCGGCAACCATTTTTTCGCGCATGGCAACGATTTCGTTGGCCAAAGTCTTAGTTGGCCGCGGCTTTTGCAAAACCTTTTGGGCGAGGTCCCCGATCTCTGCCATCAGGCTTGCATCCCCTGCCACTGGGCGCAACCGCGTCAAGGCCTGAAATTCCCATGTCCAAGCTTGGCCGTCATAATAACGCTCTAGCGCAGACAGTCGCACCGCGACTGGGCCCGCCCTTCCAGAGGGCCTGAGTTGCATATCCACTTCATAGAGGCTGCCTTCGGCGGTCTGGACCGACAAAGCTGAAACCAAGCGCTGGGTAAGCCGCGCATGCCATTGCTCTCCACTAATCGGGCGCTTGCCATCAGACTCACGGTCTGAATCGGCAACCTCATAGACAATCATCAGGTCGAGATCGGAATCTGCAGCCAATTCCTGCCCGCCAAGCTTGCCCCATGCACAGATAGCCACTCGTCCAGGGATACGGCCATGGGCTTCTGCCATAGCTTCGTAGGCAACCGGCAGAAGCGCAGAAATGCTCGCTTCGGCGAGGTTTGAATAAGCAATTCCTGCCTCCTCAGCCTTAGCGCGGCCATGCAACACCTGAAAGCCGATGCGGAACATTTCCTCGCGGTGCGCGCGGCGCACGACATCGAGAGATTCTTCAAAGCCATGCGCTTGCGTTAGGCTAGCATTCAAAACCTCTAAGCGTGTCTGAGGTTCATCCATGGACAGGGGTGCCGAGAAACGCGGCGAGAGCATCGCGTCCAAAATGGCGGGTCGTTGTGCGAGCACTGCGCCTAACCGCGGGGCTAGCGCCAACGTTGCGCATGTCTCCTTCAGAATGCGTGGCTCAGCCTTAAACAAAGACAGGACCTGAACGCCCGCTGGCAGAGCAGCAAAAAAGTCCTGAAAGCGCACGAAACCCGTGTCGGCTTCCCCGGTCGCTGCGATGGCTTGCAATAAATCCGGTGTCAGGGCCGTTAAAAGCTCACGCGCCCGTGCGGTACGTGTTGCGGGCACATGGCCATGGTGCCAAGCGCGAATGGTGCGGGCGATCTGGCTGGGCTCGCTAAAGCCCAATGAAGCGATGGTCTCAATTGTCTCGGGGTCATCCTCCACGCCGGTAAATACTAACGAACCCAGTGGGCTAGAGAGCGGTGTGCTGTCTGGGAACAGTTCTCGCACACGGGTTCGCACCATTTCGCGACAGGCTTTAATGTCTCGGTCGAGCGCTGCAAGGTCTGCATGGCCCGACAAAGCTGCCACGCGGGCACGCCGGTTTGGGTCGGCAGGTAGTTTATGGGTCTGCTCATCATCAAGCATTTGGATTCGGTGCTCAATTGTACGCAAGAAACGATAGCCTGATGCTAAATCATCGCGGGCAAGCGCATCAATCCGGCCAGCAGCAACAAGCGCATCAAGAGCCTGCAGCGTTCCCCGAACCCGTAGACTGGGGTCGCGGCCGCCTAGAATAAGTTGCTGCGTCTGGGCAAAAAACTCAATCTCGCGAATACCACCCCGGCCTAGTTTCACGTCAAAAGCTGGATCGTCTAAGTCGGTGGAGCGGCGGACCGCGTGGATTTGGCGGAGAATAGATTGCACGTCGTCAATCGCGGCAAAGTCCAAATTCTTGCGCCAAATGAAAGGCAGCAAATGCGTCAAAAGACTGCCGGCCGCCTCAAAATCCCCGCCAATGGCGCGCGCCTTGATAAAAGCTGCACGCTCCCAATTCTGCCCGACACTCTCATAATAGGCTTCCGCCGCACGCAATGACACGGCAACCGGGGTTGAGGCTGGGTCTGGACGCAGACGCCAGTCCACCCGAAAGACATAGCCCTCTGCTGTCACCTCTTCGAGAATGCGGGAGATGGCTTGGACCTGCCGAACACACACACCACTGGCAGCATCTTGATCCTCTGGGCGAAACGCATCTCGATCAAAAAATGCAGCAAGATCAATGTCACTCGAATAATTGAGTTCTTGCGCGCCATGCTTGCCCATCGCAATGATAAAGAGACCCGGCACATGATCGGGTGTCAGAAAGCTTGCCGAATCTCGACTTGAAGCAGACCGACTGGCCAAAATCATGGCGGTTTGGGTGGCTTGGTCGGCTAAATCGGACAACGCCAGAGTCACCGCGCCCAAGTCCAACTGCCCACTCAAATCGCCAAGCGCACAGGCTAAGTGCGTATTGGCTTTCGCGTGACGCAGCGCTGCCATGGCTTCTGGAACACCAAGCCCCGCCGCCTTCTGCGCATTCATCAGACTGGCAGCAAGGACTTCAGAGACTTGACCAGACAGAAGGGCACTGGCCGTCTCTGGTCGCCTTTGGCTCAAGCGATCAAGATATGGGGCAACTAGGCGCGCTGCCGCCAAGGCATCTGGCAAAGACCCTATGGGCTTAACCCCGACCATCAGGCTTCCAGCGGCAGGATCAGCCGCGCCTCTAGGCCGAAATCATCGCCGCTTGGCAGGCCATCAGCCAAGACAAGCCGCCCGCCGTGTAATTCTGCAATCGCCACCGCTAAGGACAGGCCAATGCCGGACCCCGGCAAGGAGCGCGCACTATCGAGGCGTACAAATCGTTCCAACACATGGTCACGCTGGTTGACCGGTATGCCGCTCCCGCTGTCGCAGACGCTGATCGACATTTGATTAGCAGGAAGGCGCTTGGCAGAAAGCCGCACCGCGCCTTCACGTGTATATTTGACGGCATTATCCAAGAGGTTGGAGATGGATTGCGCTAAGAGGGATCTGTCGGCCATTATCATGAGTTCGGATTCAATTTCAGCTGTAAACACCAAGCCTGCTTCTTCGATCACCGGCTCAAACAAGTCGGCCAATTGGCCAAGCAAGAGGCTGACATCCAAGAGCTCCAGCTTACCACCTTCACCTGCTTCCAAGCGGGACAAGCGCAGCACAGCATTAAACGTCGCGACAACCCCGTCCAATTGGATCAAAGCGTCTTCAATGGCATCGCGCAAGTCTTCGGTAGTTTGCGCCTTTGCGGCCGCGCCTTCCAAATGTGCCCGTAGCCGTGTGAGTGGGGAGCGCAAGTCATGGGCAATCGAATCCCCCGTAGTGCGCGCGGCAGCGACCAGACGGTCAATCCGTTCCAACATCGCGTTGAGGTCTTCGGTTAGATCATCAAATTCATCGCCATCACCGGGCCTAATCGTACGCACAGCTGCTCGACGCTTTAGGTCGCCAGCCATAACTGCCCGCGTCGTCCGGGTCAGTTCATCAACGCGCCCAGCGGCCTGTCGTGCAGCCATGAAGCCACCAATCAGCGCAAAAGCTAATACCCCTGCCCCGCCCATCCAAATGACGCGTGCAACATGATCTGCGATCTGCAAGCCAGGGCCCAAATCGCGGGCAACAAACAGGCCAAATCCGTCGGGTCCAGCCAAAAACAAGCCCCGCGCCCGTCTGCGCTCAACTTTGCCAGTCTCAAGATCAGGGCGCTCATAACTAAAGCCTGAAGAGACAGCACGTTCGGGCTGGAGCGCGCTATTTGGGTCTGGTTTATTGATTTGGGAGAGGTCGAGGGGGACAACGTCAATATTTCCAGACAGGACTTTGCCATCGGGCTGGACCAACACATAAAGGGAGTCACTGGCTCGTGCCGCGCGCTGGATGACTTCCATATTGAGGCCGTCCACATTCTGGCGCTGCCAGATATCAGCCAGCTGAGACAGCTCTTGGCGGGCAAACCGATCTGCCTCCAAGCCTAACCGACCGACAGTCGTGGCATAGAGGAAGCCCAGCAGCAGGATCGCGAAGCCCGCGAAGAGCCCTGCAAATGCCATGGCGACGCGAAACGTCGTGGTGCGCATCAGCGACCGCAATGGCAAGAGCAGCTTTTTGATCATCGGGGTTAGGCTTCGAGCCGATACCCGGCACCACGCACCGTGTGCAGCATGGGCTTATCGAACTCACGATCAATTTTTGAGCGCAAGCGCGAGACATGGACGTCGATCACGTTGGTCTGTGGATCAAAATGATAGTCCCACACTTTTTCCAGCAGCATGGTGCGGGTCACCACTTGGTTGGCGTTGCGCATCAGATATTCCAGCAGGCGAAACTCGCGCGGCTGAATGTCGATCTTGCGGCCTTCGCGCCGAACGACTCGGGCCAGCAAGTCCATCTCTAACTCACCGACCTTTAGGTGGGTTGAGGGTGCGCCGCCTTCATGTCGACGCCCCAAGGCTTCAACGCGGGCAATCAGTTCGCTGGCGGCATAGGGCTTTGCCAAATAATCATCGCCTCCAGCCTTCAGGCCTTCCACCCGATGCTCAACATCGCCTAAGGCCGACAAGAACAATACAGGGGTTGCGACGCCAGCCGTGCGCAAGTCTGCGACAACACTCAGGCCGTCTTTCTTTGGCAGCATGCGGTCAAACACCAGAACATCGAATGCCCCACCGCGCGCCATCAACTCTCCCGTTGGACCATCTGCGGCCAAATCAACAACATGGCCAGCTTCTTCCAGAGCACGCCGCATGTAGAGTGCGGTGTCTCCAGCATCTTCAACAATGAGAACACGCATCGGATTTCCCCCTGATGGCGCCAATTACTTTTTAGGTTGTGACTTAGATGCCGCTTCCAAGGGCAGAGGCACAAACACGCCAACGCCGTTTTGGCTTTGCACAAAGAGCCCGATGAAAGAGCGACCTGCCGCGCGGGCAGCTTCGATGGCTGCATCAAGTTCTTCGGCAGAGCGTACTTCCTCGTCATTGGCGGTCAAAATAGCATCGCCTGCGCGAATGCCCCGCTCTGCTGCGCGAGACTCCGGATCAACCTCCAAGATCAAAACACCAGCTTCGTTTGCAGGAAGACGCAGTCGGGTGCGGGCTTGTGCGGACAACGGACCAACACTTAAACCAAGGACATTCGTTGCAGGGCTAGCTGGCTGCGTTGCGTCTGCACCGGCTACTGGGTCAGCTTGGCTCAATTGCTGCTCAGAAGGACGGGCTGCAATGGTCACCTGCACGGTACGACGAGCACCTTTTGCGCCTGCTACATCCAATCGAACAACATCACCGACGCGGGTTTGGCCGACGCGGCGGGTCAAATCGGAAGACCCTTCAATCTTTGTACCGTTGAACGCCACGACAACATCGCCGCGCTTCAGACCCGCTTTAGCCGCTGGGGCACCTGGTGTGACACTTCCGATCATGGCACCTTTGACATCGCTGCCTAAGCCCCAGCTATCGGCCATTTCGCGGCTGACATCTTGGATCACAACGCCCAGCCAGCCGTAGGTAACTTTACCTTGCTCAATGATTTGCTTGGTCGTCCTGTCAGCCAAGGAGGCTGGAATAGCAAAGCCAATGCCGACATTGCCGCCAGAACGGGAGAAGATTGCCGTATTCACGCCAATCACACGGCCGCTCATATCAAAGGTCGGACCGCCAGAAT
>Ga0247832_1004439_pt1 | contig 17510 bp, 10 predicted proteins | sample LaCruzMarch2015__10_FD_192407 | JGI IMG/M metagenome (GOLD analysis project Ga0247832, IMG submission 192407) | Freshwater microbial communities from meromictic Lake La Cruz, Castile-La Mancha, Spain - LaCruzMarch2015_4m | ecosystem: Environmental > Aquatic > Freshwater > Lake | place: Spain... | reverse complement strand
CAATAGGTTGTGCCAAATTTGAAAACGACTTTGTGCAAATCCGCGATTACCATTTATACTTGGTTGATTATGGTCCGCAACCGGCTGCGCGACAAGACCTTACGCCCTGGGTAACACCTGAATATCCCGACCAAAGTCCCAGTGTAAGCCTGCTGTGGTACGGTGATTTGGATATGGACAATAAGCCGGATGCAATTATACAGGATTGTCCGTTTGAAGCGGGTTGTCGGGCATCGTTGTTTTTATCGTCGGTAGCTCCGAAAGGGAGTTATTTGAAGAAGGTTTGTGAGCATTTTTGGCCTGGGGAGTGAGGGGGAAATTGAAAAGACCGGCCAAACATATTTGGTCGGTCTTTTCAATTATTTGAAATTTTTTTACAAATTACTTCAATTTGAAACTGCCTGAACCTACTTTTTGGCCCTTGTTCCAAATTACAACCTGATGAACGCCTGGGCTGTAACCACCACCATTAATAATTATTGGTTGATCAAGTTTTTGGTTTGAACCACTATATTCTATCGTTGATTCTCCAGCAAAGGTTATTTTGGTCCCGAATTCAGCATCTTTACCTTCAATAGATCCTATGCTGTTTTGGCTTGGCCCAATGATTTGAACCGAAAACTTTTGAGTACCAGGCTGTACCCCAGAAGCAGGCATAGCGGTGAAATCAACAATAACTCTGTCAACATTTTTTGCTTTATCCCATTTTTTTGCTTGATTTGGGTTTTTAGGATTTACGTAAAATGTGCCAACTTTAACACCGCTTACAGGTATAGGCTTTTTATTTTCAACACCGCTACTACTGTTATCTATGTTTTGATCACCAGACCCAGAAGTATTATCCGTGTTACCATTATTTTCTGGATTTGTGCCGGAGCCTTGCTTTTCCTTGATTTTATTCAACTCATCCTTTGTAAAGTCCAATTCTTGGGTAATTCTTGACAAGTCTTGGGTAAGTTGTTGGTTGGTTGCTTTCAGATTGCTGTTTTCAGATTGCATTTCGTCTAGGCGACTCTTGAGGCTTTCGTTCAAATGTGTAAGGTCTGAGATTTGTTTGCGTGCTGCATTAAGTGAAGCCCCATTGGAAATGTTTTGGCGAATGGTTTCATCGCGTTGAGCAAGCAAAGTGATCAGTTCGTTGATGGAATCACGTTTGGCAGGAAAGAGCATTTTAATGCTGTCTAACCGAAGAACCGCTGCTTCGTATTTATCTTTCAAGTCCTTCAGGGCAAGATCTTTTTCAGTAGCCTCGCCTTTCATGATATTGATCTTTTTATCCCCCCACCAGTACATCACGCCATTCAGTAGCACCAGCAATCCGATTAAGATTGCAGCAATCACGACAATTTTGTTTTTATTATTGGAGGTTTGAGGACCACCTGGGGTGTTTTGACCGCCTGGTGGGTTGGGCTGATAAGAAGGTTGACCAATCATGTTGGAGTAATTTATTGAGTTTGTTAAAGTCAAAATCGTTCAATAGAATTACCCAATAGAGATTCCCAGCCAAAAGAGGTTATCAATGTAAGTAAAAAAAATTAAGGAATAAAATCAAATGGTCCATTTTTTAAAGTGTTTTTTATCGCTGGTTCCTCTTTTTCGATTTCAGCCTGAATTTGATCGTTGATCGATTGTATAAAATTATCTCCGATCATGCTATCCCGGACTCGGTCTAAAATAGATTGACTTTTTGAAAAGGACTGGATTGCTTCAATGATTGTTTTTTCCCGGTCAAACATACGGGCAAAAGACTCATCATTTTTATACCGTTCAGTTATGGCATGAGCTTGGTCCGGCTCAGCATGGCCTCGGATAAAAAGCCAAATATCCTCAAACGTAAGCAAAAGACCTCTTTCTTTTGCCAAGGCACGTGCATCTTCTACCAACTGTTTAATATCGGTTTCTTTACGGGCTGTATTACGCAGGCTTTGACTAATACTTCTTGCAATAAGCATATAGTCCGACCACTCTGCAGCCAGTTCCTTGTTTTCCTTCAAGGTAGTTTCAAATTTGAAACGATCTTCTGATCCCATTGGACCGCGTAAGTATCGCTCCATGAGATCGAAGTATTTAAAAGTGCTCATAATTGCAAGGATTAAGGGATTAAATCGGTTAATATTACATCATATATCCATATCCACGTTTGTGCATTTTTGCACGTAGCGCTTCCATTGCTCTAAACCTGGCTACTCTCACATAATCTCGCGTTACGCCAAGTTTCTGGGCGATTCCTTCATCATCAATATTCAAGCCAGGATCAAAAGAAAGTTTTAAAATGGTTTGTTGAGCATTGGTTAATTCTGACATGCTCGCTTCTGCAGCTTCCATTAGGATTTGCTGATGGACTTGAACATCGGGCTCAGGACCAGGCTCTTTGGGCTCAAAAGTGAAAGAATCTCGTGAAAGGGAGTAATAATCCGATGGATCTCTGCTCCAATCATCCTCCTCACCTAACGCATTTACGGACGATTTGTTGCGTTTGTAGACTTTATGCTCGGCCAGGAAGGCGTTCCAGGCGCTCCGAAATAAATAAGCGCCATAGTCCTGAATGGTAGCACCTTTGTTAATTTGGTGCAGCATTGATCCAAGCGCTGCGTGAAAGGCTTCTTCTGCTTGTGCGCTGCTTCCGCCCCGATTCATAATGTATCTAGCAATATCCGGATAACAGTTACGATAAAGGCTAATAAGTGTTTTTTCATCCATGGTTTCGTAGACTTAATTGGATTAATTACATTATTATAACAGTACAAAAGTAGGAAAATGCTTCATTATTGCTTCCATTTAGGATAAATTTAAATTAAACTAATGTTTTATGTTTGACTGTTTTTATTATATTTACTATTAATTAATTTTTAAAAAATTGATTAATAGTGAATTTTTAAAAAAAAATCCTGTAAAGTATTTTTTTTAAGAAATGCCGATAACGTATTTTAGTTGCCATACTCTTCTCCTTGAAACCTGAACAAATCATCAGGACAAACAATCTAAACCATAAATTACAAAATTTTACAATGAAAAATCTTTTCCTCACCCTGTTTGCATTCTTTATGCTCTCTGTTGCCTTGCAGGCACAACCTGAAGTTTTTTTTGGCGCTTTGGTAGGCGCTAATAAATCTTCCTTTAAATTTAATAAGTTCGAGGATGAATATCTCAAGTTTACTGCAGTTGGGTTTAAATACTCTTCAACGAGCAAAATTCAAGGCTTTCAAGGAGGAGCTCGTGTAGGAATTAATCTGGGCGCAAGAATTTCAATCATTACCGAGTTTATATATGCCAAGCATATTGCATCTTATCAAACTGATTTGACGCCAGAGATTGTTAGAACTGGCAACGGTGTTTATCAGAATTGTTCATCCGGACGAAGATCTTGGGATATTGGCGTAACTGGTTTTACTGTGCCAGTTTATGGAAGGGTTAAGATAATTGGAGGTGACAAATTTGGGGTGTTTCTCACGGCTGGTTTATCATTTAGAAAGTTGTCTGCAAAAGGCACTTATGAAACTTCATACAAACCAGATGGTACTACTGGGATCACTGTTGAAAGTAAAAATAATCAAATATTTGATGTTTACAATGTCAATAATCCTGCTGAAACAGGTCATATATACTATTCTGCACAATTTCCTGCAAATTCCCAAACTGAAGACTTAACTTTTGGAGCGAACAAGGAAAATAATTATGCTGCATTTTCTACAAATTTAATGCTCGGATCTTCGATGCGCTATGTTATAGATGAGGAAGGGAAATTTGCTTTAACCTTGGACTTTAGCTGGCAAAAAGGATTGACGAATATGTTCTCAAAAGAACGCATTGGGTATTTATCCAGTTTGAATCCTACTGCCGTGCGTCAATATAAAGATATTGATAATATTAATACAACTTGGGTATATGCACCTCGGCGTTTTGACATCGTTGGCTCTCAAAAAATGAACACCACCCTCATTTCCATCGGTTTCGAGTTCTGCCCTTTTTGCGGCGGTTGGTAACCAATAAAAATCAGGCGTTATGGTATACTCTTGTTTGAATTGTATTTCGGAGTTTCATTCCGAACAAATCCCCCCGCAAATCTGCACCACCTGCAATATGCGTGGCATGATTCAACCCAAAGGCAATCTGCAAAGTCAACCTGTTTTCGGTAAAAATGTAGATGGGATTACAAAATTGTGTACCAATTGCGGAGAATACGTCTCACACGAAGTTGGCAGTTGCCCACATTGCAAATTTGCTTTCAAAACAGAAAGCCGACCGACGATTCTTCGAAAAAGCGCGCATAAGCCTGACCGAGCACAGTTTTCCATGCCCAGTGGTTCTGGAAAGCGTTTCTAATCTTTCTCGATATAACCGGGATGCGTTCTTTGTTGGACTTTAATAATCCGCCAGAACGCATCCCTTACCTTCAAAAATATGTCATCAAGGAGAGCCATTCAGGTATTCAACATGTCATTTTTGGACATGATGACCAACTTTACAGGAGCTGTCATTATCCTTTTTTTGCTGGCTTCGAAGTTCCAGGGCGATATACCTTATAAAAATGTTCGGGGTGTCGCTACCGTAGATTTTAACCAGGCCAACAATAAAATTACGGGACAACTCGATCCCACCAAATTAATCCTCAGTTCCATTAAGCCCGGAGATACGTTATTGGTGGTCGTTGGAAAAACAATGAACGTTGCTGAGAAAAAGGAAATTGCGTCCACCACAACCACCAACACGAATTCTTCGGGGGTGCGATTGCAGGATGACGAAATCATTGTTAATAGGGAAGATTATGAAAAGAAAGTGGATCCAGTACCACCCGGTGCTTGCCGTCTTGTTCCAAGGTTGATCGGAACTTCGGCCTGCAATGACAATAGTACCCCCAATAACTCAGATGATGATACCTATACCGCTGAAGTAAATGTAGAACTTATTGGTACTTGTCAAAGCTCAAGTTTGTGGAAAGATGATTTGGGTACCACGCTTTCCTATAACAAACCCAAAAAATATACTTTTAAAACAAAGGATGCTTCCAAAACCATCCAGTTTTTTGATTATAGTAACAAAGATTTAAAGGGAAGTTTATTTATTCCTGCACCAAAGCCTTGTAACGCTACGGCTGCAGGAAATACTGAAAAACCAGAGTTTAATCCGCCACCAGGTGTAAATTTTGTGATAGAATTTGATGAACAAGGAGGGAATAATGTAGACCTCTATGTCGAGAAAAATGGACAATGGGTATCGGGCAAAAAAGATGGCAAAAGCAGGAGCAACCCCAATATTGGAGACTGGTCGGATGAAAAAACCAATGTTACCTGGATCATCAAAACCAAATCGGATGTTGAAAAAGTTTTTCAAAGACAGCCGATCCCAGGCACTTACCGAATTTATGCCCACTTTAAATACACCCCCAAAGAAAATCCGTTGAGCAGCATCCCGGTAAAACTGGCGGTATCGAGCCGACCAGGCAATCAGGGTAGGGTATTTCCGGCCAAAAAGGTGGCGCTCACAAAAGAGCCCCCCCCAAACGGTGGCGGCCTTTTGCTTAAAACCGTTACAGTTATGCCCGACGGAAAACTCAAATTCCAATAATTTCACAAACATCAACTTATGAACCAATACCTCAGTTCCAGAACCCTAAACCTGATTGTCAGCATCATCGGCGCCTTTTTGTTCTGGCAATTAATGACCTATCTGTCGCTAATTACTGGAAATCCATCTGTATTACGCGTTTGGGGTGGAAGTGGCACGGGCTTTTTAAAAGTTGTTGCTTATATGGCCTTTATTTATGGCATGCTGGATTTATTTGAAAAAAAGCGGGCCCTACGGAAAGAATATCTGGGCTTTCACCTCGGTCTTTTACCTACTCAAGACCAAATGGTGCTTACGCCAGATGATGTTTCTAAAATAAAACTGGATGTTTTGTCTCGTGAAAAAAATGGTGAACAGCATTACATGGTTTCATCCTTTGTGAAAAAAGCAGCCACCCAATTCCGGAATGACAATTCGGTGAGCGACACTATGAAAGTAGTTGAAATGCAGATCGAGAGCACCAAAAATGATGATGAAGGTCGTTTAGAAGAAATTCGCTACATCATTCAGACCATTCCAATGTTGGGATTTATCGGAACTATTATTGAGCTGACAAATTCCCTCCAACAACTGGATGGTGGTATTCCCGCAGTGCGTAAATCAATGGAGGGCGCTTTTGATGCTACATTGGTTGCGCTTACCCTTACGATTGTTTTAACCTTGTATTATCATACATACATTGGGCAGATGGACATGTATTATGCAAGAATAAAATCATATATCACTGATAATCTGATTTCTCGGATTTACAATCCTAATAGCAAGAAATAAAGGTTACGGTTTCGATGTGGCTTCAGAACAGATTGGATTTCAATAATCCCATTGCCGATCAACCCCATGAGCCCTACCATTTTAAGATGATAGGCTCATGGATTTTTAAATCATTTTTATCACGTTCCTACAATCCTTGCATGAATTGTAGCACTCAAAATCTGTGACACATGAATTGTATCAATTGTGGTCAAGTCAATGAACCTGGTCTTTCAAGGTGTGCGTTCTGTAATTTTCCGCTCCCATCATCGAAATCCCCTGAAATGGAAAAGGTGATCCAAGCGGTTCCTGCGCATGTCGATCCGCCACAGGTTTTTCCGGACTTTGAAATCCCAAAACCTGTATTGCAACAAAAGCAATCAGTTGAGTCTCCCAAAGACCATGATGAAACAAGATCGGCACGATACAAAAATGAAGTGTCGAACCCAATCATTGGCCTTGCCAGTTGCCCGCAATGCAATTATCAATTAATTGCAGATACAGATACTTGCCCTATGTGCTCTTTCAAACTTAAGCCGGGTAAATCTGCTGGAATTGGGTTGAAAGAAGGATCGATCACTGCTCAAGGGATTGAAGACTTCAAGTTTGATATTCCGAAACCGGTATTACCTAAAAAAGAAATTCCAACATCTGATGGCGATTCTGATGCAAAAGAAAAGCCTCCAGTTTCGGCGGGTGAAATGAATCCTGTTCTGGCCACTAAAGATGTGTCTGATGCCAAAGGAAAGGCAACGACTTCACCATTTACAAATAATTCCCGCCGTCTCAAAAACACGAATACAACCATTGATCCATTCAGGAAAGAAACAAGTTCAGAACAGGTAACCGCCGTTTTAACCCCGCTGCCAAGAGACAATGAAAAAGCGGCAGAACCTGTTTCTATCGTATTTCTGGATGCGCCGGTTCCATTGAACAGGGCTATGTTGGAGGTGGGGAATAATACCATTACCTCAAAGGTTCAGGCAGAAATAGAATACGTAAACGGGGCCTGGTACCTCATCGATCGAAGTGAAAAAGAGACCACTTTTGTATTAGCCAAAACGCCGGTTATGTTGCAAAAAGGGGATATTATATTGATGGGAAACAGAAAATTCAGATTTGATGGTTAATGTTTCAGTATGTGATGTTCTTTTAAGTAGCCTAAAACTAATCAAATGTCAGCAGTAGTTCAAATCAATATTGGAGATAAGATAGACCGATTTTTAGTCGAATCGGAGCTAGGGCGGGGGGCCTATGGTACTGTATATAAAGTACTAGAACAATATACTGGCAAATATCAGGCAATCAAGTTGTTGCGCTTGTGGGAAATGGATGATCCGAAAGATCGGGAACACTTGATGAAAAGATTTAATGGCGAATTCATTGCCGGAAAGATTGATTCTCCATACCTGGTTCATAGCCACGAAATTGGTGTTTGGAAAGGCAATCCGTTTATAATAATGGATCTGGTTGAAGGTGGAAACTTATACGATCGAATCAAGCAATCTGCGATCAGCCTTCAGGAAATTGACCGAATTGGTTTTCAAATATTAAAAGGATTGGAAATTCTGCATCACAACGGAATTATTCACCGCGATTTAAAGCCTGAGAATGTATTGTTGGGGCAAAAAGGAGCAGTACGACTTACTGATTTTGGGGTTGCCGGTATGTTAAATGCACGCATGACTGTTCCAAATATTCTTAAGCAGGCGAATTCATTATTTGGGACCCACGCTTATATTCCACCGGAACAACGAAACTCTTGGAAAAGATTTGAAGCAACCAGTGCCCGAACAGACATTTTTGCTTTTGGGGTAATGATGTATGAGCTGCTTACAAGAGGTATTTTGCCGTTTGGAACCCTGCATACCGCCACCGATCTGGCAACCTATATTAAAAGGTCTGTTAAAGGGGAGTGGGATGATATTCAGAAGCACCGACCTGAAACACCGAACTATTGGAAAAACATTCTGGAGCAATGCCTGGAACCGAAATTCGAAAAACGCGCAGAAAATGTTACGGTTTTATACACGCAAATCCCTTCATTTGAAAATGAAAGAAGTACAATATCCTTACCGGATGGTATTTACGAATTTGGAATGCCACTCGTTTTAGTCGTTACACAAGGAGAGGATCCTGGCAGGGAATTTTTGTTGAATCAATACATCCAGCCACACAGAAATCAGGGGATTATTCGAATCGGATATTTTGACATGCAAAACCCTGGACGTAACAATATCGAGATTCTGGAAGAGGGTACGGCATACATTTCCAATTTTCATGCAACCATTGAAAAACATGGCTCTTTACAAAAATGGATTATCCGCGATGGTCAATTTTATGCAAAAGGCGGAAGTGAGGTGCCAGCCTGGCACCCTTCAACCAATGGCGTATTTGTGAATGGCTCCCGTGTAAGAGATTTTCAGGAAATAAAGCCCGGCGATCTCTTAACCATCGGCGATACCGTGTTACAAGTTCGAATAAAATAACCAGAAAATTAATGCGGAACCTTGATAACCCAATAATCTGTCACAACTCTTTGAGATGAACACCGATAAAGTGCATATAAAATACACCATATCTGCACAATCGCACCAGGGAATGGTTCGGTTGAATAACGAGGACAACATCCTTGTGGTTCCGTCTATTCTTGAAAATCAAAGATGGATGCCAGGAGATTCTTCCGATAAATACTTGCATGTATTTGATCAACAGGAAGATGAATCCTTAAACGGTGTTTTATTATCAGTCGCCGATGGGATGGGTGGTGCGAATGCAGGGGAAGTCGCTTCCAATATTGCTGTTTCCGTAATTGAAGAAGCATTAAGTCTGCCCGATTTTGAATATAATCTGAACGAAAATCCCAAGGCGGTTTTGTTTAATCTGATCCATGCTGCTAACAAAAAAATCATTGATTATTCCGAAAGCAATGTCGAGACAAAAGGCATGGGTACGACAATGACCATTTCTTTTATCAATGATGAAGGCGGCCATGTAGCATGGATTGGAGACAGCAGGGCTTATTTATATCGACCAAACGCAGGATTGCGGCAAGTTTCCAAAGATCATTCTGTTGTACAAGAATTGTTGGACTCCAACCAAATTTCCGAAGAAATTGCCTTTTATCATCCAGATAGCCATGTTATTACACAAAGTTTGGGTGATTCTGGGCGATCCATTTCGCCAAGTTACATCCAGGTGGATATTTTGGAAGGCGACTTGCTCATGTTGTGTACCGATGGTTTAAATGGAATGTTGATGGATTCTGAAATTGAATCCGTTTTTACCAATTATGCACATGCTGATTTGGATGAATTAACAGATCAACTCATTCATGCTGCCAATGATGCTGGAGGAAACGACAATGTAAGTTTGATTCTGTTTAATTTGAATGCGGGAAATCTGATAGAAACGAAACAACAAACTACTGAGGGGCAAGCTACAGAGAATCCTCCTGTCGCCAGCGTCTCTTTTCGGAATCGTTTGAGTTTGTCACCCAGGCGTAAACAGCGGAAACTGTATCTAATATTTGTACTGTTAATTTTGGCGGTGGTTGTTGGATTTCTTTTAAAGATTTACACGTACGATCAACCGAATTCGATTGTGCAAACACCTGTTGTAGACTCTTTAAAAGTTTTAAGTCCGGTATCCGGGATAAATATACAGGATACCAGTCAGAAAATTAATTCGACAACTGGTCTGGACACTTTAAAAACAGATACAGGAGGCACTACCCAAAAAAATCCCGGACAAATCATTGATTTTAATAAAGATACCATAAAAAAAAAGTAAGTGTCCAGGTGGGCGCATTTAAGAAAAAAGCAAATGCCAAGACGATGCTGAACGATTTAGAAAAACTTGGATTTTCGGTGCGTTTGTCAGAACGAGCAGGGTTTTTCAGGGTGATTGTAGGGTTTGATAACAACAGCGCAGCAAAAGATTTTTTAAAACACTATAGTAACCGATTTCATATCCCCAAAAATCAATAACCGACATTTAATCCAAATCCAATTGGCCTTTAAACGGCCAATAAAAACAAAGATTGAACCGCTATGCCGAATTTGTACCAGGGATTAATTTTAAACAATCGTTACCAGCTTCAAACCATCATTGGTAAAGGCGGTTTTTCTGTTGTATGGTTAGGACATGATCAGAAGGGAAATCGGCAGGTAGCAATTAAGACTTCTCAAGATGAATTGAGCGGTGTTGCGGATACTGCGACGAGGATGGAACAAGAATTCCATCTTACCAGATCTATACAGCATCCGAATTTGTTATTGGCAACGGACTTTTTCAGATATGAAGATGCAGCATGCCTCGTATTTGAGTATAAAGCAAAAGGAACCTTACACAGCAAGGTAAAAAGTCAGGGCTCCCTGAATGAAGTAGAAATTGCTCGGCTGATGTCTCAAATCAGCAGTGCATTGCATGAATTACATGCAAACGCTTTGATCCACTTTGATGTAAAGCCAGAGAACATATTAATTGATGAGCAGGGAGATTTCTTTCTTGCCGATTTGGATACAGCATCCAAGTTAAAAAACTCCATGGTGCGCGTGTCCCGAATTTATGCCGATACACCCCAATATCGCTCTCCGGAACATCTCAAAGGTGCCAATGAACTATCGGATAAGGTTGATATTTATGCCTTAGGTATTACCATTTTTGAAACTTGCGAAGGCATCATTGAAAAGGATTATGGCATTGGGATGATGATGCTTACGGGTACGGAAAAGCCCTCCATTCAGGTGCCGAAATACTCGATGCGTTTGGACCAAATCATCAAATCATGCTGGAATTTTTCACCAGCTGAACGTCCTACGGCAGATGCATTATCCGCCTATGCACAACATTTTCTCAATTTTGGTTTTTGGCCTGAAATTATTGAATTCAAGCCACTGGACAAGCCATTATCAGGAGGAGAAATTACAGGAAGTATACCTTTGCGTCAAACAGTAGGAAGGCCAACCAAGCCCAATTACATAGCCACTCCTGCCATACCCGATTTCCCGGCAGGTGCCAACTTAGGCAGCCCAGGAGATAACATTAGAATTCCAGAACCCGCTACAAGTAGTTCGGGCAGCAATATGAACATCCAAGAGCCTGGAAATCAACAAGCAAGCACTGTTCTTCCTCCATTTGGTGGAATAAACCCTCCTCCTCTAATTACCGATTCACCTTCGCCACCCTCCTGGTCCAATCAGATGCGTCAAACCTTGTCAACAATCAACATGAAGGAAAATCCATACATGAAATGGGGCGCGCTGGCGATCATTTTATTAATCGTCCTAGTTGTAAGTTATTGTGGAATGGGTAGGCTGAATTCAGACGCCCAGTACAATGATTTTGTGCAAAAAGCCATTGATTTTCGGAGTGAAGGCAAACTAAAATTGGCCTCTGATGCCATTTTAGAAGCCTTGAAAATTAAGAAAAAGGATGGAAGGGCTACGAATATTGAGACTGAAATATTGCACGATGCCGATGCCCGGCACAATGACCAAATGCATTTTGCCCGAATGGCCATCGAAGGTGCCAATGTCTCTGATTTGGAAGTTGCCAAGAGCCAAATGCTAGAGAATAAAGACGACGCATCTATTCTGATTAAAGGCGACTCTACCGAGTATTACATCCAATTGATTGACTCAAAGTTATATGAAATTGCCCCAAAACCAGAGCCTCCCAATCCGGATTTTCCAAGTCCTCCCGATGATCTTAATAAAGATAAAGACAAACAAAATACGGTAAGGCCACAAAAAGACCCAAATCTGGAAAAATACCGGTATGAAATCGAGCAAGAAAAGAAATGGAACGCGGATAAAGCGAGCAATAACCGGAACCGGATTTCAAAATGGGTCAATGATCCGCTTTATGGCAGTGAAGCCAAAGGGCTATTGGATAAATTGGATTCAGGAAGTCATGAAAATGATAATCATAAACCAATTCCTGATCCAGGTCCAGTTAGGCCGGAGTTTCCATTTAAAGGTTTCGCTGGCGCCCAAAAACCTTCTTCAAGTTGTAAAAGTTACAATATTCAAAGATCGGGTATTCAAATAAAGTCAGATAAAGCCTTCAAACTGGATAATGCATCGGTATATTCTTCAGGCTGTGGGAAACTGCGCATCACCCTTTCCGGAAACGGCAAAAGTGTAAGCGAAACCAAGGAACTAAGCGATGGGAAATGTGATTTTGAGTTTGACCGAATTGATGCTATGGTGCTCGAAAAAAACACGGTTTACACGCTCAATTTAGAGGTAAGTACCTCAGACAATTGCCCTGGGGACCCGGCTCCTCAATTGCTCAACGCAGCGGATTGTGGTTCACCTTCCAGTTATAAAGATGGCATTCAAATGGACTATCAGGGCCGGGTTGTGCTCTTCTCCTTAAAATATCGTTACTAAACTTCAACTCAATATGAAACTTTCTACTTTTTTGGGCTTAATTTTTGTTTTTTCTTTGATTTGGGAGGAATCCTGGGGGCAGTGCAGTGCTGGATCTGCTTCGAGTAGCCCAATGGTTTGCGTCGGCACTCCTATTTCAGCAATTACGCATTCTACAAATGGCGTTACAGGGTTAGGTAGTTCTACTGGATTGCCGCAAGGAGTTACTGCAAATTTGGCAAATAATATTATTACGATTACAGGGGCACCAACTGAATCTGGAGCATTTTCCTATTCTATCCCACTTCAAGGAGGGGATTGTATGGGGGAAAGTGCAACAGGGACTATTACCGTATTTGAATTGCCAGCACCTTCTATTACAGGTGTAAATACTATTTGTAATGGAGAATCTACAACTTTGTCAGCAAGCGGAGGAATCAGTTATTTATGGAGCACAGGTGCAACAACAGCCTCAATTAACCTTAGTCCGACGTTAACGACACCCTATACAGTGACGGTAACCAATGGGAGCGGATGTACCAATTCCACAAGCCAATCGGTCACGGTAAATAGTACACCTACAGCAACCATAAGTGGTACTACGACTATCTGCAATGGACAATCTACAACCTTAACAGCAAGCGGAGGAACCAGTTATTTATGGAGTACAGGTGCAACGACAGCCTCGATTAACCCTAGTCCAACGTTAACGACACCCTATACAGTGACGGTAACCAATGGGAGCGGATGTACCAATTCCGCAAGCCAATCGGTCATTGTAAATAGTACACCTATAGCAACCATAAGTGGTACTACGACCATCTGCAATGGACAATCTACAACCTTAACAGCAAGCGGAGGAACCAGTTATTTATGGAGCACAGGTGCAACAACAGCCTCAATTAACCTTAGTCCGACGTTAACGACACCCTACACAGTGACGGTAACCAATGGGAGCGGATGTACCAATTCTGCAAGCCAATCGGTCACTGTAAATAGTACGCCTACAGCAACCATAAGTGGTACTACGACTATCTGCAATGGACAATCTACAACCTTAACAGCAAGCGGAGGAACCAGTTATTTATGGAGCACAGGTGCAACAACAGCCTCGATTAACCTTAGTCCGACGTTAACGACACCCTATATAGTGACGGTAACCAATGGGAGCGGATGTGCCAATTCCGCAAGCCAATCGGTCACTGTAAATAGTACGCCTACAGCAACCATAAGTGGTACTACGACAATCTGCAATGGACAATCTACAACCTTAACAGCAAGCGGAGGAACCAGTTATTTATGGAGTACAGGTGCAACAACAGCCTCGATTAACCCTAGTCCAACGTTAACGACACCCTATACAGTGACGGTAACCAATGTGAGCGGATGTACCAATTCCGCAAGCCAATCAGTCACTGTAAATAGTACACCTACAGCAACCATAAGTGGTACTACGACCATCTGCAATGGACAATCTACAACCTTAACAGCAAGCGGAGGAACCAGTTATTTATGGAGCACAGGTGCAACAACTGCCTCAGTTAACCTTAGTCCAACGTTAACGACACCCTACACAGTGACGGTAACCAATGGGAGCGGATGTACCAATTCCGCAAGCCAATCGGTCACTGTAAATAGTACGCCTACAGCAACCATAAGTGGTACTACGATTATCTGCAGAGGACAATCTACAACCTTAACAGCAAGCGGAGGAACCAGTTATTTATGGAGCACAGGTGCAACAACAGCCTCAATTAACCCTAGTCCAACGTTAACGACACCTTATACAGTGACGGTAACCAATGGGAGCGGATGTACCAATTCCGCAAGCCAATTGGTCACTGTAAATATTACACCTATAGCAACCATAAGTGGTACTACGACCATCTGCAATGGACAATCTACAACCTTAACAGCAAGCGGAGGGACCAGTTATTTATGGAGTACAGGTGCAACAACAGCCTCGATTAACCCTAGTCCGACGTTAACGACACCCTATACAGTGACGGTAACCAATGTGAGCGGATGTACCAATTCCGCAAGCCAATCGGTCACGGTAAATAGTACACCTACAGCAACCATAAGTGGTACTACGACCATCTGCAATGGACAATCTACAACCTTAACAGCAAGCGGAGGAATCAGTTATTTATGGAGCACAGGTGCAACAACAGCCTCGATTAACCCTAGTCCAACGTTAACGACACCCTATACAGTGACGGTAACCAATGGGAGCGGATGTACCAATTCCACAAGCCAATCGGTCACGGTAAATAGTACACCTATAGCAACCATAAGTGGTACTACGACCATCTGCAATGGACAATCTACAACCTTAACAGCAAGCGGAGGAACCAGTTATTTATGGAGTACAGGTGCAACAACAGTCTCGATTAACCTTAGTCCAACGTTAACGACACCCTATACAGTGACGGTAACCAATGGGAGCGGATGTACCAATTCCGCAGGCCAATCGCTCACTGTAAATAGTACACCTACAGCAACCATAAGTGGTACTACGACCATCTGCAATGGACAATCTACAACCTTAACAGCAAGCGGAGGAACCAGTTATTTATGGAGCACAGGTGCAACAACAGCCTCGATTAACCCTAGTCCAACGTTAACGACACCCTATACAGTGACGGTAACCAATGGGAGCGGATGTACCAGTTCCACAAGCCAATCGGTCACGGTAAATAGTACACCTACAGCAACCATAAGTGGTACTACGACTATCTGCAATGGACAATCTACAACCTTAACAGCAAGCGGAGGAACCAGTTATTTATGGAGTACAAGTGCAACAACAGCCTCGATTAACCCTAGTCCAACGTTAACGACACCCTACACAGTGACGGTAACCAATGGGAGCGGATGCTCCAATTCCACAATCCAATCTGTCACTGTTAATAGCAAACCTTTAGTAAATATTAGTGGAATGACAACCATCTGTAGTGAGCAATCAACAACTTTAACTGCGAGTGGTGGCACTAGTTATTCTTGGAATACGGGAGCAACAACAGCCGCAATTACTTTAACGCCTGGTTCAACTTCCATTTACACGGTTACAGTAACGAACATTTTTAGTTGTACAGAAATCGGTACTTCAACCATCCAAGTTAATCCTCTTCCTAATGCGTCCATTTCATTTGAAGAAAATTCTGGCTTGTCCTCAATAGATACGATAGTTTGCAGCAAGGAAATAGTTACGTTGACTGCATTGCCAGATAATTTGGAATATTCATGGAGTAACGGAAGAACCGACCAGGTGATCGTATTAACTCCTGTGTTTAGCAATTTATACACAGTTACAGTGACGGATGAAAATGGTTGTAAAAAGTCGGAAGACTTCGAATTGAATGTGATTAATCGACCAACTTCCTTGTTTGAAATTGATTATGCAAATAGTAAATTAGTATATGGTGAAAAAATTAAATGTAAGGATTTGTCGATAAATGGAAATGCCAATATCAATAATTGGCTTTGGATCTTTAATAAACCAAATGGAGCCCAAGTCGAAATTAATAATAAAGATGCCACCTTAGGGTTAGATTTTAGTGGTAATTTGATGGTAACCTTAATTGTGGCAGATGAAATTATGTGTAAAGATACTTCCAAGATTAATGTAAATATAGCATCTTTAACCTCCTGCAATGTATTAGATATCACATATCCAACTGTTCCTAAGTTATGTGAAGGATCAACATTGGTATTAACTGCAAATCCGAATTATTTGATAGGAGGAGATAAAAACATTAATTGGGAATGGAATCTGGATGGGGCATCAATAGTGGAAGATTTCGATACGAATTTTATTACGATCAAGTTTGATAAGTCAGGGATGTTTGATATAAGCGCATCATTCATACAATATACAGGAACAACGATTAATCCTCAATGTGTTTCAGATACTTTTTCGCTAACTATTAATGTAAATCCTAATCCTATTGTAAGTTTTAAAGAAGATACAATTTCTGTTTGCAAAGGGAAAACAATTGATCTTGATATTGTCTTACCTACTGCTGCTGATGAGATGTTTACCCTTGATTTAAAAAATTTATCAACAGGTTTAACAAAGTCAGATATTGTAAAACCCAACAAACCTGGGAACATTTACTCAAGTACTTACCCTCAAAATGGCGGAATAGATGTAGATACCAAGCTGTCTATCAGTAATGTTGTGAACAATACTACCCAATGTGCGGCCAAAGATCTGGATACATTAGCCATTAAAGTGCTCAATTTGCCAAACTCAAATATTTCAGCTGATCCAGTTTGTGAAGGAGATACGCTTAAAATTTTTGTTCCGAGTTCTAATTCATTTAGTTGGACAAAAGATGGTGTCCCTCTCTCAGAAAACAATAACTTGGTTCAAATATCCGAATCGGGTATAAATAATTATGGCACCTATGCAGTTATCATTACAGATGCCCAGGGTTGTAGTGCTTCAAATTCCATCATAATCGACAATAAAAAAATACAAACAACTCCCACACCAAGCATCACAGGAGATTCCTCCCCTTGCAACAATGCATACGATGTGATTTACACAGCCAATGGCTCGTCAACAGACAGTGCATTTGTTTGGACCGTGAGCGGCGGAGACAGTTTGTATCAAATTTCGGATTCCGTTTCGGTACATTGGAAAAAAGGAGGCGCACCCAAAGAAATTAAAGTAGTTGTAACCAGCTCCGCAGGATGTACCAGTAATCCGGTTACCATACCTGTACAAACCAAAACCGAAGAAGCGCCGGATGTGGCCGAGATTTTGTGGGCGCCGGGTTTGCATTTGTTGATCTGTCAAGAAGCCGGACT
>Ga0247832_1004430_pt1 | contig 17529 bp, 14 predicted proteins | sample LaCruzMarch2015__10_FD_192407 | JGI IMG/M metagenome (GOLD analysis project Ga0247832, IMG submission 192407) | Freshwater microbial communities from meromictic Lake La Cruz, Castile-La Mancha, Spain - LaCruzMarch2015_4m | ecosystem: Environmental > Aquatic > Freshwater > Lake | place: Spain... | reverse complement strand
CAAGAAAAAACGGATATTGAGTCCTGGAACTCGGGTGGTAATTGCATATATCTTGATAGCTTGAGAACCTTCAAAATAATGCTTTTTCACCCAGTTCTTTTCTTTTCTAAAGGGATAAAGTCCAGCTTAGTAATGCTATAAATTACTCCGGTCAACGGTGTAGATGTCTTGACCGCGGTGCTCAATTTTTCTGATTTTACCCGCTTGCTCCAATTCAATCAACAGTTGAACCACCGCAGTGGGCGTTAATCCGCTACTCTTGCTAATCGAATCCAGGGTTTGAAACATCGTTTTGGATCGGAGAAAAACGTCCAGTACCATTTGTTGCGGATTAAAAGATCGGGTATTGTTGTTCTCCAGGTTTTCGATTGACCGGCTGTTTAGTTCTTCGTTTGCAAGTTCAGAAATTTGATCTGGAATATCTGTAGTGGTGGGCAGTTGATTGTCCATGATCATGTCGGTCTTCTCAGCGGTCTGATTGAGTTTGTCGGTATTTTCCTCCAATTTGGAAGTGTTTTCTTGGACAACTTCATTGGTACGGTCCACTTTGTCTTGTAAGTTTTGCAAAACCCGACTGGAGAGCCCTTCCAAAAAACGAGCAGAATAAAAAGCGGCCAGAATACAACAACCCGCGTAGACAAAATAATTGATGACGTCCGCTTTGGTCTGATTCAGGATATTGCTATCAACTACTTTGAGAAAGAGTGGAATGGCAATCGTGGCAACGATGCCCATCATCAAGCTGCGCATCAAACTGCGCTCTTCTTTGGGTGAATTGAGGAAATTGGCGTAACCACCCAGCAGCCCCGTTAAAATCATGATCACCAGGAGCGTGGTGATGTAATACCAGTCGATGGCTGGCGTACTTGCTGGCAAATTTTGGGTGTTGTTGGTAATGTTGGAAAGTGAATCTGGCATCGTGTTTGGTTTTAAGCGAGGACAAAATAGCAATTAATCTCTATTTTTTTAGCGTATTAGGGTTACATCGACCGCTGATGTAAGTCTTGCGCCAGCAGGCTTATTTTACAACTATAATTGTGAATGGGGTAAGGCTACCAACAAACCTGACCCCATTCCAATCGTTGTACTATTTATTCCTCACTCAATTTCAATATCTTCTTCCGCTCGCGAATTAACATAGGGACGTCCAATGTTTGCCCCTTTAAATCGCTGTTTACTTCCAACAGCAAAAAGCGCTTCTTTTTGTATTTAAAAAAAACTTTTTGTCCAATATTTAGCGTAACGCCACTGGTAGACAAAGGATTGAGGTTGGGATTCATCACTCCTGGTATTTCCAAGGGGATGGAAACCAAAGAAGTGTTTTTTAAGGTAAACGGTACGCCATCGAATTTGGAAACCGCGAACGCTAAGCTCAGGCTAAGCAGCAGAAATAATGTTTTCATGTAGGTGTGGATGAAATGATGTGGAATAGGTACGGTGCTTTAGCATCCGCTTATCGGTATACCTACGGATAAAAAAGGAATTTGGATTTCGAACAATAGATCAGTAATCCTCCACGGTAATCGCTACCAAAGGTTCCTTTCATCAGAGCCTTCATTATTGGTAGTGCATGCTGGGCGAAGGCTTAGGTGTTGTGCACCGTTTTTATTGTTAATCTAGTGGTTTCCAATTTTCTTCTCGTTGTTCATCCTTTGTTGACTGTATTACGTTTTTAATCATATCCCTTTCGCAAGCACCAAATTCAATGAAATTCTTTTGTCCTTGTTTTAAGGAAACTCGGTTCGCTCCACCTTCATAGTCTGGGTCGTCAAGCTGAATTGGGTCATCTTCCCAAAAGCAAACAAAGCAAATGTCATATGAACCATTAGGCTTTTTTCTAAATGTCTTGTAGCCACAACAAGGGCAAGTAAATTTTCCTGTTACCATACTTTCCACCAAGGTTTTTTGTTCTCAAATGAATAGTAACTTCCTCCTGTCAAAGTTTTTGTGTCAAGGTCATACTTAAACTCAACCCATTCGTCAGCATCGTGCATAGGATTATATGCAAGCCCTGAAACCAAATTATTTTCAACTTTTATTTCAGCCAATCCGTCCCACGAAATTTTTTCTGTACCCCAATGTGTTCCATCTGACTCAATAATTGTTAAGGCAGTTTGGTCTTGTAATACAAGTCTGTCTTTATTTGCTTTAAAAATGTCTGAATACCCAACTCCGAAAACTTCAATAGGTTTTGTATGATCTGGATTCACTAAGTAACAGGTTCCACAAGCAACAACCAACAAGTTTTTAGTTTTTTCAAATTCAATTATTTCTTTTAGTTCTGTCCAGCCTGTTTGAAAGTTTGCTACCCATTCAGTTCCGTCAGTTCTATAGAAACGAACTGGAAAGCCCTCGGAATAAAATGCTTCTCCATCGTCTGTTATGGGAACATACATTGGTCCATAAGTCGGTAAAGAGTTTAATATTTCGTATCGTTTTTCTGTCGTCACTTTGTTTTGTGTAGGGATGTTCTAAAATGGTGCATAACGCACTGTGGCTTTACGAAGTTCCGAAAAAGAGTTGAGCGAAACGAGGGCTTTTTTCGAAATTTTGCAAAACCGCAGTTGTTCAATACTGCCTTCATTCCTGGTATTGCATACTGAACGAAGGCTTAGTTTGTTAGCAGTAGGTTGTTACATCCCTTCTCTAATTGGCTCAATTCCTAAAGCTTTAAGATTAATCTCAAAATTATCAATATTCTCTTTTGAAGCTTCAATTCTAAAACTTTCAAGTTGATTTGAAGTTTCAATGATTAAACGTGGACCTCCAAATCGACCTTTTAAATTCACAAATTTAATCTTTTTGATTTTTGAGGTTTGAAACTTTGTTTTGGCAAAAGGGAAAAGAGGTCTTTCGATGATTAATTCGTCATGTGTTAAAGTAAACGTTTTTATTTTTCTTATGAATTGAATTATTCCAAAAATTGTTAGCCCCAATCCCAAAAAAGTAAGCTTTTATTTTTCCCGCTATTTAAAGTTAATGAAATTCCAATGCTGACTTCAAGGATAGCATCTAGCATAAATGGAATATTTCTAATCAAGTCAACTTTTATCTTGAAATTGTTCTCAGGCATGTTTTTGAGTTTGTCTGGTTCAAATTAAGGCCTTTCAAGGGCTGACTTTAGCAAACCTTCGTCTTTGACGCCTTGTGAACCACCAAATTCTTGTATCATAACCATACTTTTTACATGTTACGAAGATAGCGATTGTTTGGATACAATATCTGCAACAGTTTCGCACCCCACCTTCGGTGGAGTGTTTTTTAAATCAGCCACAAATTTTCACAAATTTTCACAAATTAGGGGCAAACTTGCGTTTGTGCTCCCTTTGCGAACGAAGTTCGTGCCTTAATTTGTGAAAATTCGTGAAATTTGTGGCTAAAAATATGCTTTGTCGCATCGCCGAAGGCGAGGTGCTAAACCTTTACCAATATCTTTTTTTTCGTTAAAACCCACTTCACCGCATCAGCGTCACATCTCCCTTGATCAACTCCAGCTTCCCATCCGCCATTTCTACCTCCGCGTACCAGGAAAAGACGGCACTGTTGAGCAATTTTCCTCCGATGGTACCATCCCAGCCCAACAGGGCTTCATTGGGTTTGAATTCTTGCAATCCGAAGACTTGCGTGCCCCAACGGTCGTAGATGCGGAAGAATTTGACCTTTGCCACCTGTGGTCCTGCAAATACATTTAGCAGGTCATTGACACCATCTCCATTCGGTGAAAACCCGTTGGGCACAAAAAGAGGCAATTCCCGAATGACCCTGATGTTGAGAAAATCGCTGGCGGTACAGCCATTGGCTGCACGAATGGTGACTTGTACGGTGGTAGAAGCACTGGGTTTCAGCACTTGGGTACGGCTATTGGGTTTGCTTGGCGTGAGTCCCGTAGCCCAGTCCAGAGCGACGATGCTGTCGCGGCTGATGATGGGGGTGATACGGACGCTGTCTCCTAGTTTGATTTCACGATCAGGACCAAGTTCAATACTTGGTTTGGTGGCTTCTTGTAGCAATATGGGGGCGCTCCATTGGCAACCTCCGGCGTCTTGAACCTTGAGGGTATAACTGCCTGCGCGTAAGTTGCGGAATACATCATTGGCTTCGGGAACAATGTTGTTCAAAAACACCTTGTAAGGCCCTGTACCTCCAATGATGCTACTGACGCTTACTTCTCCGGCCAGGTTGGTTCCGCAGCCGGGTTGGCGTACCACATAAAGCACAGAATCGATGGCTTTTGCTGCTTCATTGACCAACAAACTATCCGTGCTGCTGCATCCGTTGAGGCCATCGGTTAGTACCAGGCGGTAATACCCGGGAGCATTTACCCGAATCAACGCTTCATTGGGATTGCTGACAATTCCCGGCTGAGTGGCCGACCAGCGGAAACTCAAATTGTTGCCCTGCGAAGTGCCGGCTTCCAATTCGATGTTGGGGGTGGCACAATCCAAAACATCCAAGGCGCGCAAGCGAATTTTAGGCAAAACATAATCTTCTTGCACGCCAGTGGAATCTACCGCCACACAACCACTTTCTAGATTGCGTACGGTTAAACGGTAAATTCCGGGCAAACTTACCGAAGGCGTTCGAGTGGTGTCGCTCAAAGCTTGACCATTCGGCCCTGTCCAGGAGTAGCGGTATATTACGCCGGTGGCACTTTCGCCAGCATCAATGCGGACTTGTTGGCGGCTGCAGCTCAAGGTTGCAGGCGGAGAAATGCCGATGCGCGGTAAGTTGATATCAGACTGCACACTGTAGTCGGTAGAATCCTGGCAACCACTCAGCGGGTCGGTTACAATCAAGCGGTACAATCCTGCTCTGGCCGTGACCATGGAATCATTGGCGGGGCTACCGATGATGCGGCCCTCATTTACAGGCGTCCAGAAGTACCGCAAAGTACGATTGAAGGGGTTAGCCGAGGCTTTTCCCGACAGGGTAATCTGAGCAATTTTACAAGAGAGCGCTGTCGGCCCGGCAATCTCTGCCTTTGGTTTGAGGGTTTGATCTCCGACCAAAACTTCATCTGCTGCAACGCAATTGTTGACTGTATTTCTAACCATCAATTGATACACGCCGGGTTGATCTACTTGTGGGTTGGCAGTGTTTTGGCCGCTGGTAATGCGACCCCCATTGGCTGTCCAACGGGCTTCCAGGCTCTCTCCATTCGAGGAACTGAAGTTTCCTTGCAGGCTGATTTGCAGTGGAACACAGTTCAAAAATGTGTCACGACCAGCAAATGCCTGCGGCCTTCCTAGATCCGTTACAACAAATACGCTATCGATGCTGGTACAGAAATTGGTTCGATTTTGGGCTTTCAGCGTATACCATCCACCGCTGATGATTAGGGGGCTTAGCGTAGTGTCTTCCTGAATGGATTGATTGCTGTTGCCGCGCCAGGAAAAGCTCAATGGATCACTTTGGCGCAAATTTTGACCACCAAGACGCAGGTTAATGGCCGAACAGCTTAGGGTGTCCCTTGTTCCGGCATCAATTGCGGGGAGAAGGTAGTTTTCTTTAACTTCTACAAAGATGCGATTGCGGCAATTGTTGCGGGTATCGGTCAACTGATAGCTGTACAAGCCACCTCGGTTTACGCGTAAGTTCTGCTGTGCAAAACAGGCTATTGTATCTTTTGTACTGTCAAATGCGCACCATTGGGCGGTAAAAGTCCCGTTGCTTGGCATGTTTCCGGAGAGCGTCAGCACACTGTCCCGGCAATTGAGACTTGGTGGAGCGATCGGAGCGATCGAAGGCAGTGTTGCATCCGGGATGACCCGCAAGGTATCGGTGCGGAAACAATTGTTGCGTTCATCTTCTACCCGAATGACGTAGCGCCCCTGGGCATCTACAACCGGGTTGACCGAGTTTTCTCCCGCTAGAATCCGCCCATTGTCCAGAGCAGTCCAAAGATAGCTGATGCCCGGGCCAAGTGCTGATCCATTGCCATTGAGGGTGAGTCTTTGGTTGTTGCAATCCAGGATCTGATCTGCACCTGCTTCTGCTCTAGGAGACAAAGTGTCCAAGCCAATGCGCACCAGCGTAAAGCTTTCGCAATTGGTTTGTACATTTTTGGCTACCAATTTGTAAGTGCCAATTCGAGCTGCATTAAAGTGACCGGGAAGCGTATCGGGTTCCAGGAGGCCATCTGCCGTTTCCCAGTTCCAGACTATAGGATTGAGTGTGGAGGAATCTGGATTGGGTAAAGCGATACGTTTGATGGCACAAGTCAAACTTGAGTCAAAACCAATGGGCAGAATGGGCAACTGCTGCTCCGCACGTACCTGCACAATTAAGGTAATCGGCCGGGCACTTGAATCACTGACAATCAAGGTATAAGTTCCAGGTCGATTTACAAGTGGAGTCAAGGTATCGGTACGAGACAGAAAATTGCCATCCTTGCTGCTCCAGCGAATGGTGCAGCCCACGCATGGCCGGCAAAAGACGACGGGGAGCGGCAATTGGGTTTGGTTGCAAGTCAGGTTGATATCCGAGGAGGTAGCGCGTACGCAGGGCAAACAATCTACTTGTTGGGCCACATCCAGGGTATCCGTTACGGTACAGTTGCTGCTCAAATCGGTTGCAGAAAATACATAAGCACCTGCTGCCGTAACTCTGGCCGCCAAGGTATCCGTGTTCCCCGTTAATCCTGCTCCAATCCAGCGAAATTGATAATTCCTGTTTGCTGGAAGCACCGTTGCCCGAATGTTGAAGGTATCGCGGTTGCAAGGGAAATTGGGCGAACTGAAGTTGATTTCTGGAAAAATGGTGTCTTTTACCACCAATGCTTCCGTTTGGGCAAAGCAACCATTTAGCGTATCCAGTACTTCCAGTGCGTATATGCCAGAGGTATTGACGTTTATTTGTGCCGTTCTACCAACGGTTTGGCCCAGGTTGTTGAGCCAGGTATATTGAATATTGGTGCCTTGGGTAGACCCAGACCCATTCAACACTACCGTTGGCTGGGAACAAGTCAAGGTATCAACAGGGGCGATCAGGGCAACAGGAGAGGTTTTATTGGTAGTTATCAACACCAAAGCGGTGTCTTGCTCATTCACGCTGAGGTTATCTACGATCAACTGGTAGGTGCCGGGGCATTTGACACTTATTTTTGTCAGAGTTGAATCGCCAATAATGCAACCTGGGCCAGGGCTGATCCAGCGGTATCGGATGGAGGCATTTAAGGTCGATCCACTACCATCTAGCGCAATGATTTCTTGAGTGCAAGAAATGGTTGTACTTGCAGCGGCAATCAACGCAGTTGGCTTACAGGATTTTGATACGCTTACAGTTGTCGAGTCAGCACAACCAAGGCTGGCATTTTCTACCACCAATAGATAGATTCCCGCTGCCCGAATTTGAACTTGCGTGTCAATCCCAATCTCTATGTTTTGAAAAAACCAGTGAATTTGGCCACCGGAAGAACCTCTTGCAGATAAAACAGCTTCTCCAGCCGTACAATTGATACTCGCGGTATTGGCTGCAACCTGTGCATTGGGAGACAATGGGTTTCTGCTTACCAACACCGTATCGGTACCAATGCAACCCCGCAAGGTATCAATGACTTGTAAAATATAGGTTCCTTCACAGTTGACCTGAATGCTCAGGGCTGATGAATCGGCAATTGGGCATGGCCCTTTCCATAAATACCGTATAATATTGCCGCTTGCTGATCCTTGTCCACTTAAGGTAACCGATGGCTTGCTGCACGACAACTCCTGAGCAAGTCCGGCATTGGCAATGGGCAAATTAATATTGGCATTCACCAATACACTAGCGGAATCACTGCATTGGGTGATGCTGTCCCGTACAATCAATTGGTAAGTTCCACCAGACGCCACCGTGATGTTCATTTGATTGCTTGCTCCAATGATTCGTCCGTCGGAAGTTTTCCATTTGAATACAAGGCTATTGCCTCCTTGGGAACCCGCCCCATTCAATGTGATTTGAGGCTGTTTGCAAGAGAGGGAAGCCGGAGTGGCAATAACTGCACGAACGACGTTGCTGCTGTCTTTTACCGTCACTTCTGCATTGCTGCTACAGCCATTTATTTGATCGGTAATTTCCAATAGGTACCGACCAGCCTGATTCACGGTGATCGTTGGCAAGTTGGTCGCGCTGGTGATGTTGCCCCCATTGGAGGCGGTCCAACTGTAGCGTACCGAATTAATAGTGGAACTTGGTCTTCCCGTTAGGACTATTGAGCGGGTTGCACAATCCAGGTTCCGGCTTGGATCGATAGCGACCCTCAACAGAGTAGTATCGGCAACAACGTTGATGGTATCAAAACTTATACAATGATTAACGGTATTGGTAACGGCCAATTCGTAAAGCCCAGGATTTTGAACACTGGCCTGGAGGGTGGTTGGGTTAGTTACTGGCCGTCCATTCAAACTACGCCACAAGTAACGGAAAGCAGGGCCTTGACTGGATCCTATTCCACTCAAATCAATGCTTTTGGTAGTGCAGGTGAGGGTGTCGGTTGCACTGGCTTTGGCCAGAGGAACAAGGGTATCTTTTTGGATTTGAGCAATACCCGTAGCGCTACATCCATTGCGATTGTTGGTAATGTTCAGGGTGTAATCCCCAGGGCCGCTGAGCGTGATGATGGGTTGATTGACAACGCCTTCGATCCTTCCATTTCCACGGGTAGTCCAGGCGTACGTCGGATTGCCGAGGTTGCTGCTGTTGTTGGTATTGAGGGTAATGCGTGGCGTGTTGCAATCCAGGGTATCCAGACCTCCAATATTGATGATTGGTCTAGTGGTATCCGCCTGAATGATGATGCGGGTTCTTCGGGCACACAAACTTTTAGCAGAGATAACCTGGAGGTAATAAGTATCTGCTTTTTTTACCACAAAATGCGTACTGTCTCCAATGGGATTGCCCATATTGTCTTCCCAGCGGTAAATGATATTTCCGGAAGGAAGGGATTTGGTACCATCCAATACGACTTGATTGCGCGTGCAAGTGAGTACAGTGTCGGTTGCGGTGATAATGGATTGCGGCTCAATGACCGACAAGGTTAGCCGAATCAAACTATCGCAACCATTGCTGGAAACAAGAGGGATGGTGTACGTTCCCATTGCGCTGAAGCGTTGGCCACCTACCACTACCGAACGGCCAGAACAAATTTCGATGCTCGTATCTTTTACCGGGATGGGGGGCAATACCCTTAAGTTGAGGGAAACAATGCTGTCGCAGCCACTGCGGGTTTTTAAGGTATCGGTATAAAAACCGCTGGTTTTGTAGCGCTTGATGCCAACGACCAGTGAGTCTCCACTGCAAATCGTATCAGCAAGGTTGATTCTCAATACTTTTTGAACCAGCACATTGACGATAACCAGACTGTCGCATCTACCCGGCTGATTGAAAGTAACGGGATACCGACCACTTTGCTTAATGACCTGATCTGAAATGACGATTGAATCTCCCTCACAAATCGTTTTCAGGGCTAACACAGTGGAATCAACCCGTGGGGCAATGGCCACGCTGATGCAGTTGTTGGTTAATTCACCACAAAAAGGCGGAGTATCTCCACGCAGTCGGTTGCGCAAGGTATCCAGGCGCAGGACATTGTTTGGGGCAGGAAAAAGACTGGTATCTTTGCGCAGAAAAGACAATCCGCACACTTGGTAATTGCCAGCAGGCATGCGCCGGAGATCAGGAGAATTGGTGTAACCCATCAATACCATGTCCCGGCCAATGGCATACTTATAAGCATATTTGGTAGAATCGGGTTTGACCCCGCTGTAAGTTGGCGCGGTAGTGATTTTGAGGTCAGAATCGGCCTGACAGGCAGCTACCGTGTTTGAGCCTGTCAATGTTCCTGCATCTGCAAAGCAACATTTTTGACCTCTTTTGTCACAAAATTGAATGTCTAAGGCCAACAAACTTCCCCTGATTTGGGTATTGCTCAGGGTTTTTAATTTTAGTTTCCAGGTGCCATTTACCGGGCCATTGTTGAATTCTTCCAAACATCCCGAATAAGGCCAGTAAGATCCTGTAATCCCCGTTGCCCCAAAAGGGTTGGTGCTGTTGTTCCAGCGGGGTTGATAGGGGACTTGAGGCATGGGGGTAGTACCGAGACATTTTACAAAAGTTACGTTCCAGCTACCTCCCAAAGTTGCTGGGGATACAGTGGCATTGGGGCCGATCAGTTGGACTTGTGTACCGGCAGGAGAAATGAGCCAAACTTCAAAATCGGTGATTGAGTTGTGCCTGAAGCGCATTTGCACTCCACATACCCCTTGGCCTGGCGCGGCAAGATTGTTGTTGATTACATCGAATACGTCAAAATTATATGTAATTGAATCATTGGCAGGGATTGATGGATATGGTGCTTCCAGTGGACAATTTTGCCCCCTGAGCCAGCCACACAATAGAATAGACAATATGGTAATGCAATGCTTCATGTAACGAAAATCGGTAATAGAAGGTAAAATGGTCGTATGAATGCGATTCTTTGAACGAGGATTTTCGGTTGTCGGATGTACGAAACAACACCGATACATTGAACGAAGCTTTACAGTGTCACGGTATTTGTTACTCCAAAGTTAGCATATTTCGGTAAGGCTGCTGGCAAAAAAATCATTGTTTCAACACTGGAAAAAAAGAGCGCGTATATTTGTGGCGTATAATTCAATATTCATACAATCAACAGTGTCTACAACAATGCGACAAGTCATTTTAATTCTCGGTTTTATTGGCTGGTGGAGTATCGCTGCCAATACCCAGAGCTTGATCCGAAGAACTGAAAGCAGCAACAACAGCCAAAATTATCGAATTTGGTATGGGGGTAACGTGCCTTTGGGGTTTGGATTTGGGAACCAAACTTTAATCCAGTTTGGCGTTAGCCCGATGGTGGGATACAAACTTACACCAGAATTGTCTGTAGGGCCAAGAGCGGGCTTTATCTACAGTTATTACAGTTCGCGGGATCCATTTACCAACCAGGTTATTCGCGTCCAACCCATCTCCTGGTCTGCTGGGTTATTTGCCCGCTACAAATTTGTGCGGCAATTTTTCGCTCACGCAGAATACGAATACCAGAATCTGGCAGTGCCTTATTACACGGGAACTGGTTTTGTGGTACAGCGTTACAATGCAGACAATGTAAACATTGGAATTGGACTACTCCAAGGAGGTTCAGGAGCATTGCAAAGTGAAATTCTTGCACTGTACAACATCAATCCAAGTCCATTCACCGCTCAATCTCCATTGAGTGTACGCTTTGGACTCAATTGGCATTTTTAGTTCATTTGAATGCTTTTCTTAAGCACAAAGCGGAAATTGTAGTCGCGCAAAACGGTTACCAATACCATGCTGGTATCGGTTAGACTGGCAATTTCATAATCGGCATCCATTTCTCCACCCCGCTGAAGAATGGTCTGTTTTTTTAGTTCAAACTGTGCTTCGGCTGTAGAACTGGACATATTGGTCAGCATTTTGCCATCGCCAAAAAACTCAAAAAACAGGCCTTGCATGTCTTCTGAATTTTTTTCATTGCGGTAGGCCTCTTCAATCTCCCAGCGTCCCAAAAGATCGGATTGCGCGATTTTTGGTTCGTTTGCACAACTATTGAGGCCCAGTGAGAACAGAGAAAGAAGGAGTGTAGAGGTAATCAAAAGTTTCATGGAGTGTGCGTGTTAATTAAACTGGGGCAAAAATAAAATGATTTCGGGTATTGGACTTGAGATTTTGGATAAAGTCACGGAATTGATTCCTGACTGAAGTGAAAAAAATGGTGACTTTGTCCAAAATCTCAGACCCAAAACGGATTAATAACCGATCCTTACTTGGCTTCTTTTACGCTAAAGCCAACTTGTACATTCTCCCAAGCGATGGTGACTTCCCCTTTTTCAGAGATGTCGATGGCCAATTGTTCTACCAACAATTTGGTTTTTCCAGGCTTAACTACAACCCGCAGAGCATCCATCTCTTTTTTGTAGCTGTATGCACCCCATTGATTGGCTTCTTTATTGAAAATTACGATCCATTCTTTTTCACCAGGGATGGTGAAAAGTGCATACTTCCCTGCTGCAAGTTTTTGACCTTCAATGGTCACTGCTTTGTTGATTTCAAAAGTGGTTGCTTCATTGGCACCGGTACGCCACACTTTGCCATAAGGCTCAAGTGCGCCCCAAATGGTTCTGCCTTTGACGGAAGGCGCGCTGTAGGCAATGTTGATGTTGAGAGAGTCCAACTGTCGTGTTGCAGTCTTTGGTGGGCTTGGTCGTTGTGCCTTGTTGTCTTGTGCCTGAAGTGTGGCAGATGCAAAAATGGCCAACACCATCGTTAATGCCATCATGATTTTGTTGAAACGCATACTGATTTGGTTTTTTTAAACAGTCTGTGAATAAATTGATGTAACAGAACTTGTCCAAGATTGGTTGATTATTCTATCACTGAAGCTCGCCTCAAACGGTCGTTGATGGCCCGTCCAAGATCTTTTTCTGGCAATAACTCTGCTAAAATGAAGTCAATAGGTTGTTGATCCAAATAGCGCATGGCCGAAAAAAGATTACGTGCTGCTTCGGTATAATCTCCTGACGAAGATAAAGCAAACTGGCTTTCGGAGGGTATTTCGGCAAATTTTTCTTGAAAACTAAGAATACCAATTCTTTTTCCGCGGTATTGCGCAAGGAGTACATCCAATTCTCCCAATATCAGCGGAATTCTTGGCGCATAATGGCTTTTGAGCATCCCTGGAGCTTGAGGGTTGGAACTCGAGTGCGATTGTACCACTACCTCTCCGATCACTTCCTCTATTGCTTCGACAGTGATCCCTCCCTTGCGAAAGATAGTGGCTTTACCCTCTGGAAAACCAACAATGGTGCTTTCAAGGCCAATGCTACACAAGCCTCCATCCAGAATGTAAGGAATGCGGTCTCCCAATTGCTGTGCCACATGCGCTGCACTGGTTGGACTGATGTATCCAAAAGGATTGGCACTGGGGGCTGCCAGTGGAAAAGGCAGCATGTCAAGCAAGGCTTGGGCCATTGGGTGCGCCGGAATGCGCATGGCTACCAACGCAGAACCTGCGGTGACCAAATCGGGAATCAAATCTTTTTTTTCCAAAAGCAGGGTCAATGCGCCGGGCATGAATTTTTCAGCCAACAAATGAGCTGCCGTGGGAATGTTTTTTACCCAATTTTCCAATTGTTGCACTTTGGCCACATGTACAATGAGTGGATCAAAAGAAGGTCGTTGTTTGATGGAGAAAATTTTGGCCACGCTTGCTTCATCCAAGGCATTTCCGGCTAGCCCATAAACCGTTTCGGTAGGCATACCAATCACTTCGCCTTGCTGTAATAAAGCTGCCGCGTGGGCTATGTCTTTACCTATCATGGTTGTTCTAAGAGATTCCTGAACGTTGAAAAATTGCATCAGCTACCAATCATCATCGCTGATGCCTTTCTCCGTTTTGATCGCTGGTTTTTCTTCCTGAATTTCCTCCGGTTCTGCTTTTAACGCAGTGATTTCTGCCTGAATCGCAAGGTTTTTTTCCGGCATCTCGCTGGTTTCTTCCTTTAATTCGCTGGTTTCCTCTTTGGGGCGTTTGCTTCCTGAATACATGTCGTACCGTAAAAACCTGCACTCCAGTTTGCCGTTGAACAACGGGATTCTCCGGGAAGGCTTTAGTCCTACCGTTTTTACCGCATCCATATTGGAGCTGATCAACCAGGCCGAATGACCAGCCCAGTTCTTTTTGAGTACATCGCCCAGCCCTTTGTAAAAAGCCTGTACGTCTTCGAGTTCCATGCGCTCGTCGTAAGGCGGGTTGGTAACCAGCAGCCCCGTATCAGAAGGCGGGATGACGTTTTCAAAACGTTCGCGGCGTATCTCAATTTTGCCTTCCAGTCCAGCTTTCTCGATGTTGTAACCCGTGCTGGTTACTGCCCTGAAATCGACATCCGAGGCCAGGATTTTGTGTTGAAAAACCACTTGGGACAAGATGGCTTCATTGCGGATTTTTTCCCAAAGCTTTTTGTCAAAATTCTCCCAACGCATGAAACCAAAGCTTTGGCGATTGATTTGCGGAGGGATATTGTAAGCCAGCAGCGCAGCTTCGATGGGCAAGGTGCCAGAACCACACATGGGATCGATGAAATCACAATCGCATTCCCAACCAGACAGTAAGATCATGCCAGCTGCCAGTACTTCATTGATGGGCGCTTCTACACTGTCTACCCGGTACCCGCGTTTGTGTAGGGACTCTCCACTACTGTCCAAAGCCAGGGTAACATCGTCATTCCCGATGTGCAGGTTGAGCCGCAGGGTAGGAAACTCGGTATTGACATCGGGTCTGCGGCCAAATTTCTTGCGGAATTGATCAACGATGGCATCCTTGGTGCGCAGAGCAGCAAATTTGGAGTGACGGATCACTTCCGAGCTGGTCACAGCATCAACTGCCAAGGTATCATCGACTGTCATGTATTCCGACCAATCGATTTTGCTGATTTTATTGTACAGGTCGTCTTCATTGCGCACTTTAAACTCGCTGATGGGCACCAGGATGCGCAATGCGGTGCGCAATTCCAGATTGCTTTGGTACAGCAACTCTATTTCGCCCTCATAAAATACAGCCCGCTTTCCTGGCAGGATATTGTCTGCCCCCAGGATTTTTAATTCTTCGATCAGCACGGGTTCAAGTCCGGCGAGGGTTTTTGCAACGAATTTCATCTCTTTATCGTTTCTAACATTGAATCACGCCTACATTAAACTTCTCCACCTGCGCATTATTGGCCGCCTCAATACCCATTGAAATCACCTTGCGGGTTTCGAGCGGATTGATGATGGCATCTACCCAAAGGCGGGCAGCAGCGTAGTAGGGGGAAGTTTGCTGGTCGTACTTGTCTTTGATCTCGTTGAACAACTGTTGTTCTTTTTCTTCGTCCAGTTCTTCACCTTTTGCTTTCAACGAAGCTACCTGGATTTGCATCAGGGTTTTGGCTGCTTGTGTACCGCCCATCACGGCAATTTTTGCCGTAGGCCAGGCCACAATCAACCTGGGGTCGTAGGCTTTTCCACACATGGCGTAATTCCCTGCGCCATAGGAATTGCCCATTACGATGCTGAACTTGGGTACGGTCGAGTTGGCCACTGCGTTGACCATCTTGGCGCCATCCTTGATGATGCCTCCATGCTCGGAGCGCGAACCCACCATAAAACCAGTCACATCGTGCAAAAACACCAAAGGTATTTTTTTCTGGTTGCAATTCAGGATAAATCGGGTGGCTTTGTCGGCAGAGTCAGAATAAATAACCCCACCAAATTGCATTTCCCCCTTGGCGTTGCGCACCACTTCGCGGTTGTTGGCCACAATGCCTACTGCCCAACCGTCGATGCGCGCATAGGCGCAAATGATGGTTTTGCCGTAATTTTCCTTGTATTGGGTGAGCTTGGAGTCGTCTACGAGGCAATGCAAAACCTCCAGGGTAGAGTAGGGCTTGGAAGGATCGCTGGGGAAAAGACGAAGCAGTTGTTCCTGATCGATCGCCGGAGTACCTGGTTCAATGCGATCGAAACCGGCTTTGGCGAAATGACCCATTTTGTCCACCAAATCCTTGATGGTATCCAGACAAACCTGGTCATTGGGTACTTTATAATCTGTTACCCCGGATATCTCGCTTTGGGTAGTAGCGCCACCGAGGGTCTCTTTGTCAACATCTTCACCAATGGCGGCTTTCACCAGGTATGGTCCGGCCAAAAAAATCGAGCCGGTACCTTCTACAATCAAGGCTTCATCCGACATGATGGGCAAGTAGGCCCCGCCCGCTACACAACTGCCCATGATGGCTGCGATCTGCGGAATGCCCATACTCGACATCTTGGCATTGTTGCGAAACATGCGTCCGAAATGTTCTTTGTCGGGAAAAATCTCATCCTGCATGGGTAGGAATACACCAGCGCTGTCGACCAGATAAATAATCGGCAGGTTGTTTTCCATGGCAATTTCCTGCGCACGGAGGTTCTTTTTGCCTGTAATGGGAAACCAGGCACCAGCTTTTACGGTGGCATCATTGGCTACGATTACACATTGCCTGCCGCGTACATAACCAATCCCTACCACAACCCCTCCGGCAGGGCATCCGCCTTCATCGATATACATGTCGTAACCAGCAAAAGCACCAATTTCCAAAAAGGGTTTATCAGGATCAATGAGGTAACTCACCCGCTCGCGCACGCTCATTTTGCCTTGCGCGTGTTGCTGGGCAATGCGTTTTTCACCCCCACCGAGCTTTATTTTTTCCAAACGGTGCTGCAAACGGGAGAGTTGCAGCTTCATGCTGTCTTCGTTCAGGTTTTGGTCGATTTCTTTCTTGGTCATACCTGGCTGTATACGTGGATTCCAATTGGATTTAACCAAAGGAATTGAAAGGACAAAGTTAGCTTTTTCAGGCGTTTTTAACGGTGAGATTGAGAGAATTGTTCAAACGAAGCCTTATAACGGATAAAAACAAAACATCCCAGAGCTTGACTTTCCAAACTCTGGGATGTTGCGTAACTATATTTTGAAAGGTTTAAGCAATGGCGGTGCGGTAATCCTGATACGCCTGCAAAAACCAGCGCAACCACACAAAAGCGAGTAGCGGAAAAACCACAAACCCCAGGGGATTGTAATAAAGCGCATCTTCCCACTCCAGGTGTATCAAATGCATGATTGAACGGGTCATCCCGCAACCATAACATTCCTGGTTGAACAACAAAATCGAAAGACACATCGGTCTTCCTTTGTCAAAATATCCGGCAGGAAGAACCATCAGCACGATGGGAATCACAATTAGCACCCCCAAACGAAGCCAGATTAATCCTTTTTTCCTGGTTTGACTAGAGTTCTGGGTCATAATTGCTACCGTCAGCAGGTTTCAGTGTTCCCGTAATGATGCGGATCAGGTCGATCAGCGCCCAAACACCACAACCACCCAGCGTAAGAATTTGGATGATACCAATGGTAGTGTAGCCAAGGTAGAAACGGTGGATACCCAAACCACCCAGTAATGCAACCAGAATTAAAGCAACAACCTGGCTTTTGGCTTTACCAGCAGGTGCATCTGGGTTTTCCAGGGAATGTCTGACTTGCTTCTGCGCCATTTTCAAGGCAATGGTTCCTTTAATGCCCAGACCTTTGCCCGTTTTCTCTTTGACTGCTTTTGGCGTCAAAGCCAGAAATTCATCGATTGACAAATCTCCGTAACCCTGTGCTTTGATTTGCTGCTGTGCATACATTTGCTGCTTACCAACTATTACAGCATGCGCATTTGTAGTGAATAGAAAAGCAAAAACAGCGATCAAGCTGATGGTAAAAATGTTCTTCATGGTTTTGGTTTTAATATTTGTGATTTTAAAAAGATTCACACCTAGTCTTTTCTGCTGCAAAATATATTTTTTTGGAAAAATATTTCAGAGGATTTTCTAGGCGTACACTTTTTCTAGCTGAGAAAAAGGAAAAAGTTGTTTGATATTTTGGAAAAAAGAATAGGAGAAAGAATTTTGTGTTACCACACAACAAAACCAATCTCCTATGAGCCGAAG
>Ga0247832_1004429_pt1 | contig 17537 bp, 11 predicted proteins | sample LaCruzMarch2015__10_FD_192407 | JGI IMG/M metagenome (GOLD analysis project Ga0247832, IMG submission 192407) | Freshwater microbial communities from meromictic Lake La Cruz, Castile-La Mancha, Spain - LaCruzMarch2015_4m | ecosystem: Environmental > Aquatic > Freshwater > Lake | place: Spain... | reverse complement strand
AGGACCGGCTGGCAGAGATCAATATGGCGGCAATCCGCAAGGTGTCGGCAGCGCTGGGGCTCGCCACGCGGTTTGAACAGCAAACGCGGCTTGCCGTGTCGGGCCGCAGCAATGACCTGCTTGCCTCGATCGTGCAGGCCTGCGGCGGCGATACCTATCTGATGGGCGGTGGCGCAGGCGGCTATCATGATGAGGCGCCGTTTGCGGCGGCCGGTATCAGGGTCATGCAGCAGGCTTTCCAGGCGGCGCCGTATGGGCCAGAGGGCGCCTTTCTTCCCGGACTGTCGGTGCTCGACTATCTGATGCATGACGGGCGGCCCCTGACCCCGCGCGGCGCAGACCAGGTGACGGTGCGATGATCGAAGGCGAACGCGTGGTGCTGGATGATCTCCGGTCCGAGGATTCCGACACGCTGTTTTACTGGATCAACCAGCCGGAGCTCGTCCGGCTGCATGGCCCGTTCCAGCCAGTCGAGCGGTCGCAGCATGACGCGTGGATGGCGCGGATCGGGAGCGATCCGGCCACACGCGTCTTCGCAATCCGCACCCTTGCCGAACGGCGCCTCATCGGACTTTTGCAGCTGACCGGCATCCATGCGGCGTATCGCAGCGCCGAACTGCGCATCCGGATCGCCGCTCCCGCCGACCGGGGCCAGGGGCTTGGCAGCGAGGCGACCCGGTTGGCGGTGGTGTTTGCGTTTGGCGCGCTCGACCTCGACCGCGTCTGGCTCAACGTTTTTTCCGACAATGCGCCAGCCATCGCGGCCTATGAAAAATGCGGTTTCACTGTCGAAGGCCTGCAGCGCCGGGCCGCGCGGATCGATGGGGCTTGGAAAGACGTGGTGATGATGGCGCGGCTGCGCACGCCGGCGAATGATTTCACCGAAGCGGGCTTTGCCGCGATGCTCGGCCAGCTCATTGATGGCGGCTACGCCTTTGCCGGGTATGGTTCAAGCCCCGAGGGGCGCCATGTGATCTGGCGGCATGATGTCGATGTCTCGCTACACCGGGCGGCGCGACTCGCCAAGATCGAACAGGCGCACAGCGTAACGGCGACCTATTTCATCAATCCGCGCTGCGAATTCTACAATGTTTTCGACGCTGAGAACGCCGCGCTGATCGGCGCGATCGCCGGCGCGGGCCATGCGATCGGCCTGCATTTCGATGTGGCGGCGCCGGGCGGCGGCGACTGGTCGGCGCACGCGCTTGCCGCTGCGCTTAGCCAAGAAAAGGCCCTACTCGAGTCGGTGCTTGAAGCGCCGGTGACGGCCGTGAGCTGGCATAACCCGACCTTGAGCAACCTCCTCGCCTTCGAAGCTGATGAGATCGCAGGGCTCGCCAATGCCTATGCGCGCAGGCTGCGCGACGATTATGTCTATACGTCGGATTCGAACGGCTACTGGCGCCATACGCCGATGCCGGAGGTGATCGCGGCCGGCCATCCGCGGCTGCACCTGCTGACCCATCCCGAGTGGTGGACGACCGAGGTCATGAGCGTGCAGGCACGCTTCGACCGGGCGGTCTTTGGCCGGGCGTGGCGCCTGCGCCAGAAGCAGCAGGCGATGCTAACCCGTGCGGGGCGCCAGCAGCCAGACTGACGGGCAGCGCATAGCGGCCGGGCGATCGTGGCCAAGCGGGGTTCACTTGCGCGGGCGGGCCATGTATGCGTGTGCCTGGGCCGGGGGCGGCCGGGCCTGCGGGCGTGCTGACGACAGGAGTGAATATGTGCGGTCTTTACGCGTCGCTGGGCTTTGCGCCGGACAAATCGCGGCTCGACCGGGTCAGTCATCGCGGCCCCGATGGCGAGGGCTGGCAGGTGTTCGACACGCGCTGCGGCCCGCTGGCGCTCGGCCACCGGCGGCTCGCGATCATCGACCTTGACAACCGTGCCGCCCAGCCGATGGCGGGCGCGGATGGGCGCTACTGGCTGATCTTCAATGGCGAGATCTACAATTACCGCGAGCTACGCGCCGAGCTTACCGGGCATGGCGTGACCTTCCGCACCGAGTCCGACAGCGAGGTCCTATTGAGCGCCTATGTCCGCTGGGGCGAGGCGGCGCTTGACCGGCTGGTCGGGATGTTCGCCTTCCTGATCTGGGATGCGCGCGATCAGGTCCTGTTTGCCGCGCGCGACCGGTTCGGCATCAAGCCGCTTTTCTTCCATGCTTCCGGGCACGGGATCGCCTTCGGGTCGGAGATCAAACAACTCGTCGGCCTGCCCGGCCTCGAGACGCGCATGAACGCCGCGCGGGCCTATGATTTCCTGCTCGCCGGTTATACCGACCATACCGACGAGACGCTTTTCGCTGGCATCAACCAGTTGCGCGGCGGCGAATGCGTCACGCTCGATCTGGCCAGGTGGGCGCCGGGGGATGCGCTGCCGATCCGCCGCTATTACGACATCCCGCGCGCCAAGGGGCCGGACCTGACCGAGAAGCAGGCGGCCCACAGGTTCCGCGAGCTGTTCCTTGAGTCCATCAAGCTGCACCTGCGCGCCGATGTGCGCACGGGCTCGTGCCTGTCGGGCGGGCTCGACAGCTCGTCGATCGTCTGTGTCATGGACCAGATGCTGAAGGGCGAGACGGGCGCCGGGCCGATCCACACGGTCAGCGCGTGCTACACCAACAAGGAAGTCGACGAGAAGCCCTTTATGGACTACGTCAATGACGCAACTCGCACTGAACCGCACCATATCTGGCCGCGCGCGGAGGATGCCTTCGCGCTCGCCGAAAAGATCACCTGGCACCAGGACGAGCCCTACGGATCGACCAGCATCTTCTCGCAATGGTGCGTGTTCGAGGAAGCCAAACGCAGCGGCATCAAGGTGATGCTCGATGGCCAGGGCGCTGATGAACAGCTGGCCGGCTATCACGGCAGCTTCTGGTATTACGGCCAGTCACTGCTCAAGTCGAAGGACTATAACGGGCTTGGCTGGATGGTGTTCGACCGCTGGCGCAAGCACGGCCTGTCGCCGGCCGACCAGCTGAAGACGATCCTTGGCGCCGGGGCGCCGCCATGGGTCATGCGGTTTGCGCGCAAGGTGGCGCCGGCCGACCGCTCGGGCGATGGCTGGCTTGGCAGCGCGTTTCTGGACGCCGCAAGGCCCACTTCGGGCGGCGGGATGGGCGAAGTGATGGCGCGTGACGGCATCCCGGCCGTCAAAGACCTCGGCGACCTGTGCGTGCTCTTCACCAAGGGCGCGAGCCTGCCGATGCTGCTGCGCTATGAGGACCGCAACTCGATGGCCCACTCGATCGAGGCGCGCGTGCCGTTCCTTGACCACAGGCTGGTCGAATTCAACATCGGCCTATGGGACCAGCACAAGATGGTGGGCGGAGACACCAAGCGCGTGCTGCGCGCTGCCATGCAGGGCATCCTGCCGGAGAAAGTGCGCCGCCGCCATGACAAGCTTGGCTTTGCGACGCCGGAGCAAGCCTGGTTCCGCGGCCCGCTGCGCCCGCTCGTCGAACAGGGCGTCGAGGCGACGCTGGCACGTTATCCGGAGCTCCTGAACGCCGGCGAGACGCGCGCGCTGATGGCCGCCGCGCTAGAGGGGCGCCGGCCAGTCGACTTCACGCTTTGGCGCATCGTCAATCTGGGCCTCTGGGGGAAGCTGCACAGCGTGTCGCTTTAGGAGTGCTAGAACTTCCGCACGCTGAACTGGATTGCGTCGCGCAGAACCGGGGTGCCGCCGGACACGCGCATTTCGGACCAGATCTTGGCCGTCGCCGCATTGTGCGCAACGGGTCCTTTTGGCCCGAGGCATTCGACGTGGAACTGGTAGAGGAATGGCCGCCAGTCGATCGTACCAAGGTCGATCCGCACGGTGCGCGTGCGTAACATGCCGGGCGCGGCCGGCAGACCGACCTGCTCGTCAAAGACGATCAGGCCATCGTTGCGCTCGGCCCAAACGCGCAAGGTGCAGGGCGCGGCAGCATCGACGCCGGCGATCACCGCTTCAAGGTAGATGTCCTCGCCGGCCTCGAACAATTGCCGCGCCTTGTCATCGCCAGCGCCGCGCAACGTGACGGATTCGATCGCCTTGAACTTCGCGGCCTTCGCCCAGTGCTCGCCGCTGACGCCAAACTTTCGGGCAATGTCGGCCGCTTCCTTCGCCTGGACGACCTGGCGATACTGGTCGGTGACGTCGCTGGCCGGCCCGTCGGCGCGAATGCGGCCGCCATCGATCCACAGGCAGCGATCGCAGGTCTGCACGATCGAGGCGAGGCTGTGCGAGACGAGGATAACGATGGCGCCCCTGGATGTTAAGCGTTTCATCGCCTCGGTCGCCTTGTTGACGAAGAAGGCATCGCCGACGCCGAGCGCTTCGTCGATGATGAGGATTTCAGGTTCAATCGTGACCAGCGAGGCAAAGCCGAGACGGGCCTTCATGCCAGTGGAATAGGTGCGCACCGGGCGGTCGATGAATTCGCCGAGTTCGGCAAACGCGATCAATTCATCGAGGCGTGACTGCGTTTCGGCGCGGCTGCGGCCCATCATCAGGCCGTCCAGGAAGAGGTTCTCGCGCCCCGTCGCTTCCTCGCGGATGCCCATGCCGACCGACAGCACGGCATGCACCTGGCCGTTGACCACGAGCGTTCCGCTATCGGGCTTCAGGATGCCGGCGATGATCTGGAGGAGCGTCGACTTGCCCGCACCATTCTCGCCGACGATGCCGACGCGTTCGCCGTCGCGGATCTGAAGATTGATGTCGTCAAGCGTCTTGGTCCCGCCCGCAGCGGAAGGATAGGCGAAACTGACATTCTCGAGGCGGATGCTGCGATCGGTCATGTATCAACCGTGCGCGGCAAAGTCCCGCACCGCAAGCGGCATGGACAGCACGCCGGACGAGGACGGGCCATCGACATCGAGGGTTACGGCCTCATTGACGGTCCACGAGCGCACGTCGAGGCCAACCATCTCGCCCGCTGGGGCACGCTTGTTCAGAAACAGGCTGAGCGCATAGGACCCGCCCTTTAGCGGCAGGCGCGGGATCTTGAGGCCGACTTCGATCCGGCCGGGGCCCTGGCCGATCGGCTGCGGGTCAAGATGCAGGAGATGCTCCCACCCGAAACTTGGCACGAAGACCTCGATCGCGGCGCCGAACAGCATGTCGATGCGCTCATCGGCATCGATCAGCACGGGCATCTCGAAATCCTCGAGCGACCGGGCATTGACCATCATTGGCAGGGAGGCATCGAACCTTGCGCCGTTGGCGAAGTCCTCGCCGGACAATTGCAGGTATTGCTTGACCATTTGGGCACTCGGGCCGTGGGCCACGGTACGGCCTTTGTCGATGATGTAGCTCGTGGGGCAGAGCCGGAGAATGGCGCTCCAGTCGTGCGTCGCGATGATGCCCGCCGAGCCGCCGGAGAGGCGCTGGCGGATGCGCCGCCAGCACTTGTTCTGGAAGTATTCGTCGCCGACGGAGAGCACCTCGTCGATGATGTAGATGTCCGATTGGCGCGCGGTCGCGAGGGCAAAGGACAGCCGGGCCTTCTGGCCGGCCGAATAGGTGCGGATCGGGCGGTCGAAGGCGTCTTCGAGTTCCGAGAAATCGCGCACGTCATCGATCAGCGCGCGGCGGCGCTCGCCCGGCCGGGAAAAGAGATCGAACCAACGGCGGGCAAAGCCGTGGCCGGTGAGCAAGTCATTGCCGGCGATGCCCATTTCATAGATTGCCGACATTTCGCCATTGATCGACACGACGCCGCGATCGGGCGCATAGACCCCACCCATCGTGCGCAAGAGCGTGCTCTTGCCGGCACCATTGCGGCCGAGGATGCCGACGAACTTGCCGCGCGGAACGTCAATGGTAATGTCTTTCAGGGCCTCGAACCGGCGCGGCGTGCGATCCGGGCGCAGCGTCAGCCGCCATTTCTGCGGCTGGCGCTGGAGCCGGAAGGATTTGGCCACCCGGCGGCATGTGATCATCAGGTCCCGGGACATGCCGATCTAGAGCCTTCCGTGGAAACGGGTCTTGACCCTGCGAAAATTGAGCAGCGCGAGCCAATAGACAACAACGGATAGCACAGCGAGATAAACGATCTGTTCCCAGGGCGGCAACTGGCCATGCACGATCGGGGCGCGGTAGCCATTCGCGATTACATAGAACGGGTTCCACTTCACGATGTCACGGAGGTTCTCCGGGAAGGTCTCGATCGGATAGAAGATCGGCGACAGGAACAGGATCATCATCATGACTGTCGGCAGGGAAAGGGCGAGGTCGCGGACGAAGACATTCAGCGCGCCGAAGAGCAGGCTGAGGCCGGCAACGAAGATGAACTGGAAACAGACAACCGGGAGCATGATAAGCCAGGTCCAGTCAGGCATCCGGCCCTCCATGACGATCAGGCCGGTGAGGATGGCAACGCTGACGAGGAGCGGCACAAGGCCGAGGCTTGAGGCCGAGACTGGCAGGAGTTCGGTCTTGAAGGCCATGTTCTTCACGAGGCTTGCTTGGCCGGTGACCGCATTGGCGCCCGACAGGACACCCTCGTTCATCGACATCCATGGCCCGAAACCCGAGACCAGCCAGATGACAAACGCGTAGACAGACTCTTCCTGCCCCGGCAGCCGGTTCTTGAAGAGGAAGGAGAAAACATACACGTAGACGGCAATCTGTAGCGCCGGCTGCAGCAGCGACCAAAGCAGGCCGAGCCCGGTGCCGAGAAAACGGTCGCGCAGCATCATTGCCGACAGGTTTATCGCCAAACGGCGGTCGTTCCGGTCGAAACCACCTAAAACCGACATGTATTCCCCGCACTAACGCGTTCGCAGCCAGCTTCAATCAACTGCTTAAGTGAGCACCCAGGCGCGGCGCCTTGCTGATCCGGGCGGACCTCTGCTTTATAGCGACAGAGCGTTTACATGGCAACACTTAGAGCAAGTTGCATGGCAATCCGGGCCGCGCCGCTAGTCAAGACTTGACGGGCCCGCCTCAGGCACAGAAGAACGAGAAAAATAGACCACAATTGGCGATCTCTCATGTCCAAATCGTACTCACTGGCGACCAATTTCGATGCGGTCGTCATGTTCACTTGGTCTGATTGGCGCATCGAACCGCGTTCCAATCGCTACCATTACGCCACCCGATTTGCGAAGCATCTGCCCGTCCTGTTCATTCAGAAGACCGACCCATCTTCGCCCGAGCAGATCGAGCAGCAGGTCGATGGCCACGACATCACAATCATTCATGCAGGCACGGACTACGGGCCCGCGCAAACCCGGCGCCTGAATGCGATTTTTGATCGCCACGGCATAACGCGGCCGCTTTACTGGGTCTATAATCCCTACTTTTATGAGATGATCACTGCTCGCCCGGGCGTACGGGTTGTTTTTCATGCGACCGAGGACTACTTCGCCTTCGAAAAGCAGAGCGGCCTGCGCATTCTCGAAGAGCGCGACTACCAAATATTTCTGAAGTTCATCAATCTGGCCGATATGGCGGTCGCGGTTACGGAAACCGTTGCAAAGAGCCTGCTTGAGAACACCGCTTTCGACCGCCCGGTGCTGCGGCTAAAGAATGGCTGTGATCCGGGACCCTTCGAGGCGGCGCTGGCTCGGTCGCCTGCGCCCAGCGAGAAGGTCGTGATCTATCAGGGCGGCATCAATGCGCGGCTTGACTTCGACCTGATCCACGAGCTTGTCCATCGCCTCGAAGACTGGGAATTCTGGTTCTGTGGCGATACGTCAAACGCGATCCAACCGATCTGGAACACGGTGTGCAGCCACCCCAATGTGCGCGCCTTCGGGGCGATACACCCTGACAAGATCGCCGAACTCCAGGCGCGCGCAACGGTCGGCTTTATTCCGTTCCGGCAGATGGACATGATCACGGCCTCGCTTCCGCTCAAGGCTTATGAGTACGTGGCATCCGGGCTTCCGGTCGTAACGGTGCCTATTGATGAGCTCCAGAAACGGCCCGACATTTTCCTCACCGCCCGGACGAGCGAAGAGTTCGAGGCGCATATTCGCGCTGCGGAAGCGACGCGCTGGTCAGCCGATGCGCTAATGGCGCGATCGGCGGCAGCGCACGCCGCGTCCTACGATAACCGTTTTGCTGAATTGCTCGAACAGATCGAAGCCATGATGACGCAACCACAGACCATGCTGGAAAAGGAGGCGAGCAGTGCCGGAGCGGTTGAGGCACTTGCGGTGAAAGCCTCCGAAATCACGCGCGCAGCCGGCGATGCCAAGACGGGATCAGCAGCGAAGCCAGCGCGCCTCAAACTGCTTGTCGCCTACTCCGCAACAGCCACCCATGTTCAGACGACACTGGATTATCTTCTGTCATTGTCGCGCAACATGGACGCAGATGTTTCATATCTGCATGCCACACACAATGCGATCCTCGAGATTGATCTCAACACTTATGATGCGGTTTTCCAGTCATATTGCGCCCGCTGGCCATTCGAAGGCTATGTGAGCCCCTTCTTCAGTGAAGCATTGAAGAAATTCAAAGGCATCAAGCTGCTCGCCGTGCAGGACGAATATGATCGCACGAATATGCTTAAGGCGGCCATTGCTGAACACGGCTTTGATGTTGTGCTGACCTGTGTGCCGCCCGATCAGCTCGAACGGGTTTATCCGCGCGCGCAGTTTCCAGACACCGAATTCCTCCAGGTCCTCACCGGCTACGTGCCGGAGGGCCTGTCGGAACTGTCAGCATACGCCATGCCGCTTGAAGACCGTCCCTATATGATCGGGTACCGCGGCCGCGACATTGGCGGACGGTATGGGCGCCTGGCTTGGGACAAGCTTGAAATCGGCCGGCGCGTGCTCGCGGCCGGAGAGGCGCGCGGCCTGAAGACGGACATCGACTGGACCGAAACACGCCGCATCTATGGCAAGAACTGGTTCAAGTTTCTGGGCTCGTGCCGCGCAACGCTTGGCACTGAAAGCGGCTCCAACGTGTTCGATTTCGATGGCAGCATCGAGGTCCAGTTCAACAAGATGAAGGACGCTCGCGGAGAAGCGCCCTCTTACGAGGAATTCCTGCCGCTCGTTCGGGCGCAGGACGAATCCATGGACATCGGCCAGATCTCGCCCAAGGTTTTCGAAGCGGCCGCCCTGCGCACACCGCTGATACTGATGCGGGGCCGCTATAGCGGTGTCGTTGAGCCCGGCGAACACTACATTCCTCTCGAGCGGGATTACTCTAACCTTGACAGCGTCCTCGACCAACTTGGCGACCTGCCTGAATTGCAGGCGATGAGCGAGCGCGCATATGAACACGTCGTTGCCTCGGGAGCCTTTGGGTACCCGAAATTTGCCAAGCAGGTCGAATCGACTGTCCGGCGAAAACTGGCCGAGCGCGCAGCGGCTCCGGCGCGTCGCCCGAAAGTCGTTGAAACTATTGCGAGGCCTTTGCCGGACATCCCGCCGGATGACCGCGAAATCCTGACGACCCGCCCGACAGAAAGCCCCGTATCGCCTCACGAATTCTGGCGCCAGTATGAAAAGACACAGACTAACCTCTATAAGCGCGAGGTCGTTCGACTTAACCAGATCATCGCGAGCGAAAACACGCGATTTGTCGACATTGTCCAGCAGCAGTCAGCGACGTACATGACCGAATCCGCGCGGCTGAACGATGAGATCGTCCGCCTGAACGCGCTTTATGCTGCAGCCGTAAGCACGGCTTCACAAACCTACGAACAGCAGATACTCGATGCGAGGTTGGCACTCGAGCGTGTGCAGTTGGAAAACGAACAGCTGCGCGAGCTGCGGCAGGCCGACCAGAAATCCCTGTCAGAGGCGCTCACGGCCGAGATTGCGAACTTCAAGGACTCCCTGACGCTTGTTTCGGCAGACCTTCGCGGCCTGCTCGCTGCACACGTGACGGCGCCGGATACGAACCAGGCCGCAGCACCGGGCTCGGTTCCAGAGACGCCGGGTGTCCAGGACCGACTGGCTGCGATTGCTGGCGCGCTTGACGCGCTTGGGACCGAACTCGAAACTAGCGGGGTGGCATTCCCATTGGTTGACCATCAGCTTCCGGCGCCCGCGGATGATTTGCCCGTCGACCTGAAACTGCGCATGTCTAGGTTGCGCCTGCGCGCCCGGCTCGGGGCATCACGGTTGCGCAACAGGCTACGCTACAGCGTCGCGTTTGACCCGGCAAAACGGGCGCACCTTTGGCAACGCGTCAAGCACAGGCTGCGCTACAGCGTCGCGTTTGACCCGGCAAAACGGGCGCACCTTTGGCAACGGGTCAAGCGAAGGGTTCGGGCCACCCCGGGGCTTGGACATGTCGCGACGTGGGTCTATCATTTCGTAAAGTCGAAGCCTGCGCCATGAACTTTGCAGCGATCGCCACCGAGGCGGCAGCCCGGCAAGCTGATATCGACGAACGCAATGCCGAATACTGGAGCTTCCTTTGCGGCTCACAGCAGGCCCGCGACCTTGGCGTGACCGACTCCTCTCTCGCGTCCCTCAAGAAGTTCGATGACTGGTATTTCGCCAGCTATCCCTACCTCACCCGGCATATTCCTTTTGACGCCATGCGCGGTCAGCAGGTCCTCGAAATAGGACTCGGCTATGGCACGGTGTCGCAGCGCATCGCCGAAGCGGGCGCAATTTACCATGGCCTCGATATCTCGCCGGGGCCTGTCGCGATGGCCAATGACCGGATGCGCCAGATCGGCCTACGCGAGGGAGCCGTGCGAGGCAGCGCGCTTGACTCGCCGTTTGCCGATGGCGCGATGGATATGGTCATAACGATCGGCTGCCTCCATCATACAGGAGACCTGCAGCGCGCGCTGGACGAGGTCTGGCGGGTGCTAAAACCCGGCGGGCGCGCCGTGGTCATGGTCTACAACGCCTTGTCTTATCGACGCTGGCATCAGCATACAGTTGAGACAAACACTTATTTCCGCTGGTGGTATCTCGGCGAAGGCAGCCCGCCAGCCTGGAACCTTTCGGCGCTTGCGGGCTATGACACAAACATAAATGGCGAGACCGCGCCGGCGACTGCCTTTGTTTCGATCGATCACCTCCGCCATATGTGCGGGGCCTTTTCCGCTTTCAGCGCAACGCTCGAAAACATTTCGCAGGAGCCTCCTTACGCATCGCAAACGCGCGAGGATTTGCTGCAAACGGCAATTCCAGAAACGAGCGGGCTGGATCTGTATGCAACCCTGATGAAGTGACCGAGAATGCCGCCGGCGCTATTCTGCAGCGACGGTTGTCTTCAGGAGGTCGCGATAGCTCTGGGCCTTGTCGTGGAATTGTTGGTGCCACAGCTCGAGAGATAGGAGGCCCCACATCTTGCGCGAGAAGGCGCCCATGTCCTTGAAACCTTCGAGAGCCTTAGAGTTGTTGATGTAACCGCGCGAGCGGGCCGCGTCGGTCGAGAAGGTGTCCGAGACGAAATCACCGACCGGCCCGTTCATCCACTCTTTCAGCGGCACGGGGAAACCCATCTTGTCGCGGCGATCGATGATCGGCTGCGGGATGCTCTTGGCAAAGCAATGCTTCAACAAATGCTTGGCCTGGCCATCCTTGAACTTCACGTCAGCGGGGATGGTTGCGACGAACTCGACAAGTTCCTGATCGAGGAAGGGCACACGCGACTCAAGGCCATGCGCCATGCCCATGCGGTCTTCGACCTGCAGCAGCGCTGGCAACAGGAACTTGAAATCGAAATGGGTCATTTTGTCGAAATAGGCATCTTTGCCGACGTTCGACCGGTTGAACTCGCGCTTGAAGCGGTCGAACACATTGGCGACCGGCAGGGCCTGCCAGTCGATCTCGTCCTGCGTGTCGGCCATCCGGTTGATCAGGCGGAAATACCGTTCATCGAGCGGGCCGAACAGCCCCTCCTTCCAGAAGCTGCGCAGCATCGGCTTGTATTCGCGCAGCACCCCCAGGCGCGGGATGATGGATTCCAGTGTGACGACGTAATTGCCGTTATTGTAGGTGCCATCAATGGCGGCGCTGATGCACTGCTCAAGATAGGCCACGAGATAGCGGGCATAGCCGCCGAAGATCTCGTCACCGCCTTGCCCGCCGAGGACAACCTTGACGTGCTGCGCGGCGAGGCCAGAGACCGCGTATTGCGGGAACGAGCCCGGTCCTGCGACCGGGTGATCGAGATGATAGATGACCTTGCCAACCTGATCGAGGAACATGTCGGCGGTGATGTCGAGCACGTGCAAGTCGCCATTGGCCTTTTCGGCGACGGTATGGGCGTACGGGCTTTCGTCATAGCCGGGGAATTCGGTAAAGCGGCCATGAAAGAACTTGCGGTTCTGTTCGTCAAGGCCGGCTGACATGATCGCAATCAGGCTGGAATCGATGCCGCCCGAGACATAGGCGCCGACCGGCACATCTGAGCGCAGGTGCAGGCCGAGGCTCTCGGTCAGCAGATCCGCGAGGCGTTCCTCGAAATAGCGCGGGCTGTGATCCCAATCGATGCGGTAATTGACATCCCAGTAGCGTTCGACCCTGACGGTGCCGTTCTCAGCGATCAGGCGGTGCGCGGGCGGCAGTTGCTTGACATGCTCAAACATCGACTGCTCGCCCAGCGTGAACTGGAAGGTGAGGTATTCGGCAAGCGCCTCAGTGTTTGTCTCAACGCTCGGCAGGAATGGCAACAGCGCCTTGATTTCAGACGCGAAATATAAGAGGCGCCCGACCACCGCATAGTAGAACGGCTTGATGCCGAACCGGTCGCGCACAGCGGTGAGGCGGCGCTGGCGCTCGTCCCAGAGCGCATAGGCGAACATGCCGCGGAAATGCTCCGGCGCCTTGTCGCCCCAGCGGGCATGAGCGGCGAGGACAACTTCGGTATCTGTGCGGCTGCGGAAGGTCCATTCGGCAAGTTCGCGCCGCAGTTCGATGAAGTTATAGACCTCGCCATTGTGCACGAGCGCCATCTGGTTGTCGGCCGTCATCGGCTGGTGCCCACTCGGCGACAGGTCGAGAATCGCAAGCCGGCGATGGGCAAGGCCCACGCTGCCGGCAGGGTTCTGCCAGAGGCCCTGCCCGTCAGGTCCACGGTGCACGATCAGGCGGTTCATCACGGCGAGCCGGTTTTTGAGATCCGCGATCGGATGTCCGTCAAGATGAATGACGCCTGCAATTCCACACATGTCCCGTCCCCTTCAATATACTGTGCCGGGACAAGGTCCCCAAACAACTTCTGTTAAACTACCTCGCCGTTTGCTGTGTGAGCAATCGGCGCGCTGCAAGCTGCTGGTAGATCTGCTCGACTTGCGCTGCCTCCGCATCGAAGTGGAGCGTCTGCGCCGCGACCAGTGCCTTTTGCTTCATCACGTTTATTTCGTCTGGCGTGACACGAGCCAAGCTTTTTGCGATCGCGTCGCGGTTTCCGTCACCACACAGAAAACCGGCGCCGGTTGTGTGAACAACGCGCGCCATCTCGGGCAGGTCGGAAACGCAAAGGGCGAGCCCGGCCATGAGGTATTCAAAAACTTTATTGGGCAAGGCAAAAGCATTGTGGTCCGAGTGGCCAGGCAAGGCCATCAGGCCGATGTCAAACGGACGTGCCGATTCCACGAGTTGATTCATCGGCACCGGCGGGTCGAACGTAACGCGCCCCGTGACGCCGTGAGCGACCGCAAGTTGTCTCAGACCGTTGATATAATCGGTTTGGCCGGGGCCACGGATGGTGAGATCGAACACAGCGGGCCAAGTCGGCACACCGCTGATCGCAGCTTCGAGGCCTCGTCCGGGGCCGACGACACCGTGATAGAGGACAGCGATACGTTCGCCGCATAGCCGGTACGCAGATGCGGCGTAGACCGGCAGATTGCGCAGTGTGATAACGGGGGCGGCAGGTTCGTACGTTCTCGCGAGCGCATCGGAAATCCCTTGCGATACACTCGTAATCGCCGCAGCGCGGGCGATGTGGCGACGTTCTATTTCGCGCACCAGGGGTTGCTGGAACAGCCGCCAGTCGAGACGCTCCGCATATTCTTCCGTCGCAAACTCGTGTGAGTCATAAACGTAAGGCGCGTGGAACACTTCGGCGGCTTCTGCAGCAACCGGTAGCGAGATCCAATCGTTCGCAATGATCAGATCGACCGGCGCCTCGGCGAGGGCGGCTAGCCGCAGCGCGGCGAGATCAGTCGAGCGGCGGTAAAGCTCAGCATCGGCACCTGGACCCTTGATCCGCGTGCGGCGCCACAGCACAGCGTACCTCAAAAGTCGAGACGGTCCGGATCGCGGGTTCATCAGGGTTTTTGACCAGCCTCGTATGCGCAGCTTGAGGCTGGACGCGCGGGGCATCCAAAGACTGCCGGCTGCAAGGCTCACTCCGAGCCCGAAGCACAATGCTCCCGCCCCGATTCGTATTACCTGCCGAATGGGACTTGTAACAAGGCGTTGTTCATTAGCGCGCCGAGGTCGAATCCTGAACGCAGCGCTGAGCGATGCCGAAGGGCCTGCAGGGGCAGTGCGCAGTTCAGCTGGCGACAAAGGCATAACGCCAGCGCCTGTTTTTAAGGGTGCCGCGGCTGTCTCAGGCAGACGCATTGCTTCGACAATCCGCCATTCAGGCGCCGGGCTGCGTCCACCGGGCAACCCTACGGCAACCACTTCCCAGCCACGGGCGTGCAGATAGTCGCCCATGCGCCGGACACGCGGATCGTCGGGGATTGCCGACAACGCGATCAACATAATCCGTTTGGGGATCTTGAGCGCATCGACCGGCGTCTGGAGCATGGAACTTATCAAGCCTCTGCCGTGCCAGAACCATCATGGACCGCACATCCGCGTCGTGCGACTATCAGAGGCCTCAAGCATGGGCAACAGCCGCCCCATGTCTTGATCGTTTGACGTGCATGGTGGCGGCTTGCGCCTTGACTTGGGCCAGCGCACTGACTAGGCGCGACGGAGCTGCGCGAGGGCAGCGTCAGAGCGTCAGGGAGAGTTTCATGAAGGCATTGATCACGGGTGGCTGCGGCCAGGTAGGATCGCATGTGGCCGAGTTGCTGTTGGCGCGCGGCGATGAAGTCCTGGCGCTGGATGACCTAACGACCGGGCGGCGCGAGCACCTGCCCGAGGCCGCACCCGGCCTGACCTACGTGAACGGCAGCATCGCCGACAAGGCACTCGTCGACCGGCTGTTTGCCGAATTCAAGCCGGATGTCGTGGTGCACACAGCGGCCTCCTACAAGGACCCCGATGACTGGTATTCCGACGCGCTGACCAATGTCGTCGGCGGCGCAAACCTTGTTCACGCCGCAAAGGCCAACAAGACCGGCCGCTTCATCTATTTCCAGACGGCGCTCTGCTATGGTGTGAAACCGCTGGAGCAGCCGATCACGCTGTCTCACCCGAAATTCCCGGCCAATTCGAGCTACGCAATCTCGAAGACGGCCGCCGAAGACTATCTAGAAATCTCTGGCCTCGACTATGTCATCTTCCGTCTCGCCAATGTCATCGGGCCGCGCAACGTCTCGGGGCCGCTGCCGATCTTCTTCTCGCGCCTGCGCGATGGCAAGAAGTGCTTCGTCACCGAAGCACGCCGCGATTTCGTCTATGTCGGCGACCTTGCCCGCACGGTGATCAAGGCCGTCGATGGCCACGGCGCGGGGCCGTATCACTTCTCGACAGGGCGCGACATCGCAATCAAGGAACTATATGACGCGGTTGTAGAAGGCATGCAGCTGAACGATTATCCGCATCCGGAGATCCGTCCACTGGGGCCAGACGATGCCAAGACGATCCTGCTCGACCCGGCCAAGACGTTTGCCGATTTCGGCAAGGTCGATTTCACCCCGTTGCAGGACTTCATGCCACTCGCGATTGCCTACTACAAGCAGCACGGCGTGTTCGGCGAGTACACGCACCTGCGGTTTGAAGACAAGAAAATCTCTTAAGGGTCCCGGTCATGCGTGTACTGATCACTGGTGGCGCTGGCTGCTTGGGAGCGAATATTCTCGATCACTGGGAGGCGCGCGGCCATTCCTATTTGGTGATCGACAATTTCGCGACGTCCGCGCGCGAGGTGATTGACGGTCAGGCATCGGTTGAGGTCATTGACGGCGATATTGCCGATGCCCCGCTCGTTGACACCGCGTTCGACCGCTTCATGCCCGATCTCGTCATTCACTCAGCGGCGGCCTACAAGGACCCGAACGACTGGCGAAGCGACCTGCGCACCAATGCCGAAGGCACCATCAACGTTGTCAACGCGGCCAAACGAACGGGCGTGCAGCGTTTCGTCAACTTCCAGACCGCGCTCTGCTACGGGCGCCCTGATACAACACCGATCCCTGTAACGGCGCCGGCCCGGCCATTCACGAGCTATGGCATCTCAAAGACGGCCGGCGAAAGCTATGTGATGATGAGCGGTCTCAATGCCGTCAGTTTGCGTCTGGGCAACATTACGGGGCCGCGTCTGTCCATCGGACCGATACCCACATTCTATACGCGCCTCAAAGCCGGAAAGGGATGCTTCTGCTCGGACACGACGCGCGACTTTCTCGATATGGAGGACTTTCTCGCTTTCCTTGACCTTGCCATTGCGCCAGACGCGCCACGGGGCGTGTTCAACGTTTCGACAGGCGACGGACGTACCATAAAGGACGTTTTTGACGAAGTGGTGCGCTATCTCGGTGTGACGCTCGAGACGCCCGTTCCGATCGTGCCGCCGGGCGATGATGATGTCGCATCGGTGGTGCTTGACCCGTCAGAAACGGAGCGCGCGTTCGGCTGGCGCGCCAAGGTCTCGTTTGAACAAAGCCTGCGCAGGATGCTGGCCTGGTATGACGTACACGGCATAAAGGCAGTCTACAGTCACGTTAAAAAGCCCGAGGGACGCGAATGACCACGCAAACAGATGGCCTAGATGGCGCCTCGACGCTGGTCGTCGGCGGCGCCGGCTTTGTCGGCTCGAACCTTGTGAAGCTGCTGCTCGCCTCCGGCGTCGGCAAGGTGCTGATTGTTGATAACCTTCTTTCGGCCGATGCGGCAAATGTGCCGGATGATCCGCGCGTCACCTTTGTTCCGCGCTCGATCACCGATGACGCCGTGCTGCAGGCCCTGCCCGATGATCTCGACTTTGCCTGGCATCTCGCCTGCTTCCACGGAAACCAGTCATCCATCGCCGACCCGTTGATGGATCATGACAATAACACCCTGACGAGCCTAAAGCTGTTCAACCGCCTGAAGGATATCAAAAGCCTCAAGAAGGTCGTCTATGCGGCAGCGGGCTGCGCGGTGGCCGAGAAGACCTTCGGCGAAGCAGCGGCGACATTCGAGGACGCGCCCGTTTCTCTATACCATGACAGCCCCTATTCGATCTCGAAGCTTATTGGCGAATTCTACGGCAATTATTTCTTCACGCGTTTCCAATTGCCCTTCGTGAAGGCGCGGTTCCAAAACGTCTACGGGCCCGGCGAGATTCTCGGCGCGGGCCGCTGGCGGGGCACGGTCCATACCGTCTGGCGCAATGTGACGCCGACCTTCATTTTCCGGTCGCTGCACGGCGAAGCGCTGCCGCTCGACAATGGCGGGGACGCCAGCCGCGACTTCATCTTCGTCGAGGATATGGCCCGCGGCCTC